>OFCN01000759.1_pt1 | contig 13174 bp, 10 predicted proteins | sample 1520801 | NCBI WGS metagenome assembly OFCN01 (sample SAMEA2699029, study PRJEB24076) | metagenome | biome: Human gut stool | place: Spain | collected 2012-03-20 | reverse complement strand
TTCTGCGGCTGCGTCGGCCAGAGCGGCGGCGGCTGGTCGCACTATGTCGGTCAGGAGAAACTGCGCCCGCAGACCGGCTGGCTGCCGCTGGCGTTCGCCCTGGACTGGAGTCGTCCGCCGCGGCAGATGAACAGTACCTCTTATTTCTACAACCACGCCAGCCAGTGGCGCTACGAAAAACTGACCGCGCAGGAGCTGCTGTCGCCGCTGGCCGACGCCAGCAAATTTAGCGGCAGCCTTATCGACTTCAACGTCCGTGCGGAACGGATGGGCTGGTTACCTTCTGCGCCCCAGCTCAACATCAACCCGCTGACCATTAAGCAGCAGGCCGAGGCCGCCGGGCTCTCCCCCGCTGAGTTCACCGTCCAGTCGTTAAAATCAGGCGATATTCGCTTTGCCGCCGAGCAGCCGGATAGCGGCAAAAACCATCCGCGCAACCTGTTTATCTGGCGCTCAAACCTGCTGGGATCGTCCGGTAAGGGGCATGAGTACATGTTGAAATACCTGCTCGGGACCGACAGTGGTATTCAGGGTGATGAACTGGGCGCCAGCGATGAGGTAAAACCTGAGGAAGTCGAGTGGCAGACCGCGGCGATTGAGGGCAAACTCGACCTGCTGGTGACACTCGATTTCCGCATGTCCAGTACCTGTCTCTTCTCCGATATTGTCCTGCCGACCGCCACCTGGTATGAAAAAGACGATATGAACACCTCGGACATGCACCCGTTTATCCACCCGCTCTCCGCCGCCGTCGACCCGGCCTGGGAGGCGAAAAGCGACTGGGAGATCTACAAGGATATCGCTAAATCCTTCGCGCAGGTCTGCGTCGGCCATCTTGGCAAAGAGACCGATGTGGTGCTGGTCCCGCTGCAGCATGATTCCCCCGGCGAACTGTCGCAGCCGTTCGAGGTGCTTGACTGGCGCAAGGGCGAATGCGATCTGATCCCCGGGAAAACCGCACCGTCGATTGCCCTGGTGGAACGCGACTATCCTGCCACCTGGGAACGCTTCACCTCTCTCGGCCCGCTGCTCGATAAGCTTGGCAACGGCGGGAAAGGCATTGCGTGGAATACGCAAAGCGAAGTCGATTTCCTCGGCAAGCTTAACTACGTCAAGCCCGACGGTCCGGCCAAAGGCCGGCCGCGGATCGACAGCGCCATTGACGCCTCCGAAGTTATTCTTAGCCTCGCCCCGGAAACCAACGGCCAGGTGGCGGTGAAAGCCTGGCAGGCGCTGGGAGAGTTTACCGGCCGCGATCATACCCATCTGGCGCTCAATAAAGAGGATGAGAAGATCCGCTTTCGCGATATTCAGGCGCAGCCGCGCAAAATTATCTCCAGCCCGACGTGGTCGGGACTGGAAAGCGAGCACGTCTCCTACAATGCCGGTTATACCAACGTGCATGAGCTGATCCCATGGCGCACCCTCTCCGGCCGCCAGCAGTTGTATCAGGACCATCCGTGGATGCGCGCCTTCGGCGAAAGCCTGGTAGCCTATCGCCCGCCCATTGATACCCGCAGCGTCAGCCAGATGAAGGCCGTGCCGCCAAACGGCTTTCCGGAAAAAGCGCTGAATTTCCTGACGCCGCACCAGAAGTGGGGGATCCACTCAACCTATAGCGAAAACCTGCTGATGCTGACGCTGTCGCGCGGCGGGCCGATCGTCTGGCTTAGCGAAACCGACGCGAAAGAGCTGGGCATTGAAGATAACGACTGGATTGAAGCGTTCAACGCCAACGGGGCTCTCACCGCGCGGGCGGTGGTGAGCCAGCGGGTGCCGCCGGGGATGACCATGATGTACCACGCTCAGGAACGGATTATGAATATCCCGGGTTCGGAAGTGACCGGTCGTCGCGGCGGCATTCATAACTCGGTAACCCGCGTCTGTCCGAAGCCAACGCACATGATTGGCGGCTACGCCCAGCTGGCCTATGGCTTTAACTATTACGGCACCGTCGGATCGAACCGCGACGAGTTCATCATGATCCGCAAAATGAAGAATATTGCCTGGCTGGATGACGAAGGTCGCGATCAGGTACAGGAGGCTAAAAAATGAAAATCCGTTCTCAGGTTGGAATGGTGCTGAATCTGGACAAATGCATCGGCTGTCACACCTGCTCGGTCACCTGTAAAAACGTCTGGAGCAGCCGCGAAGGCATGGAGTACGCGTGGTTCAATAACGTGGAGACCAAACCGGGCATTGGCTACCCCAAAAACTGGGAGGACCAGGATCAGTGGCAAGGCGGCTGGATCCGCGGCATTAGCGGTAAGCTGACGCCCCGCCTCGGCAATCGGGTCAGCGTGTTATCGAAGATTTTCGCCAACCCGGTGCTGCCGGCGATCGACGATTACTACGAACCCTTTACCTACGACTACCAGCACCTGCACAACGCGCCGGAGGGCAAATATCTGCCGACCGCCCGCCCGCGCTCGCTGATCAGCGGCGAGCGTATGGATAAGATTAACTGGGGCCCGAACTGGGAGGAGCTGCTCGGCGGCGAATTCGAGAAACGCGCCCGCGACCGTAACTTCGAAGCCATGCAAAAAGAGATGTACGGCCAGTTCGAAAATACCTTCATGATGTATCTCCCGCGCCTGTGCGAGCACTGCCTCAACCCGAGCTGCGTGGCCACCTGCCCGAGCGGCGCCATCTACAAGCGTGAGGAAGATGGCATCGTACTGATCGATCAGGATAAATGCCGCGGCTGGCGGATGTGCATCAGCGGCTGCCCGTACAAAAAAATCTACTTTAACTGGAAGAGCGGTAAGTCGGAAAAATGCATCTTCTGCTATCCGCGCATTGAGTCCGGGCAGCCAACGGTCTGCTCAGAAACCTGCGTCGGGCGCATCCGCTATCTTGGCGTACTGCTGTATGACGCCGACCGCATTGAAGAGGCGGCCAGTACCGAACATGAAACCGACCTCTATGAGCGCCAGTGCGAGGTGTTCCTTAATCCAAACGATCCGGCGGTCATCGAGGAAGCGCTAAAGCAAGGGATCCCGCACAACGTCATTGAGGAGGCGCAGAAGTCGCCGGTCTATAAGCTGGCGATGGACTGGAAGCTGGCCCTGCCGCTGCATCCGGAGTATCGCACCCTGCCGATGGTCTGGTACGTGCCGCCCCTGTCGCCTATCCAGTCGGTTGCCGACGCCGGCGGCTTACCGAGCAACGGCAACATCCTGCCGGCGGTTGAGAGTCTGCGCATCCCGGTGCAATACCTGGCGAATCTGCTGAGCGCCGGCGATACCGGACCGGTCTTGCGCGCGCTGAAACGGATGATGGCGATGCGCCACTACAAGCGCTCGCAAACCGTCGAGGGCGTCACCGATACCCGGGCCATTGAAGAGGTGGGCCTCAGCGTTGAGCAGGTCGAAGAGATGTATCGCTATCTGGCGATCGCCAACTACGAAGACCGCTTCGTGATCCCCACCAGCCATCGCGAACTGGCGGAGGATGCCTTTCCGGAACGTAACGGCTGCGGCTTTACCTTCGGCGATGGCTGCCACGGGTCAGATACGAAATTCAACCTGTTTAACAGCCGGCGGATCGACGCCATCGACGTCAGCGGCGTGCGTAAGCATGGGGAGGGCGAGTGATGCGGATCCTGAAAGTGATCGGTCTGCTGCTGGAGTACCCCGACGAGTTACTGTGGGAGAACCGCGACGACGCCCTGGCGCTGGTCAGGGCCGATGTCCCTTCCCTGACGCCGTTTGTCGGTGAGCTGTTGACGGCTCCGCTGTTGGATCGCCAGGCCGAATGGTGCGAGGTGTTCGAGCGCGGGCGCGCCACCTCGCTGCTGCTGTTTGAACATGTGCATGCCGAATCCCGCGACCGCGGCCAGGCGATGGTCGACCTGATGAATCAGTATCAGCAGGCGGGTCTGCAGATCGATTGTCGCGAGCTGCCCGACCATCTGCCGCTGTATCTGGAGTATCTCAGTATTCTACCTCCCGCGGAGGCTCGGGAGGGGCTGCAGAATATCGCGCCGATTCTGGCGCTGATCGGCGGCCGTCTTAAGCAGCGAGCCTGCCCGTACTACCAGCTGTTTGACGCCCTGCTGGCGCTGGCTAAAAGCCCGCTCACCAGTGACAGTGTCACAAAACAGGTGGCGGGAGAAAAGCGCGACGATACCCGTCAGGCGCTGGACGCCGTGTGGGAAGAAGAGCAGGTGAAGTTTATCGAAGATAATGCGACCACTTGCGATAGCTCGTCGATGCAAGCTTATCAACGACGCTTTAGTCAGGATGTGGCGCCGCAGTACGTTGACATCCGCGCCGGAGGCCCGAAATGATCCAGTATCTGAACGTCTTCTTTTACGATATCTACCCTTACCTGTGCGGCACCGTCTTTCTGGTGGGCAGCTGGCTGCGCTACGATTACGGGCAGTATACCTGGCGCGCCTCATCCAGCCAGATGCTGGATAAGCGCGGGATGGTGCTATGGTCGAACTTATTTCATATCGGCATTCTCGGCATCTTCTTTGGCCATCTCTTTGGCATGCTGACCCCACACTGGGTCTACTCGTGGTTCCTGCCGATGTCCCAGAAGCAGCTGATGGCCATGATCCTTGGCGGCGTATGCGGCGTGCTGACCCTGGTAGGCGGTATCGGCCTGCTGATGCGCCGCCTGACCAACCCGCGAATTCGCGCCACCTCCACGACCGCGGATATTTTGATCCTGTGCATTCTGCTGATTCAGTGCGCGCTGGGGCTGACGACCATCCCCTTCTCCGCCCAGCATCCGGACGGCAGCGAAATGCTCAAGCTGGTGGACTGGGCGCAGGCGGTGGTCACCTTCCACGGCGGCGCCTCGGCGCATCTGGACGGTGTCGCATGGATTTACCGCGTCCACCTGGTGCTCGGAATGACCATCTTTCTGATCTTCCCCTTCACCCGCCTGGTTCACGTCTGGAGCGCGCCGGTGGAGTATTTCACCCGGCGTTACCAGGTGGTACGCTCCCGGCGCTGAGCGCTGGCGGCGTTTACCATTCATCCTTACCGGTAGCCCGGACGAGGCCTTCGCGCCAAATCCGGGTCATATTTTTCAGCCCCGGTTCCAGCCTTTATGCCGGATGGCGGCTACGCCTTATCCGGCCTACAGGGGCCTCTCACAGGCTCATACCCGTAGGCCCGCACAAGCGCAGCGCCGCCGGGCAAGATATCAGGCACGGTACCTGTAATTTCGCCGGGTGGCGGCTACGCCTTGCCCGGCCTACAGGGGCCTCTCACAGGCTCAAACCTCGCAGGCCCGCGCAAGCGCAGCGCCGCCGGGCATGGGGAGATTTACTTCCCGGCTTCCGGATGGGTATCGAACGCCGCCATCACCGCCGCCAGCGCCGCTTCGCTGAAGCCATGTTTAGGATCGTCCACACCCAGGCCGAAACGGGTCTGCAGCGCTTCATACAGCGCGGAGACATCGGCAAAATCGATCTTCTCCACCACATGGTTATTCTCCCAGTGGGTAAAGTGGAAGTTGGTGAGGGTCATTTTGCCGCCGTCCGGCAGATGACGACACATCAGCAGATGGTGACGGAAGTGGGACTGCGGCCAGTGCGCCGACCAGAAGTTGCCCATCACATAATCAGACGCATACTGGCGGCCTAAATCGAAATGGTACATCGACTGCCAGTGTTCGTGATGGTTGAACTGCAGCGTCCACTCATCCCCTTCATGCACCAGACGATAGCTGCCGTGCGGCGTTTGCTGTGGGATATCGGCCAGCAGTTTGATCGGCGCGGTCAGCGTCTGGCCGCCGAAGCCGACGTCGGCGATCCAGCGCTCTCCCGCCACCTCCACCAGCAACAGACGGTGAGTACGCGGCGGCATCTGCGGCGGGTTGGCCAGCACCACGCGGCCCAGCAGGCTGCGGACGTTAAAGCCTATCTCGCGCAGCGCGCGCTCCAGCAGGCCATTCTGTTCAAAACAATACCCCCCGCGGCGGGCGGCGATCAGCTTCTCTTCCAGCGCCCCATCGTCAAGGTGGATTTCACGCGGCAGCAGGACGTCGAGGTTTTCAAAGGGGATGGCGCTGTTATGCTGCAGATGCAGTTCCCGCAGGGTATCAATGGAAACATCAGGCTCACCCGTCCAGCTCAGACGGGAAAAATAGGCGCGTAAAAAGGGACTCATCAGGGCCTCCAGCTGTAGGTGTCCGACATTTATAGCCTATTTTTCCGCGCCGACCGTCTTTTTTGTGCGCTTAGCGTTAACCGCACGTGCGGCGCTGCATCAGCGCCAGCGCCGTCAGCATCAGGACCAGACCGGTCAACAACGTCAGGCTGGCCATCGCCATGCCCTGACCGACGGAACCCTGTTCGAACTGGCGCCAGATAAACACCGCCACGGTTTGCGTACCGGCCGGAGAGAGCAGCAGCGAGGTCACCAGCTCCCGGGAGGCCACCGCGAACACCATCAGCATCGCCGCCAGCAGCGCCGGAAAGACCAGCGGCAGGACAATCAACCGCAGCGCCTGCAGTGGCGACGCCCCGTGTACCCTGGCGGCGGGCTCAAGGTTCGGGCCCAGCTGGCGCAGCGCGCTGCCGACATAGCGCACCGGCCAGGGCAACAGCAGGCAGCAATAGGAGAGCAGCAGCATCCACAGCGTGTTATAGGGCGAGCGCGGCCAGAAGGGCTGATTCCACAGCAGGATCAAACCGACCCCCACCACCACGCCCGGCAGCGCCGCCGGCATCAGCGACAGCGCGTCCACCATCCCGCGCCCTTTAATCTTCTGCACCATCACCAGCCAGGCGGCCAGCAGGCCCAGCGCGCCGACGATTAGCGCCGAACCCAGGGCCAGCGACAGGCTGGTGCCGAGGGCCGAAAGGGCATCTCCCTGCTGGTCAAACAGCGCCGCGAAATGACGCAGTGTGACATTCTCAACACTCACGCCACCGGAGAGCGTGCCCATCACGCTGGTGAGCATCATCGAGACGGCGGGGACGCCGACCGCCAGGCCGCCGACGGCCGCCATCGCCAGCACGGCGGGCAGCATCATCCAGCCCAGCGATGCCCCGTGGTTCTCCCCCGGCTTACCGGTGACGCTGGTGACCTCTTTCTCCCCCACCAGCCGCCTTTGCAGCCACCAGGCGAACAACGCCACCGCCATCAGCAGCAGCGACAATAGCGCGGCGCCAGGGAGATCCACCGGCCAGTCGGCCAGCTTTTTCTCAATACCGACCGTCAGCATCACCACTCCCGCCCGGCTGCCCAGCGCCGCCGGTACGCCAAACTCCTCGATGGCGAGGGTAAACGCCAGCAGCATCCCCGCCGCCAGCGCCGGAGAGAGCATCGGTAGCGTCACGTGCCAGAAGGCGCGCCAGGCGCTGGCGCCATGGACGCGGGCGACCACCGCCAGCCGGGTCCCGCTCGCCAGCAGGCTGCGGGAGACGGCAAAGTAGACCACCGGAAATATATTAAAGGTCATCACCAGCACGATCCCGCTGCGGCTGAACAGCAGATCGTTCAGCTGCCAGCCGGTCAGCTGCTGCAGATAGCCCTGGCTTTGCAGGGCCAGCATCCAGGAGAGCGCCGAGATATAGGGCGGCGTCAGAAAGGGGATCAAAAACAGGAGATCCCACAGCCGGGGCAGCGGCAGCGAAAACATACCGCGCAGGATGCCGAGCGGCAGGCCAATCATTACGCTGACCAGCGCCACGCCGGCGGCGATCCACAGCGTACCGCCGAGCATCGCCGGCAGCTGAGGATCGGCCAGCAGCGCCGGGATGCCGCCAAAGGCGTCCCCGAGCGAACCGGCGCTAAAATGGGGAAAAATCGCCTGCAGCAGAATAAACACTAACGGTAACGCGACCAGCATCACCAGGGCGGCAAGGGTCGCGCCGGAAAGGAATGTTTGTTTCACAACCGGTTCCTGAAGCTGAGGGTCCTCCGGCGGCCAGCGCCGGAGAAACGGGATCAATTACTGCGCGTACAGCTGACTGAAGCGGGCGAGCACGGCGCCCCGCTCGCTGCTGCCCTCGCTGGTGGTGGGTAGCACCTTCAGCGCGTCCAGTAGCGGACGTTTAGCCGCCACGTCGCGGCGGGCGGGCATCAGCCAGGCATCGGCAACCCTCGCCTGACCTTCCGGCGACAGCACGTAATCGATAAAGGCTTTGGCCTCGCCGGGATGCTGGCTGGTTTTGAGGATCATCATCGGGCGCGGGGCAATCACCGTTCCGCTGGCCGGGAAGATCACCTTCAGCGACTCGCCCTGCTGAATATTGCCGTAGGAGACATAATCCACCGCGCCAAACACCGCCGCTTTCGCTCCCTGCATCACCGGCGTCACCGCCTGGGCGTTGGGTCCGCTGACTACCATGCCGTTCTTTTTCAGATCGTCAAACAGTTGCCAGGCCTGGTCGCCCATGCTGTTTTGCAGCCCGATCAGCAAATCCAGCGACGCGCCGGAGAGCGCCGGGTCGGGGGTTGTCACCTTGTCTTTAAACGCCGGCTGGGTGAGATCCCGCCACTCTTTCGGTTCCGGGGTGCCGCTTTTACTGTTCCAGACAATGCCCAGGGCGGAGACGCCCTGGGCGATATAGTCCGCCGATTTCAGGTTCGCCGGTACCTGGTCGGCGTTGGCGCTCGCAAAAGGCAGCAACCAGCCCCGCTGGTGCAGATCTTCGGCGGTATCCCACGAGGCGGAGATCAGCACATCCGCCTGCGGGTTGGCCTGCTCGGCCTCCAGTCGGGCCATCACTTTGCCGGTGGTGGCCTGAAAAACGGTCACCTTCACCCCGGTCTGTTGTTCAAAACCGCTGGCCAGGCTTTTCGCCAGCGAGCCGGGTCCGGCGGTGTAAACGGTCAGCGCATGGGCGCTGGAGAGCATCATGGCGGAGAGAGCCATCGCGATTACCACTCCTTTCTTAACGGTCATAACGGTGTTCATGCAACTTCCCCTGAGGTTGGCGTAACGGCGCGGACAGCGGCCACGCGGCCCGCGGATAAATAGACAATCTGGTCGGCTAACAGCTCGGCTTCACGTCGGTCATGGGTGACATACAGGGCGGTGATGCCGAGCTGTCGCAGCAGGCGGCTCATTTCGCCACACAGCGATTCGCGTAGTTCGCTGTCCAGGTTGGAGAGCGGTTCATCAAACAGCAGCACCCGCGGCGCGGCGACGATCGCCCGCGCCAGCGCCACCCGCTGCTGCTGACCGCCGGATAGGCCTGAAGGCTTACGTTCGGCAAAGCCGTTGAGGCCTACCCGCGCCAGCGCCTCGCTGACCCGGCGCTCGCGTTCGCTGCGGGAGACGCCGCGCATGCGCAGCGGAAAGGCGACGTTCTGCGCCACGCTCATATGCGGCCAGAGGGCATAATCCTGAAAAACCATGCCGATATCGCGCTGCTCCGGGGGCAATCCCCATCCTGCGCGGGCGACCAGCCTGTCGCCAAAGCGGATTTCGCCGCTGGCCGGCACGCTCAGCCCGGCCAGCAGACGCAGCAGCGTGCTTTTGCCGCAGCCGGAAGGGCCCAGTAGCGCCACGATGCGGCCGGGTTCGATATGCAACGTGAAGCGGTCAAGAATGGGGGTCTCTGCGAAGGCGAAAGAGACCTCCTGCAGGGTGATAGGGGTCAGCGTGCGCATCATCGCCCTCCCTTTCGGGACAGCGAGACCAGCCCGGCGGTCGACATCCGACGGGGCACGCTCACCTGGGATAGCATCAGGGGAGCCAACATATTGTGATCCTCTTTGGGACTTAGTGCTGGCGACTATAGTCAGACGAGATGACGTATTGATTACATTTTCATTGCGGCTTAACGTGTTACCTGCCAACCGACCCATTATTCAAGGAACGCCTATGAGCCGCTTTCGCCACGTTGAACTGCAGTACGCCAGCCGCCTGCTCAACCACGGCCCAACCATTTTGATCACCAGCTACGATGCCCCGTCCGACCGGCGCAACGTTATGGCCGCCGCCTGGTCAATGCCGGTGGAATTCGCCCCGCCGCGGGTGGCTATCGTGGTGGATAAAAGCACCTGGACGCGGGAGATCATCGAGCGCAATGGCACCTTCGGCATTGTGGTTCCCGGCGTCGCAGCCGCCAGCTGGACCTACGTCGTCGGCAGCGTCAGCGGCCGCGATGAGGACAAATTCAATGCCTGGGGGATCCCGGTAGTAACCGGTCCGGAGCTGGGGCTGCCGCTGATCGAGGAGAAATGTCTGGCATGGATGGAGTGCCGGTTGCTGCCGGCGACGGCGGCCCAGACCCAGTACGACACCCTGTTCGGGGAGGTGGTCTCTGCCGCCGCCGATGAGCGCGCGTTCGTCACCGGACGCTGGCAATTCGACGACGATAAGCTCAATACCCTGCATCATCTTGGCACCGGCAATTTTGTCGCCAGCGGCCGTCATGTGCGGGCAAATTCCCTCGACGAATAAGAGTGACTTGCCGCGGGCGGCCGGTTTTTCCCCTGCCCGGCCTGCGGCCCCCTTTTAACCCGGCGGGCGGCGGCGATCGGCGCTGGGGGTCAGGCCAAACACTTTTTTATACAGGGTGGTAAAGTGGTTGCTGTTGGCGAAGCCGCACAGATAAGCCACTTCGGTAATGGTCATCTCCGTTTCGCGTAATTTGACCCGCGCGGAGACCAGCCGCAGACGTTTCAGATAATTATCCGGGGTTAATCCGGTGGCCTCTTTAATATGGCGAAACGCGGTGCGGGTGGTGAGATGAAATTGCTCCGCCAGCTGCTGCCAGTTATGTTCTTCGAAACAGTGCTCCTGAAGCCAGGTGAGTAATTTATGCAGTTTATAGCGAGTGCTGCTATATTCGGCTTCCGACTCGGCTGTGAGAATGGTGGTCACCAGCTGGAAAAAGAGAGACTCCCGTAGCGCGGTATTATCCGCCGCCCTCAGCGCCGGGGAAAATATCTTTTCCACCAGTTCCCGGCAATAGCTGCGAGTCTCCGGCGCCAGCCAGCCATAGCAGGCGGCGCGCTGCGCGGATAATTGCTGCAGCAATCCCTCCATCTGCTGTAAATAGCCAAAGGCCACCGCCGGATTAATTAAGACATTAATCAGCTTCAGCGTCCCCAGCTCATCATAATAATGCACATCGCCAGGCTGGACGTAAAATACGTCTCCCTGTTGGATATACAGCGGGCGACCATTAATAACGTGTAACCCATGCCCCTCCTCGACGATCACCAGTTCGGCAAATTCATGGCCATGCTCCTGGCTATTATCCTCCGGGTCACTGGCGTACATGCCGAGCTTATCCTGGGGATGGGTGAAATAATACTCAACGGTCAGTGTCATCATTACAGCAAATCCTGAACAACCTATGGCGCAGGGGCACGATAATCTATTCCGGCCCTCGGCACGCGCCCGATGTGCGGATTTGTGATCGCCAGCGCCCCCACCTCATTATTCCTGCCATTTTCACTGACGGTTTGGCATTGCCAGAGTGGTAGCCGCGCCGGACGACGGCCTATGCTGCGCCTAACCTAACGGAGAGGACGCAGTATGTCACAAGCAATTCAATACAATTCCAGCGTGGCGATGATCCGTCATCCGCGCTTTTTACAGCGTGCGGCCGACCTGACGCCCACGCTGCAACGCCTGCGCCAGACGCCGCAGGCCATCGTCGAGGCCGTCGCTGAACCAGGAGCGCTGAACGGCTGGCGGGGGAATACCGTCTGTACGCCGGAGCAGTTTTATCAGCAACCGCTCAACGTCGGCGACAGCATCATTATTGATTTTGGCAGCCATTTTGTTGGTTACCTGCAGTTCAGCTGCCGCAGCGTCGGCAGCCCGCCCGATGCCCCGGCCCATCTGCACTTCACCTTCGGCGAGACGCTGAGCGAAGTCTGTGAGCCGTTCAGCGAATACCAGGGATGGCTGAGCAGCAGCTGGTTGCAGCAGCAGGATCTGTGGCTTGACGTCCTGCCCGCCCGGGTCGCTCTGCCACGTCGCTATTGCCTGCGCTACCTGAAGGTGGAGGTCAAAGCGCTGTCGCGCAAGTTTCGTCTGCAATTCGATGAGATCGCTCTGGAAACCGTCACCTCTGCCGGCAGCCCGCACCCGGCGGTCATCGCCGATCCGCAGTTGAAAGCCATTGATGACGTTGCCGTTCGTACCCTGAAAAACTGCATGCAGGAGGTGTTTGAAGATGGGCCGAAACGCGACCGTCGGCTGTGGCTGGGCGACCTGCGCCTGCAGGCGCAGGTGAATGACGTGACCTTCGGCCACCACGATCTGGTCCGCCGCTGCCTGTATCTCTTTGCCGGCCATACCCGGGATGATGGCATGGTTTCCGCCAATGTCTTTGTTCAGCCAGAGGTACGCGCCGATGACACCTTTCTGTTTGATTACTCATTGTTTTTTGTCGACGTGCTTTATAACTACCTGCAAAGCACCGGCGACACGGAAACCGTCGGTGAGCTGTGGCCCACGGCGCGGCGGCAAATCGAGCTGGCGCTGACCCGCTGCGATTCTCAGGGGCTGGTGCGCGACAGCGATGACTGGTGGGTATTTATCGACTGGCAGGCGGAGCTGAATAAACAGGCCTCGGCGCAGGGGGTGCTCATCTACTGTCTGCAGCGCGCCCTCTGGCTGGCGCAGCGTTTTGAACCGCAGCGGGTACCTGACTACACTGCCACGCTCTGGCAGCTGAAGGAGGCCGCCCTCCACCACCTGTGGGACAACGAGCGGCAGGTGTTTATCAGCGGCGCCGTGCGTCAGGTCTCATGGGCGTCGCAGATCTGGCTGGTGCTGGCGGAAGTTGGCACCGCCGGGCAGCGTCAGGCGCTGATGCGCCGCCTGCAGCAGCAGCCGCCCGCCATTGCCATGAACACCCCGTACCTGCGTCATCATCACATTGTTGCCCTGCTACAGTCCGGCCTGCGCGAGGAGGCGGTGGCGGAGATCAAAGCCTACTGGGGGGCGATGGTCGCCTATGGCGCCGACACCTTCTGGGAAATTTTCGACCCCCAACATCCTGACTTTTCCCCGTATGGCAGTAAGCTTATCAACAGTTACTGCCATGCGTGGAGCTGTACCCCGGCCTGGTTTATTCGCCAGTACGGACTTTAACAACAACGATAAGCGAGTGATTTATGGCAGAAACAACGTTTACCCTGTGGCGGCAGCGCTTTGGCTATGGCATTGCCGATCTCTCCTGCAACCTTGTGTGGCAGATGATCTCTCTGTATCTGATGTTCTTTTACACCGACGT
>OFCN01000753.1_pt1 | contig 13230 bp, 11 predicted proteins | sample 1520801 | NCBI WGS metagenome assembly OFCN01 (sample SAMEA2699029, study PRJEB24076) | metagenome | biome: Human gut stool | place: Spain | collected 2012-03-20 | reverse complement strand
ACCAGCTGAGCAACGACGTGAACGCAATGCGTTCCGACGTTCAGGCTGCTAAAGATGACGCAGCTCGCGCTAACCAGCGTCTGGACAACGCAGCTACTAAATACCGTAAGTAATAGTATCTGTGTAATAAAAATGGCGCACATTGTGCGCCATTTTTTTTGTCTTCCGCATCCCCGCCTACTGCACGCTTTTCGCTTCATCCAGCGGCGTATTCTGTACCGACAGGCCCGACGCGGCGCTTTCACCCGCGGAGATCGCCACCGGATAGCCTGCTCGTCTGGTCAGCGCGCGTTTAAGCTGCGCCTCGTCAACCGCTTTATCCCCCGCAAACTGATGAAACTCCGCCGGAAGCGTATAGGCCATGGTCTGCGCGTTGCTGCTCTCATCCGGCGTCAGCGGGCGATGAACTTCAACATAGCGCTTACCGTCCGGCTCCACGGCGAATTTGACCGGCTGGTTGATTATCCGCACCGGGGTGCCGCTTTTCACCTGATTGAATAACGCCTGGATGTCCGCCGCGTTCATGCGCATGCAGCCGGAGCTTACGCGCAGACCGACGCTGTCCGGCGCGCTGGTGCCATGAATAAGATATTCACCGTTGCCGTACGCCAGACGCAGCGCATAGCGACCTAGCGGGTTATTCGGCCCTGCGGGCACCACCGGCGGCAGTTTAATCCCCTTCTCCAGCGAGCGGGCGCGGATGCCCGCCGTCGGCGTCCAGGTGGGGTTCGGGATTTTCTGCCCGATACGGGTGGTCATCTCCGGCGTCTCCAGCCCCTGCTGACCAATCCCCAGGGGATAAACCTGCACCTGATTCATTCCCGGCGGGAAGTAGTAGAGGCGCAGTTCCGCCAGGTTGACGACGATGCCCTCACGCGGCACGTCCGGTAGCAGCATCTGCGAGGGTATCAGCACCTGTGTACCCGGTTTAGGCTGCACCGGCGCAATGGTATCGTTCGCTTCGAGGATCAGCATCGCCGCCGTATCAAAACGACGGGCAATCGCCTGCAGGTTGCGGTCGCCCTCCTGTACCGTCCAGAACTGGTTCTCACCAATCAGACGACTATTGGCAGGAGGAAGGGGGTAATCAACGGCCCAGGCTGCGTGTGACGCGCTGAGGGCGCTCAGAAGAGCCAGGGTGATAAGAGAAGCGCGTTTCATACTGAGATTCCTTCTTTCGCTGATAAAACGCCAAGCCTGTTATGCACGACGGGAGGCTAGCCTCCCGTCGTGCATAACAGAATGAAATCTACTGTTTTATTCTAGCTAAGATTTGCAGCTTTCGCGCGAATTGCGCGGATCATGGCTTCCAGTCCTTGCGAGCGCGAGGGGGTAAGATGCTGCGTCAAGGCCATTTTTTCAAACCACGGGCGCACGTCAAAAGCGGTGATATCCTTAGCCGTCATCTGGTCATAAAGGATAAATACCACCGCGATAAGTCCTTTCACGATGGCCGCGTCGCTGTCGCCGCGAAGCGCAATAGCCCCCCCCGGCTCCTGCGCCATCACGATCCACACCTGACTCTGGCAGCCCTGAATGATGTTCTGCGCGCTGTGTTCCTCCGGGCTCAGCGGCGCCAGGCGCTGTCCCAGTTCAATAATATAGAGATATTTCTCTTCCCAGTTCGCGCAACGGCTAAAGTTGCGCAGCAGTTTGTCTCTGTCCGGTAACGCCGCCATAGTCACTTCCTTTAGCTTAATAATTTGTGGATCCGCTGCAGGCCCGCTACCAGCCGGTCCACCTCTTCCGTGGTATTGTACATCGCCAGCGATGCCCGGCACATGGCAGGGACGCCGTAGAACGCCATGAGCGGCATGGCGCAGTGGTGCCCGGTCCGCACCGCGATGCCGTAGTTATCCAGGAAGCTGCCGACATCGTAGGCATGATGTTTGCCGAGATTAAAGGCAATCACTCCCAGGCGATTTGGCGGGCCGTACAGGGTTAAATCCGCCACGCTCTCCAGCGCCTGCAGCGCGTAGCGCATCAGGGTTTGTTCATATTCCGCGATTTGCGTCAGCCCCAGCGCGCTGACGTAATCCAGCGCCGCGCCCAGTCCAATGATGCCGCCGGTATTCGGCGTTCCCGCCTCGAAGCGCCACGGCGCTTTTGCCCAGGTGGTGCCTTCCGTCAGGCTGACGGTGGCGATCATCGATCCGCCCCCTTCCCACGGCGGCATCGCCTGCAAAATGTCCTGTTTGACGTAGAGTACGCCGATCCCGGTGGGGCCATACAGCTTGTGCGCGGAGAAGGCGTAAAAATCGCAGTCCAGCGCCTGAACATCAACCGGATGGTGCATGACCGCCTGCGCGCCGTCCACCAGCACCTTCGCGCCATGCTGATGGGCTAAAGCGGCCAGGGCGGCGATCGGGTTTTCGGTTCCCAGCACGTTAGACACCTGGGTGATGGCCAGCAGGCGGGTGCGATCGTCAAACAGGCCGGGGATCGCATCCAGCTGCAGGGTACCGTCCTGATTCAGCGGGATCACCCTCAGCTGCGCGCCTACTCTGGCGCACAGCATCTGCCATGGCACAATATTAGCGTGATGTTCCATCGCGCTGACGATGATATTGTCGCCGGCGCCGACGTTGGCGTTCCCCCAGCTGTTGGCCACGAGGTTAATGCCTTCCGTGGTGCCGCGAACAAACACTACCTCTTCCGCCGAGCTGGCGTTGAGGAACGTCGCCGCCTGCTGGCGCACCTGCTCCATGCGCGCCGTGGCTTCCGCGCTGAGCGTATGAATGCCGCGATGCACCGCCGCATAGCCGTGGCGGTAAAATCCCGCCTCGGCGTTAATTACCGCTTCCGGCTTCTGCGCGCTGGCGGCGCTATCGAGATAGGCTAGCGGCTGGCCGTTCACCTCGCGGTGGAGTAGCGGAAAATCCGCGCGCACGCGTTGCACAGAAAATGTCATAGGTTACCTCCCGGCAGACGCTGGCCGATACGCGCCAGTATCTGCTGCCTGAGCGCCTCATCATCGATCGCTTCGGTGAGCTCGGCGGCAAAGGCGTAAAGAATCATCTGCTGCGCCGCCTGCTGCGTAATGCCGCGCGAGCGCAGATAAAACAGCTGTTCATCATCGATGCGCCCAATGGTCGCGCCGTGACTGCACTTCACGTCATCAGCGTAAATCTCCAGCTGCGGTTTGGTATCCACTTCCGATAAGCGGCCAAGCAGCAGGTTGTTGTTGGTCATCTGGCCATCGGTTTTGATCGCATGCGGCGCGACGTTTATCAGGCCGTTAAATACCGCCCGCCCTTTGTCGTTGACGATGGTTTTATGCAGCTGGCGGCTGTTGCAGTATCCGACTTTATGATCGAGCCAGGTGCGGCTGTCGCAGACTTCGCCGTTGACCGGCATCGCCAGCGAGTTAATCCGCAGGTTGCTGTTTTCTCCGTTCAGCCGCGTGCTGGTGTGGTGGCGGAGCACCGCGCTCCCGAGGAGAAAACTGCTGCTGAAGGCGGAGCTGTCGCGCCCGAGCGCCAGGTCGTTGTGGGCAAAGTGGTAGCTTTGCGCATTCTCAAACGCCAGCTTGATATGCTGCAGGTGGGCGTTATCCGCCACGGTCATCGTCAGCCTTGCGCCGGTAAAGTGGCGCTGGTCGTTGAGGCTCAGATAATGTTCGATGATGGTCGCCTGCGCGCCGCTCTCCAGCTCCAGATGATGGCGATAGTGGGCGGTATTCATTTCATCGCTCGCCAGCCCGCGCGTCAGGTGCATAATCAGCAGCGGTTTTTGCGGGCGCTGGTTGCGCCTGACCCGGATGTGGGTGACGGTGGTTGCCAGGCTTTCGGTCAAATGCAGAAAGACTTCGGGCTGAACGGCGTCAGGCAGATGCTGACGCTCGTTATCCACCTGCACTTCATAGCCGCTGGCGGCCAGATCGTCGCTCAGGTTGTCGCTAAACTGACCGTCGACAAACACCAGGCGCCATGCCTCCACCGTTAGCGCCTGCGCGTCTCGCTGGGCCGCCGTCAGCGCCTGCGGCTGAGCGGCGACAAAGGTCTGATTCAGTAACGCGTCCAGCGGCGTATATTTCCAGTTTTCATGTTTACGCGTCGGCAGGCCCAGCCGCAGCAGCTGTTGCAGATGCTGATGCGCCTGCGGGCTGCGCTGCCCGCTTTGCGACTCAAACAGATGGTGCCACTGCTGCAGCGCGTTACTGCTGTTCGGTAAGCCAGCCATAGCCCTGCTCCTCCAGTTGTTTGACCAGAGTAAAGTCGCCGGATTTGACGATCCGCCCCTGGTACAGCACGTGGACGTAATCCGGCTTGATATAGTCGAGAATGCGCTGATAGTGGGTGACGATAATAAACGCGCGCTTGCCGTCGCGCAGGGCGTTAACGCCGTCAGAGACAATCTTCAGCGCGTCGATATCCAGCCCGGAGTCGGACTCGTCGAGGATGCACAGCTCCGGTTCCAGTACCGCCATCTGCAGGATATCGTTGCGCTTTTTCTCGCCGCCGGAGAAGCCGACGTTAACCGAACGGGTCAGCAGATCCTCGGGCATTTTCAGCAGCTTAATTTTCTCTTCCATCAGGTCCTGGAAGTCAAAGCGGTCAAGCTGCTCCTGGCCGCGGTAGCGACGCACGGCGTTCAGCGCGGTTTGCAGGAAAAACTGATTGCTGACGCCGGGAATTTCCACCGGATACTGGAAGGCCATAAAGATGCCTTCGCCGGCGCGATCCTCCGGGGCGAGCTCCAGCAGATCTTTGCCTTTAAACTCCACGCTACCGCCGGTCACTTCATAGTCTTCGCGTCCGGCCAGGGTGGCGGAGAGCGTACTTTTCCCGGAGCCGTTCGGCCCCATAATGGCGTGCACTTCGCCGGGGCGAACGTCCAGATTCAGTCCGCGCAGGATCTCTTTGTCTTCGACGGCGACCTGCAAATTTTTAATACTTAACATCTTATTTCCTTTGTTATCAGCCGACGCTGTGTTCAAGACTAATCGCCAGTAATTTCTGCGCTTCTACGGCAAACTCCAGCGGCAGCTCTGAGAAAACGTCCTTACAGAAACCGTTGACGATCATCGAAATCGCATCATCCTCGCTGATGCCGCGCTGCAGGCAGTAAAACAGCTGATCTTCGCCGATCCGCGACGTGGTCGCTTCATGCTCCAGATGCGCGCTGTTGTTCCGGCATTCCACGTAAGGGAAGGTATGCGCCCCGCTGTCCGGACCAATCAGCATCGAATCACACTGGGTGAAGTTGCGCGCGTTGGTTGCGGTGGGCATGATTTTGACCAGCCCGCGATAGCTGTTCTGGCTGTGGCCGGCAGAAATCCCCTTCGAGATAATCGTCGAGCGGGTGTTTTTACCGATATGGATCATCTTGGTCCCCGTATCCGCCTGCTGATGGCCGCTGGTCAGCGCCACCGAGAAGAACTCGCCGATGGAGTTATCCCCGCGCAGAATACAGCTTGGATATTTCCAGGTGATCGCCGAGCCGGTTTCCGACTGGGTCCACGACATTTTGCTGTTCTCGCCCTCGCACAGCGCGCGCTTGGTGACGAAGTTAAGGATCCCGCCGGTGTTGTTGTCGCCGGGGAACCAGTTTTGCACCGTGGAGTACTTCACCTCGGCGTCCTTATGAATGATCACTTCAACCACCGCCGCGTGCAGCTGGTAGCTATCGCGTACCGGCGCCGAGCAGCCTTCAATGTAGCTTACATAGCTGCCTTCGTCGGCGACCAGAATGGTGCGCTCGAACTGGCCGGTTTTTTCCGCGTTGATGCGGAAATAGGTCGACAGCTCCATCGGGCAGCGTACGCCTTTAGGAACATAGATAAAGGTCCCGTCGGAGGCCACCGCCGCGTTGAGTGCGGCAAAGAAGTTGTCGTTGCCCGGCACCACGGTGCCGAGGTATTTCTGCACCAGTTCCGGGTGATCGTGGATCGCCTCGCCGAACGAACAGAAGATAATCCCCTGCTCCGCCAACTTTTCGCGATAGGTGGTAGCGACGGAAACCGAGTCAAAAATGGCATCGACCGCCACTTCCCGCCCCTCGCGCACCGGCACGCCGAGGAGATTGAACGCCTCTTCAACTTCATTGGTCAAAAACGCGCTGGAGCCCGTCTGCTGCAAAGCGCCAGGCTCAGAGGCGCAGCCGTCATCGCAGTTGCCGCAGGAGGGCGCCGAGTAATAGCTGTAATCCTGATAGTTCAGCTTGTCGTAGTGCGCCTTCAGCCAGTGCGGCTCTTCCATCGCCTGCCAGGCCTTAAACGCGTTCAGACGAAACTCCAGCATCCATTCCGGCTCATTGCGGCGCGCGGAAATCGCCCGAACCACCTCTTCGTTTATGCCTTTCGCCAGCTCATCGGTCTGCAGCTGCGTGAAAAAGCCTTCTTTATAGTTGAGTGGCCCGCCGCTCCAGGTTTTGACATCGTCAGTTGCTTCAGTATTACGAGACATAGTTACTCCGCCTGAACGCCAAAACTTTCGCCGCAGCCGCATTCGTGCTGGGCTTTTGGATTATGGAATTTGAAGATTTGATTTAAGCCTTCGCGAACGTAATCGAGTTCGGTGCCATCAATAAACGGCATGGCCTGCAGCGGCGCCCATAGCTTCGCGCCGTCGCGCGCAAAGAGCAGGTCGTCTTTCGCCGGTTCAGCGATTAATTCGAGAACGTAGCCAAAACCGGCGCAGCCGCTGGTTTTAACCCCCAGGCGCAGCCCCTGCATATCAGGCTGTTTGCGGACCAGATCGCGAATATGGGCGGCGGCGGCTGGAGTCATGACCAGCCCACGCCAGCTAAAATCTTCGGGATTGAAAGTTCCTGCATGTGAATTCATCGCTCTACCTCATAGGTTGACGCCATCGGGACATACCGCTATGTTAGTGATAATGATTATCACTTCAACCCATCCGAAGAAGGGGTATTCCCCCATCAGGCTCTTTTTATAAGCATAGACCCTGACAGGAGAGATATCGGAGATGGAATAAATTGTTCAATACTTTGATTAATAATGTATTTTATGGGGTGGAAGGCAGAAGTTGCTGGAAAATTAAAATATGCATCGAAAATACCTATTTTTGAGATAGATGATTTGCCTTGCATACAACCCGCCGTGGAAGGCAACAGACTTACCGTCGCCTATTACGGGTAGAAAAGTGGGAGCTTTACCGGCTATGAGGCCGAAAAGGCCTGACTAACGGCGGGAATAGAACGACGCAGCGTCACGACGATTCCATAAAAAAATACGTAACCGGCGTCGCGCTGACACGGTTGCCGGTTTAATTGTACTGTAGCGTCATGACCACAACGGCACTCACGCTGCCGGGCGTCGCGCCCCCTGACATCGATTTAACCGAGGCCTGCATGGCCAGGGTGGCGGTTCTGTCTGCCGCGATGTTGCGCATAATACTGGAACCCGTCCCCTTTAGCGCGCCGCTGCCCGCTTCGCTCATCGCGATCGCCACGTTTGTTGCGGTACCGCTATTCATATAATAGTCAGGGCCGGCAACCGGATCCGGGTTTCCGGTGAAGGAGGTCGTTACGCTGCGCGTTCCCGCCGGGCAGTTGGTAAACAGCAAATTAAAGGCCACCGGGTCGGAGGATGACCCTGGCGTAACCATATTTGTTGCCTGAATATCGCCAAGATTGACATTGAGGTTGCTATTTCCGCCATTAAATATACAGGGCGAGGCAACAATATTTCCCGTTACGCCTACGCTCACGCTGTCGGCAGAAAACGCTTTCCAGCACAGAAAAGCCAGAAGAAGCATTTTTTTGTGGAGTATTTTCATTTTTTCACCTGTTACTGGTACGTCAAATTCAGCGTGGCGGTCGCGTTTGCCGAGCCTGACTCAACGGACGTTAAGGTCTGGTAATAACGGGCCGTCAACGGCAGCGTTTCCTGGCCGCCCGCAGAGCGTTTTAAGAACAGCGGGCTATTGATAGCCAACGGAGCGCCGTTATATAAAAGCTGGACTCCCACGCCTTTTGCCGTCCCGGCGCTGCCCTGCCCCGTTAATGCCATGACGCTGGTATCGGCAACGTCCGGATGCTGTACGCCGCTCAGCGATACATTAATATTGGTTCCGGCGCTGCAGCTTAATCCCAGATTCTGCGTATTCTGCGCGCCCGCAGGCGTGGTGCCGACGGCCGAGCCGAACGTTGCCGCTGAAATATCGCCAATCGGGAAGGTCAGTTGAGACGTCGTGATATTGCAGGCCAGCGCGTTAATGGTCCCATCGGTGAGGTTGGTGGTCAGGCCGTCACGGTAGACGCCGTCGCTGCCCTGTAGCGTCACCACGCCGATCGTTCCCGGCGTTAATGCGCCCGACGACACCTGGCCGGTGACCACCAGCTCAATTTTACCGCCCCACCACTCCACGTAGGAGGACTGCGCTTCATAAGAAAAGGTATTACTCGGGTTTTCAAAGTAATTCCCGGAAGAGAAGCGAATACCAATCCCCGCGACATTGGTGGCGTAAACATGATTACCGTAGCTACTCGGCGTCGCGCTAAGGTAGCGCATGCTAAACCCAAGCATTAATGGGTTGGTGCATCCGGTTAAATAAGAGCTGGTTATCGTCGCGTTACGAGAAAAAATAACCGTTCCGACCGGCGCATCACGCTGTACGGTAAGGGTTCCCACAGACAGCGTGGAGAGCTGCGGGATAATTGTCGTGCAGGTTCCGGCACGCGCGCTATTCCATCCGGCCATTAAGCCGAGCAAAATAACAGAATAAATCAATCTCATTTTTAACGTTCCTGATGACAACTGGCGCTAACTTCGGTTATTCCAGCGTAGGTTGATTGTTGCGGCAGGCTGAAATCAGCACGGCACTGTTGGCTGGACTGGCGGCCCCATGTTGCGACTATCGCCCCCTGTTCGGGCATTCCGCTTAAAAAAACCTGGCCGCGATCGCCGACGATAAAGCTGCTTTGATTACCATCAGCAAGCGTCACCACGGCGCCAAACGGCACAAAGTGGTTATTGTCCGTTAAGGTCATGAGTACCCGGCGCCCCACTTTTGCAAGGTAATCGGCCCTCACCACCGCGCCTCGCGTCGGCGTGACCGTATCGGTGTTGATCTCCAGCTCGACATCATCAGGCATACTTTGCGGGTCGAGCGTCAGGTCGTTTTTCCGATAGACGGAAATATTGCTGACCACCGTATATCCCCGGTAGTCGGTGCGCGCGCCGGGTTGATTGCGAATATTCAGGCCGTACGCGCCGGGAGCTTTGATTAAGACGTTGGTTTCACCGAGCGGTTGAGAAAGCGTGATGCCGTCGGCGTGGGCGATAACGCCGCCCTGCAGACCATAATTAAGCCGCTCGCTATTTCTGTCGTAGCTATAGCCCGCCGTCACTTCGCCGTACGTGGCTTTATAGTCACCGTTCATATTGCCGATGTAACCCACGCCATTCGTACCGTAACCCTGCTGTACGTTCCAGTTCAGCGAGTTGTTTTCCAGCGCGACGCCGTTGATGCCGATGTTGTGCGTCGTTCCGTTATTCTTGCTGGCGTTCATGCCATAGCTGGCCCACGTTTGCGGGAGGAATTTCTCCAGCGGTACGCTGACGTTAAACGCCAACTGCTGGTCATGGTCGCTGTTTCGCCCGCGCCCGCCGTCGTATGACGCAGCGCTGCCATTTCTGCTGTATGTCCAGGTCAGGCCGTAGCTAATATTGCGCCAGTAGTTGTTGTATCCGACGCTCCAGGAAGCCATCGACCTGGCGGAATTCCAGTAGTCTTCCCGCGCCGCGCTGAGGGTAAGCGACCCCAGCTCACGACTCAGCGTCTGGCTCATCGTCAGCTCCGCGCGGTTGCGCCTGCGCTCCTGCAGCGCGCTGCTGTCGCCATATGAATCGAGGACTTCCTGCATCCCGTAATAGCCGCTGGTCGAATAGCGGTAGCCCGCAATGGAAAAGTGGGTCCCGGTCCCGGCGAAGTTTTTGCTATAACGCGCTCGCCAGGATTGGCCCTGTGATTTTTCCTTTTTATCCGGCGTTGACCAGCCCTGAGTAACGTCGGCGGAGATAGCGCCTAACGCTCCCATATTTTTGCCCACGCCAAAGGCAAGCGACTGGTATTTGCTTGACTCTTGCAGGCCGCCATAGAGGGTAATGCCGTGCTGCAGACCATAAATTGCGGTGGCTTGCCCGAAAGGGGTCTTATCCACGCTGCTGTTATAGGAGCGATATTGCCCGCCGGTGATGGCGTATTTTAAGCGCCCTTCCCGTTGCAATACCGGCAGCGAGGCGTAGGGCAGCGTGAAGTGCTGTTCGCTGCCATCGGCTTCTTTAATCGTCACGTCGAGGTCGCCCGCGCCGCCGGTGGGATACATATCCCTAATCTCAAACGCCCCCGGCGCAACGTAGCTTTGGTAGATCTGATAGCCGTTCTGGCGCACCACGACCTGCGCATTGGTTCGAGCAATACCGCGCACCACGGGCGCATAGCCCTTAAGAGAATCCGGTAACATATCGTCATCTGACGCCAGCTGGCCGCCGCGAAACGGCATACTGTCAAACACATCGGCAGGCGCGGAGCTGTCCCCGACGGTAAGCTGGCCTTTCAGCGGAATAATGGCGCGCTGTGCGTAGGTATAAACGGTATCCCATTTATCCTGGCCGGAGGATTCCCGTGACCAGGTGGTGTAGTTGCGAAAACGCCACGGCCCGATATTGATACCCGGACGCAGGTTCGCATACTGGCTGTCGCTGCTGGCGCCTTGACCCGTTTTCGCCCAATTGTTTGCTCCGCTCAGGCTGTAATTGAGCATGGCCGCAGTAATCCCCTCATCCCACATTTCCGGCGGCACATAGCCCCTTGCCGGCAGGCTGATCGCCGCCTGGGGAATGCTGATGACCAGCCGCTGGGCGCCAAACTGAAAATCGGCGCTGGCCTGCGGAATCGCCTGGAGATTGGCGCAATCACTTTCTTCTACCGCCAACTGGGGAAAAAGATCGGTTTTCACGCCCCACTGTTTTAAGAGTTCAATGCTCAAACAGGGCTGTAATGCTTCACTACCGTCAGCGGTCTTTGCCATCGCAAAAGGAATATCCCGGGTATCCATTAGCTGGTCATCAAGAATAATATCCACGTGGTATGTTCCCGGCGCCTGGGAGCCAGACTCGAAAGCCGATAAATCCGCTTTGCCCACCCCGGGGTTATCCAGTTCTACCAGCGCCGTATTAAACGAATCACTGGCATACAGCTCCTGTGAAATACCGGTAAACGCGAAGGCGATAAGCGTCGCCAGACGCGCAGGTCGCAATTTATTATTTTTTATTGTCATCGCTATTAACCTATTTAACGCAGGACGGGCCATGTGTTCAGGGGTTACAAGTTGGCTTGATGTGATGCTCCGGGGCTACCATAGTCATTAATGATTTTAAATGTCCGGACGATAGTGGCGGCCGCCTCCGGCAATGGGAACCGGGCTGTCGAAGCAGGCAAAACATACGACACCTGCGCCAGCGCTTTCCCGCCCACGCTAATTTCATTGAAGTTAATGACGTAAGGCGTTGGGTTATTCACCTGAAGTTCATCGCCGCTTCTTTGCCAGGTGAGCTTATTCGCCTGTTCTTCCGGCGTTGACCCACGAAGAGTGACGGGTCGGTAAATCAGTTTGATCCGCGTTTTCACGGCAATTTGCAGGGAGTTCATCTGCTTTGATGCCGAGGGAATTGCTTTAATATTCACCCAGAACAAGCTTTCTTGCGTTTGAGGCAGTGAACCTATCGCGACAATTCGTTCAATATTTTTTTGTCCGCTATCCAGACGGTACAGCGGAGGCGTAATAATAAAAGGCGTTTTACCAGCCCCCCCGTCTCGCTCATCTATCCATGATTGAATTAAATAAGGCGTCGTGTCAGGATTATTAACGCTGATGGAGGATTCTTTTTTCGCACCATCGAAAATGATCCGCGTGCCGCCAATAATAACTCCGGCGATAGCGCTCGCCTGCATCAGCGTTAATATTGTCATCGCCAGGCCAAATGTTCTGATAAAACGCATTGTATACCTCTTAAAACAAAGGGGCCGGGCCGGCCCCCTACTGATTACTGCAAAAAACTTAGTTATAAACTACGGAGAAGTTAGCGACCGAGTTAGCTGGACCGGCGACCACCGCCGCATTAGTCGATTGATACTGAGCATAAAAATTCAGCGTATTATCAGCGGTGCTGCTGAGAGTATAAGAATAACCGTTGCTGCCGTGCAGAGGCAGGTCGGCTTTATCCGCCGTCATTAGGTTAATTGCGACGCCGGTGGCAGCGCCAGGAACCGACGAATCAATTGCCAGCAGGCTGGAATTGCTTAAATCGGGGGTTCCATCGAAGCGCACTTTGGCATTGATAACAGTTGCCGGACAGTTTTTCAAAATAATATCGAATTTCGTCGCGGCGGTTCTGGAACCGGCTGCCGGGAATTCAGTTTTATAAGAATCGCCCAACACCACGCCCTGATTTTTAGACGCGACATCGATGTCGCAGGCGGCATCCAAAATATTGCCATTAAAATTAACGGTACCCGCTGCTGCGAAAGCATGACTCATAGATAATGCAGAACCTGCTGCAAGCATAGCAATAACAATTGTCTTTTTCATAACGCCATATCCTGTTTTACTTTATTGACATTCAGGCAAAACACTTAATGTCCGCATCTTGCCATTGCTTTAATATATTGCCGGGAACCAGTGGTATATCACTCACCACTGAAACGCTTTATTCAAACCGGATTACCCCTGCCGACGAGACAAAATTTATACAACTACTTTTCAGCACACAATCTATTTCGCGGTCTACCCGTAGACTCAAAGTTAACAAAAATAAAACAATTAAATTAAGGAACTCCTTAATCAAACGTCTCCCAGTCTATTTTTGGACCAAAACACGAAAACAATTAAATCAATTAGTTAAGAGAAAATTCATGATCGGTCTATTAATAGACCTAACGTAAACATTCCCTGAAATGATGTTTTTTAAGATAATTCCCAACATCGATCAAAAAACGATCGCATAAGTTAGTGAGGTATCTTATGAATACGCGAATTATTCCTGAACTCTGCAATGAGCCTGCTGAGGTTCTGAGTATAAAACCCTTTAAGCACATTGAAAGGTTAATCGATAATATTCTGCCGCATGCCGAGAGGCGAATTGTATCAAAAGGCGATATCGTCCATTATTACGATAATGAAGTTCGGCAGTGTTTTTTACTTATCCACGGCAGCGTTGCTTTGCATCGTCGTGGCGATGGTATTGTTTTAAACTCCGAGTCA
>OFCN01000747.1_pt1 | contig 13264 bp, 10 predicted proteins | sample 1520801 | NCBI WGS metagenome assembly OFCN01 (sample SAMEA2699029, study PRJEB24076) | metagenome | biome: Human gut stool | place: Spain | collected 2012-03-20 | reverse complement strand
TTACGCCGACAATGAGATTGGCACCTCAGGGGGTCGATGATCCTCACAATTCATCGTCGGCTGCCCTATAGCGACGCCCCCTGACGTCATAGCTGATTTTTCCCATGGCGAGTTTATTCATCGGTTAAAGCGTGCGCAATCCACCTGTGTGGTGTATGGATGGCTCGTGCCGGGTTTGTCGCCATTTTCTGTTTATCCGGGAGGATGCACCTATCCCTCTCCCGCGCGCCATCAGGTTCTGCACCTCAGGAACAGCATGGGGTATTGCCACACACCAGCTTCAACTCGAACGCCAGAACGCTTAACTTCATGTGCATCTCCGCCCTGCAAACAAGTGATACCATAGAAGGTATGAACCTGCTTCAGGAATGCTCATGAAACCGACCCTTAATCAGTTGATTAACTTTTGCACTGTTGCTGAAACCGGAAACATCGGCAAAGCCGCCAGTAAACTCAATATTTCGCAGCCTCCCTTAAGCCGGCAAATAGCCCAACTGGAAACCATCCTCGGTGCAAAGCTGTTTAACCGGGTCGCTAAAGGTGTCAGTTTAACCCTTGCCGGAGAGCAATTTCTGGTGGACTGCCGCGCGGTGCTGGCAATGCTGGAGCTGGCCTGTAATAACGTACGGGCCGTAGAATCAGGGCAGAAAGGTGTGCTGAAATTAGGTGCAACAATGTATGCCAGCTATAGCGTTGTGCCTCATGTTGCCATGCAGCACCGGGAGACCTATTCTGATGTGGAATTGCATTTTCAGGAGATGGTCCCCTCTGATTTACACGCCGCATTAGAGGATGGCAGATTAGACGCGGCAATCAGCTTCTCCGAGACGGCCACTCCGGGAATTCATTCACTGGTACTCTTGCGTGAGCCGCTAATCGCCGCCCTTCCTGCCAATCACCCCCAGGTTCAAAGCGAGCATTTCAGACTTGAATCACTCTGTGATGACCCGTTCATCACTGTTCCGCGCCAGAGTGCACCGATGCTCTACGATTCCATCCTTCATCAGTGCCTCAAGGCCGGATTTAGCCCGCAAATAGGACTGGAAGCCTCCGTACAGCAGACTGTGATGAATTTTGTGGCCCGTGGCGTTGGCGTGGCGCTTATTCCCGCAAGTATGGAGAATGCCCAATTGCGTGGTGTGGTTTACCGTAGGCTGGAAAATCCGAATATGGTGGAGAATATGCTGATGTGGTCGACAAAGAACAAAAACCCGGCTTTACCGGGTTTTGTGAACCTGTGCCGCAGTATCAGGGATAAACTGGATGCAGCGCAGTCCGGACGGATTAACGATTAACTCTTACTGATGATGATTTCGATCACATTAGGTTTGCCACTCGCCAGTGCGGCCTCAACTGCCGGGGCGATATCTCCGGCACGGAGAACTTTTCTGGTTTCCAGTCCCATCGATGCACCCAGTGCCTGATAATCAACTGCCGGATTAATCAAATCCATTGCGATAAAGCGTTCTGTTTGCGCCGAAGTATAATCTGCCTGTGAACGCATGAAGTTTTTCAATACGTTATATTCCGTGTTATTCATTACAATAAAGGTTACCGGCAGTTTTTCATGTGCGGCCGTCCAGAGAGCCTGAGGGGAGTACATCGCAGCGCCGTCGCCCACAAAGCACACCACAGGCGCTCTTCCCAAACCGAGTGAATAGCCCACAGCTGCAGGCATCCCCCACCCCAGACCACCGCCGCGCAAAAAGGCATACTGATCCGCACGGCGACTGTTGAGTGATTTGCGAAGCGAGCCGCTGGTTGCAATCGCTTCGTCAACAATTGCCACATCTGGTCCGATCGCCCTTGCTGCCTCAAACGCAGCCACGAGTGGCGTAATTACCGTAGCAGATTGTTGTTCATTAACCTGCCCGAGCAGACTTTCTTTGCTCAATTCAAACTCATTAACCGCGTTTTCAAAACGACGTTGATAATCACTGCGATGGTTTGCCGTGGCTTTTTCCAGTTCGGGCAGTAGCACCCTTAACGATGATTTAATATCGCCAACCACTGAGAGTTCACTACTGTAGGTGCGTCCCAGGTCGCCCGCATCGGCTGATAACTGGAACACTTTACACTGGTCCGGTACTGCCTGACCTTCTGTATAAAGAATGGTGATAAGCGACTTACCGCCAAGTGCAAAAATAGCATCGTACTGGCCTAATGCTCTGTTAATTTCCGTCGCTTTAGTGGACAGATTACCCCGCCAGAGAGGGTGTGCTGTTGGGTAGGGGATCCGGTTTGGCCATGTTGAACCGTATACGTCAGCGGCAAGCATCTCAGCAAGAGCAACAACCTCGCTGGCCGCTTCACTTTGGTAAATTTCGTCGCCGGCAATCAGTGCGACTTTACCCGGAGTAAATGCCGCCAGCTTACTTGCCAGCAAAGGTAACGAACCCGCGACTGCATTGCGGTCAATAGTGGAAGGCGCCCCGATCCCGATACAGCTCATCGCCTCCATCACATCCATCGGAAGCGACAGGAAAACGGAGCCTTTCGGTGCAGCGTCTGAATCGTGGAAAGCCCGGCGAACTAATACCGGTAGCTGGTCAACGTGGGTAACCTCCTGTGACCATTTAGCGAACGTTTTCCCCATTCCGACCAGATCACCCAACAATAACGGATCGGTTGTCGTGTGGCGTAAATCCTGCTGCCCTGCTGTCACCACAAGTGGTGTCTGTGAACATTTTGCATTCAACAGGTTTCCCATGCCGTGGCCTAAACCACCGGCGGTATGCAGATTCAGAAATCCTGGTTTTTTTGCTGCCTGCGCATAACCGTCCGCCATGGCTACTGCACTCGCTTCCTGCAGAGCTAATACGTACTGAATTGACGGTTTTCTTAACAGCGCATCCATGAAGGGCAGTTCGGTTGTCCCTGGATTACCAAACACATATTCCACCCCTTCACTTTCCAGAACTTCTAACAATACATCACCGCCACGACGTGCATTGGCGTTTTGCACTTTAGTTATTGCGTTACTCATAGAATGATCACCTCTATCTGCGTATTCGTTCGCCCTGTCTGGCGGGTGATTCAATCTTAATAACAGGTATAACATCCTTTCCAATACTATAATGATGCCCAGCCATACCCTTCAAGGTATGGGAAGTCATTCGTTTTCCATTTGGTCAGTTTGAAGCATGACAGCAGCACCGTCCTGACGCGGCAATGATTGAAGAGGTAACAAACACTGCGCAATCAATAGCGCCGGACTATACAGGGCAATTTATCGCTTCGGGAAACCCTTCGAAGAAATGACTATTCCTTCAAAAATATCTAGCCTGAATATAGAGAACTCGATACTCTGTAATGCTTTGTGTTTTTTGTGAACAGGAAAAAGTATGCTTAATACGCTACCCGATTTACACAGAAGTTTTGCAGAGCACCTCAAGCTTCAATTTCAGTCTGACTCGCGGATTCACTCCCTTCTCGCCGGCGGCTCGATTATCCATGGCGGATTTGATAAATACTCCGATTTGGATTTTGTCGTTGTGGTCGATCCCCTCTACTATGACGAAATCATGGCCCAGCGTGTGGCGTTCGCCGGAACGCTGGGCCATCTCCTGCATGCTTTCAGCGGGGAACATGTCGGAGAGCCTCGCCTGCTGATATGCCTGTATGGTCCTGAACTCCTTCATGTCGATCTGAAATTTGTCACCCTGGAAATGCTCACTCAACGCGTTGAGGAGCCAGCCGTGTTATTTACCCGTGATAACCGTGCTCTGCAGCAACAACTGGCAAAATTCAGTGCTCACTGGCCTGATATGACGCCGGAGTGGTTCGAGTCCCGAGCCTGGATCTGGCTTCATTATGCGGTGGCTAAACTAGGAAGGGGCGAACTCTTTGAGGCGATTGGTATGCTGTCATTCTTCCGCGAGCAGGTACTGGGGCCAATGCTGCACCGCCGTGCAAATTTACCGCAACGTGGGGTTCGCCGCATTGAATCGCGCGGTATTGATCCTGACGGCCTGCTGACTTCCACGCTGGCAACGCACGATCGTGACTCCGTCAGCGTTGCTATCAGAATGGCCCTTGACGCTTATATCACTCTGCGAGCGGATGCTCTGCCTGAAAATATCGCAGACGATGCCGCGCAACGGGCGCTGTTGGCCATGCTGAAAGCGTATTCTGACAAAGTTTAATCCTGACTTCCGATCGCTTACATGGCCGGACAGGGGCAGCGAAAAACGCGTCTGACCGCATGGCAAAAAGCATAAATGCCCGGGAGGCATTTATGCTTTTACGATAATGACCACCATGCCGATATTCACAGGTCAGATATTCTTGCCGTCCTGAAAATACTCAGTGCATAAATAACGCGATTAAAATAATGATAGGGATTGGCACACCCAAAAAGAAAAGCAATATTGAACGCATAGGTTCCTCCCGCAGAATGTGTATTAGACGTTATAAATCACGCTGACGGCCGCCATAAGTTGCGCAGAGACTGGCAACAAAAGCGCCGATTAACAGAGAAATGAATGACCACAGGGCGACGTAGCTAGTGGTTTTTCTGGCGGCGTCTGCGGTCTGCTGCGCTTTATCTTTTGCCTCTTTTAAATTGGCCTGGGCTTTATCATAAACCGCCTGTACCCGCTGTTCGGCCTCTTTCTGACTGATGCCGGTATTCTGAGAAACCAGCTGCGCCACATACGTCAGATCGTCCTGGGGAAGCGCGCCAGAATTAATGCTATTAGCAAAAATACCCGTCACCTCGGCTAATTGAGCCGGTGACTCCGCCTTTGGCGGCACAGGATGATTCATTGCCATAACGTCATTGCCTGATGAATTTGCTGGCAGCCCGCTATTATCCGCCGGAGTGGCAGCGGTAGCCCTGAACAGTGAATGGGTAAAATATTCCATCGATGACTTCGATAACAGAGAGGCTCCGTCCCCCGCGTTATTCATGGCGGTTGCCGTCGCGCCGCCGGCAACGGAACCTATCACTTTTGCGCTACCGCCGATCAGCGAACTGATGGTGGTGGTCAACAGCACAGCGGAGACCAGCAGCGCCACGGCCCACGTCAAAAAGCCATGCGCCGTGTCGCGGAAATAGATTTCATTGGTATGAGTGTCTACCCATTTAGTCCGCAGCCGCCCGGCGAGGTATCCGCCCATACCTGACGCCACTATTTGGGTAAACGTCAGCCATGCGATGGCGGCAATACCGACGGTTCCCGCCGCAAGTCCTTGATTTTCCAACGGGGAAATTGAGGTAAGGCCCAATCCGGCGCCAAGCATGAGCAGCATAAGCGGCGGCGGCGCCTGCAAATATCGCCCCCCATGATACCGCGCTCGCGCTGTTAACCGCGGCCGCGGGTACCTGACTACTGATAGAGGTAGAGTCGTAGATATTCGTCATTTACGTTGTCCTTTGAAATAACTCATTAGCCCCGACGTCGTTTGCTATAAACGTCCACTGCAGACATTAACCCGCCAGAACTACGGTAATATCGAGCGGGATAATTATCGCTCGCCGCTTAAATAGCGGGCGATTGACCAGGGGCCAATTATCTAAATGAGTACAAATTGGTAGTGTATGAATTTAATCAACAATTTTATTTTAGTAGATGATTTTGTTTTAACCATTACTTATCGCCAAAAATATTACTACATAGCCGTAACCGACTGTAAATAACGGGAATATTGGTGAGGATAGATTTTGCCAACAATATTTTTCGCGGAGCTATATTGCCCAGTTTTTATGGAATTATCTTAATTTTATACGGGTAATTCACTGAATGATCTTGGTTATTAAAAGTGGCGTACGTTTACGATTTGCATTATCGACGATTTAATCCCATGGCCTGAACCGTAATACATAGCTGGTGGCCGATCGAAGTATATCAACTGAGCAAAAGGAACGCGGGGAAGGTTTGCTTCCCTTCCCCGTTATATCGGCTTCGTATTCGTCTCGCCGTGGGCTAGCTCGCCCTTTTGACTAATTAGCGAGCAGACAAAGCAAAGCGGTTCTCAAGCGCATGCGCTATTTCATCTTCTGTCAGCCACTGCTTCTCTACGCGGTCGGCGGTAATACTCTTAAGCATATTGCCGAGCAGAATAAAACGCCCCTCGGGCTGATGCTGTATCACCAGCAGCTTTTGTACAAAGACCGCATCGGGATGCGTGGAGTTAAGAAAATTGGCCGGAACAAAATCAATCCACTCCTGAGGTGACAGGTCAAAACCGTATTGATTGGCCCAGCTTCCCTCAACCCTCGCCTGCAGCAGATAGCTTCCGTTCGCATCACGCGTAAGCCGGAACGTATCAAAATCCTGGATGATGTCCGTATCAAGTTCGTCCAGGGCCAGCGGCGCGCGGATACCGTAGCTCCCAAAGCCAAGGTCGCAAAGCCACTGACGGCCATCAACTTCCGCGACCACCGCCATATGGGTTTTAGGCCGGCGCGCAGGATAGAACATGGGCCGCGCCGCGACAAACCGCCAGGCAATACCCAGCGCTTCCAGCGCCATCGTAAACAGCCCGTTGAGTTCATAGCAGTAGCCGCCCCGTCTCTGCCGTAAGAGCTTGTTGGCAATATCATCGGGCTCCATCGAAACGATTTTACCTGCCTGTACGTCCAGGTTCTCGAAGGGGATCGAAAAGAGCTGGTGGCGCATGAGCGCGTGCAGCGTCGCGGTATCGGCAGCCGCAGGCCCGCTATAGCCTATGCGGCGGAAGTAAAGGGAAAGGTCAAAACTGTCGCTGTGCATGTTATTTCCTTGGCTGGATTGTGTTGAGCCCACTATAGATGGCGCCCCGCAACGCCTGTATAGTCAGATTTATCAAAAATCAGACTATACAGATGACGATGTCCGACCCTCTCCCGCCGATTCCCCACTACCGCCGAATAGCCGATATGCTGCGGCTGACGATTACTTCAGGCGCTTTGCGGGCAGGCGATCGCATTATCTCCGCGCGCAAACTGGCCGAGCGCGAGCAGGTCAGCCTTCCCACGGCGCTGGAAGCCCTGCGTTATCTTGAGGCGGAGGGGCTGATCGTCGCCCGACCGCGTTCAGGCTACTTTGTCCGCCAGATAAACACCGCCAAAGACGGGCAGCGCGCAGCATCTTTATCCGGCCCGGTGCCGGTAACCATGTCCGCCATCGCCCGCTCGTTGTTCGGTAGCGCTGAAGCGCGTCTGGTGCCGCTTGGCGCCGCGCTACCCGATCCCGCCTGGCTTCCCGTCGAGGCTTTGCAGCGGGCGTTGCACACTGCCGGTCGTCGGCTTGATGCGCGCGGGCAGAGCTACAGCCTGCCCCCGGGAAGAGCGGACCTGCGCAGAAAGATTGCCGCCCGCGCGGCGCAGTGGGGCGCCCTTTTTGGCGCCGATGACCTTATCATCACCGCAGGCGCAACCCAGGCGCTACGCCTGGCGCTCCGCGCGGTATGCCAGCCGGGCGATGCGGTGGCGATTGAGCAGCCCGCCTATTTCGGCACGCTTCTGCTGCTGGAAGATCTGGGGCTGAAGGCGTTACAGATCCCCACGGACCCGATTAAAGGGTTATTACTGGCGCCGCTTAAAGAGGCCATTAAGCACCACCGTCCGGCAGCCGTTCTGGCCTCACCCACGGTGCAAAATCCGCTGGGCGCCAGCATGCCCGTCGCGCGCAAGCAGGCGCTGGTGGCCCTGCTTGCCGATCAGGGCATCCCTTTAATTGAGGACGATGTCTACGGCGATCTGGCCGGTGGCGCGCAGCGTCCGCCCGCGTGTAAAGCCTTCGACAAGGGCGGAAATGTGATTTATTGCAGTTCTCTGTCGAAAACCCTGGCACCGGGCTGGCGAATTGGCTGGATTGCCGCCGGACGCTATTACCCGGCGGTGTTGCAGGCCCGCATGGCCGGGGAATGGGCGGGCGCGCCGCTGATAGAGGCCGCGGCGAACGAGATCCTCGCCAGCGGAGATTATGACCGGCACCTGCGGCACCTGAAGCTGCGGATTGCGGAAGGTATGCGGGCCATTATCGCCAGGGTTGACGCCTGCTTCCCACCGGGCACGCGCGTAGCGGCGCCCGAAGCCGGCTTTCTGATTTGGGTCAAACTGCCGTCCGGGATCGATGCGCTGGAAGTCCATCGTCGCGCCCTCGCCCTGGGTATTGGCGTCAGTCCGGGGCCGCTGTTTTCCCCGGGCGCAGCTGAACTGCAAAACTACCTGCGCCTGAACGGTGCGAACGAACCCACGCCCGCGCTTTTGCAGGCCGTGGAGCAGCTCGGTAGCTTATGCCATGAACTGGTCGGGGGCCGTTGACGCCGGACATTTCCGTCGAATTATCAACGCTGACAGGCGAGAATCTGGCTGGCTGTATGCTATTCATGGCGATATTTCCCCCGGGTTTTCCCGGCGCCCTGCCGCTCTCTGGCTGAGCAAGCCTCTGGTCAACGCCCTTCGCCCAGGTCAATCGGTTCTGTTGACTTATTCTGTAAAAAGATTACTTTTCAGGACATGAAGAAGATACTTATTATTGTCCCCGATGGCGGCATGCTGTTTGAATCCGCCGGTATTGCCGACATTCTGATGCAGGCCAACCGCCTGCACCCGGAAGGCGCTAAGGGCAACGGTTACCAGGTGCAGCTCGCGACAACCCAGCCGCATCAGGTGATCCATGGTCAGTCCGGTTTAAATCTGCTGGCCGATCATCGCCTGCATGAGATAGACCCCCGCGAGCCGCTTGATACCATCATGATTACCGGCAGAGGTCAAAACCCGCAGGAAGGGATCGCGGTCGTTGACTGGCTGCGGCTGGCTGCCCCCCATGCCCGCCGCATTGCGTCCATATGCGGCGGCGCGATGCTGCTGGCGCAAACCGGGTTACTGGACGGCAGACGCGCCACTACCCACTGGAAGCTGCTGGAAACCCTGCAGGCGGAATTCCCTCAGGTGCGCGTGGAAGGCGGCCCGCTCTATATTCAGGACGAGCATATCTGGACCTCCGGCGGGGTCAGTTCCGGCTTTGACCTGACGCTAGCGCTGGTTGAGGAGGACTACGGCTTCAGCCTGGCGCGCGATATCGCCCAGGACTTCGTCATGTACCTGCGCCGTCCCGGAGGCCAGCTGCAGTTTAGCCGCTACAACCTACAGCAGACCAGTACCCTGGGCCCCATAAACGATCTGCTGGCCTGGGTGCTTGAGAACCTCACCGCCGACCTCTGTGTGGAAAAACTGGCGGAAAAAGTGGCCATGAGCCCACGTAATTTCACCCGCGTATTTACCCGGGAAACCGGCGCGTCGCCGGCGCGCTACGTCGCCGAAGCCCGCCTGGCCGCGGCCCGGCAGCGTCTGGAGCAGACAGCCGAGACGCTGGATCGTATCGCCGAACAAACGGGATTTGGCAGCAGCATTAACCTGCGACGGCAGTTTGAAAAACAGCTTCACCTGACGCCGGGTGAATACCGCCAGCGTTTTCATTGCCGTAAAATGGCGTAAAGTGATCCTTTTCCGTCATTTACGCCAACCAGCGACCGGCCTACATTAACTTCAGAGACAACAACTAAGGAGTTGATCATGGTAAAGGTCGGTATTAATGGTTTTGGCCGTATCGGTCGCAACGTACTGCGTGCTGCCCAGGGTAACCCGGAGATTCAGATTGTGGCCATCAACGATCTGACCGACAGTAAAACGCTGGCCCATCTGCTGAAATACGACTCGCTGCTCGGTAAACTCGACGCCGACGTCACCGCCGGTGAGGGGCAGCTTGTGGTTGACGGAAAAACCATTACCGTCTTCAGCGAACGCGACCCGGCGAGCATCCCGTGGCGTCAGAGCGAGGTGGATATTGTCATTGAGGCCACAGGCTTCTTTACTGACCGCGACAAGGCGGCGGTACACATCCACAGCGGTGGCGCCAGGCGCGTGATTATCTCCGCTCCCGGTAAAAATGAGGATTTAACCATCGTGATGGGTGTTAACGATGGCCTCTATTCACCGGATAAGCACTACGTGGTCAGCAACGGTAGCTGCACCACCAACGGCCTGGCGCCTGCCGCGCAGGTGCTGCACCAGCATTTCGGTATTAAACATGGCCTGATGAACACCACCCACGCCTACACCAACAGCCAGGCGCTGCACGACCAGCCGGAAAAAGATCTCCGTGGCGCCCGCGCCGCCGCGCTGTCGATTGTGCCCTACTCCAGCGGTGCCGCGAAGGCGCTTGGCAAAGTTATCCCTGAGCTGGACGGCCGCTTAACCGGTTACTCGCTGCGCGTACCGGTTCCGGTGGTGTCGATTGTCGATCTGACCGTAACGCTCGAGCGGGATGTCACGGCTGAAGAGGTCAATAACGCGTTTCGTGAAGCCGCCGCGACGGGGCCGCTGAAAGGTATCCTCGGCTATAGCGATGAGCCGCTGGTCTCAAGCGACTACCGGGGCGATCCGCGTTCCTCCATTATCGATGGTCTGTCAACCCTGGTGATTGGCGGCAATATGGTCAAAATTCTGGCGTGGTACGACAATGAGTGGGGATTCTCCAATCGCCTCGTCGACCTTTCGCTGCTGATGGCAAAGCGTGAAGGCTAGCTCCTTGCCCACACGTCCCCTCTAAAATCCACGCCCGGCGTGGATTTTTTTAGCGCTATCGCCGGTCCCATTCCGAAGAGCGCCGGAGAAGGCGGAAACTTAACCCGGCGCCCGCGGCAAGGCAGAGCGACATCGCCGCCAGCGCGACGATAAAAGCCTGGGTGATATTCGCCGCGCTTTTCCCGTTGTCCAACATGCTGTAAAAAAGGCCGCCAATCACCGCGACGCTCAGCGCCGTGCTGAGCTGCAGCGCCGAGCTGGTCACGCCGGCAATCATTCCCGAAAACGCCGGCGCAACGCGACCGGTTACCATTCTGACCAGCGTTGGCATCGCCAGTCCCTGGCCGAGACCGGTAACAAAAAGCAATAGGGCGAGCGGCTGCGCGGAGGGAGAACTGCCCGTCGGCGTATTGGCTATGACCCCTGCAAGACCTGCCAGCCCTAAGGTCTCGCATCCCATCCCGATTGCGCTCAGGTAATTGCCAACCAAGCGCCTGAGATAAGGCGTCAGCAACGGTCCGATCAGAAAGCCGACGCCAAAGGGCAGAAAAATCAGGCCCGCGGTCAGGGCGTTCAAATGCAACGCGCCTTGTAGATAAATGGAAAATAAAAGAAAGAAAGCGCCGATGGAATAAAACAGCAATACGATCGCCAGTCCCTGGCCCAGTCCCGGCGCGCGCAACACGGCAGGATTAAGTAGCGGCGAACCGCCATGCTGGCTAAGCCGATCCTCATAGCGCCATAACAATCGGGCCAGCAGTGGGAAAGCAAGCAATGACAGCCACGTCCACCACGGCCACCCTGCCTCTCGGCCTTCAGTCAACGGCACAATCACCGCGCTCAGCATCACGGTTGTCAGCAGCGTGCCGACGGGGTCCAGCCGCTGTGCAGATTGCGCCCGCGTCTCTTTCAGCAGCGGCACGCCAAAGAGGATGACCAGCAGCGCCACCGGCAGGTTAACGAGAAAAATAGTCCGCCATCCCAGGCCAAACAGGTTCGCTGAGATCAGAATGCCGCCTGATACCTGGCCGATAACGGAGGCCAGGCCAAACACTGCGCCATACAGACTCAGCGCGAACGGTTTTTCCGCTTCCGGGAAAATGGCCTGCACGGAAGCCAGCGCCTGGGGGGCCATAATCGCAGCCGTGGCACCCTGTAAAATGCGTCCGATAATCAGCACCCACGGTGACCAGGCTAAACCGCACAATAACGATGCAGCAGCAAAACCGATAAGCCCAAGGAAAAACATCCTGCCGCGGCCATAAATATCGCCCAGGCGGCCTCCGGTAATGAGGGTGACAGCATACACAGCCGCATAGGATGAAATGACCAGCTGTTCGGCGGAGAAAGAGGCGCCCAGCTCGCTCTGGATGGCAGGCAGCGCAACATTGACGATAAAAAAATCGAGCGGCGGCAAAAACGCGCCGACCAGCAAAATGACGAACATGGCCCAGCGGCGCGGCTCAGCTTGCGTGATGCGATGGGTCGACATGGAACACTCCATAGGGTTAGGTCGAGGAGGCAATAGTGATACCTACAAAGTTGTTTTGGAACTGACACTTTTGTATATTTGATGTTCATTTTTGAACGGTGAGACCATGAAATGGAATGGGGAGACGTCCGGGTATTTCTTGCAGTCCTTCGTCAAGGCTCCTTCGGTGAGGCAGCGCGAAGCCTTGGCGTGAGTCATCCGACGGTAGGACGCAGGATAAAAGCGCTGGAAGATGAAGCCCAGCAGGCGCTGTTCCGCCGTACAAGGGAGGGTCTGGTGCTAACGGACGCCGGCGACAGAGTTCTTAAGCTGGCTGAGGCGATGGAAAACTCCGCGCTGGCAATGGAACGACGCCTGGCGGGGAATCATGAACGTCTTGAAGGGATATTAAGGATATCTTCAGCAGAATGGTTCGCTAACTATGTTCTGGCCCCGGTGCTTGTCGAACTGACGCGCCGCCACCCGGCCATTGTGCCGGAAGTCATTGCAAGCTACCGCCTGCTCAATTTGTCGCGCCGCGATGCCGACATCGCGTTTCGCATCGTCCCCTTTACCGAACCGGATATTGTCCAGCGCCGCCTGATGAGTATGCCCTATGCGCTGTATGGAACAGCGGAAACCGCGCAGACGGTGCAGCACGATCCGGCCGCCGTGGGGCTTATTTTGATGAATACGGCACAATCTCACTTTTCTGATGTTGCCTGGCTGCTTGACGGCTTCCCCCTGTCGCGGCGGGTGTTCACCAGTACCAGTCGGGCCGTTCAGGCGCAGATGTGTCAGCGGGGAATGGGGATGGCCGTGCTACCGCAGCCTCTTGGCGATGCCCTCTCCGGATTGCAGCGCATTGGCACGCCGACGCCACCGCCATCTAAAGATATATGGGTCGGGTATCACTCTGATCTCCGACATATGGATCGCCTGCGGGCAATGCTGGATATCGTCGATGCCATACTTGCCGATCCTGTTGCGGCCGGCACCTGAACAGCACCACATTCGGTTCGCATCATACCCCTCTCCCCTCTTCATTGTTTACCGCCTTGGCCGGGACAGGAAGGAGGCGACGCCAACCTCCAGTTCAGGTCGGAAACGCTTTTTTAAGTCGCAGGCATAGCGCAGATTGCTTCAAAAAAATTACCGTATTTGGTATATTGTTTGTTTATTGCTTACTCACCTCTGCGGTGCCAAAAAGAACAAGATTCACCGCTACCCAGGATAAGAAAATGTTAGATTACCGCTTCCCGACAGCTTTGCAGATG
>OFCN01000711.1_pt1 | contig 13897 bp, 10 predicted proteins | sample 1520801 | NCBI WGS metagenome assembly OFCN01 (sample SAMEA2699029, study PRJEB24076) | metagenome | biome: Human gut stool | place: Spain | collected 2012-03-20 | reverse complement strand
CCGGGGCGTTTCTGGCCCACGGCTACCAGGCCAACCGCCTGATCGCCTTTAACGACGCCGGCGTACTGGTGCACGCCATGGGCAAAGAATCCGCCGCGCGTATCACGCTACGTAGCGTTGAGGCGCTGGAGAAACTGGCGGCCACCATTCCGCCGATGGCCTATGACGTCAGCAACTACGCGACGCTCGGCCTGCTCTCCGCCCTGCTGGATATCAGCAATCCTGACGCGCCGGACGCCCGCGATCTGACGCTGGTCACCGACACCCTGCGCGACGCCATCGCTGACGCCCGCCGGGATGCCTCGCTGAAGTGCCGCCTTGGCGCGGCGAACCGCCGTAGTTCCCAACAGGTGCGCGATCGCATGCGCGCCAGCTGGTAGTCAGTCCCTAAGTAGAAGAAAACCTGCCGGAAGCGGCCGCCTGAGGCACCGATTGCGTGCCTCAGGAAGAGACCGCTTTTAGAAATTATAACAATCGCGCCAGTACTCTATTTTATTAACAGGTGATTTATGACTTATGTGATTATTCATGCCCTCGCGCCGATTTTTGTCATTATGCTGCTGGGCTTCTGGGCCGGTAAGGCCAAAATGGTCGATAACAAAAACGTCTCGTTACTCAACATTTTCGTAATGGATTTCGCCCTGCCCGCGACGCTGTTTAGCGCCACGGTGCAAACGCCGTGGAGCGGTATTGTCGCGCAATCGCCGCTGGTGCTGGTGCTCACCGGAGCGATGTGGATTACCTATGCGGCTATCTACTTCCTCGCCACCCGCGTCTTCAAGCGCTCGCCGCAGGATGCCGCCGTGCTAACCCTGACCGTCGCGCTGCCGAACTACGCCGCCCTTGGCCTGCCGATTCTGGGCAGCGTGCTCGGCGAAGGCGCGTCAACCTCCCTCTCCGTGGCCGTTTCCATCGCCTGCGGCTCGGTACTGATGACGCCGTTCTGCCTGCTGATTCTGGAGCGTGAAAAAGCGCTCGCCGCCGGAGAGAACAGCGGTTCGACGCTGGCGATGCTGCCGGTACTGATGTGGCGTTCGGTGAAAAAACCGATTGTCTGGGGTCCGCTGCTGGGGGTTGTGCTCTCGGCGATCGGTATCAAAATGCCGGATCTGCTGCTGGCCGCTATCAAGCCGCTGGGCCTGGCGGCGACCGCCGCGGCGCTGTTCCTCACCGGGGTAATCCTGTCAGCGCGCAAGCTGCAGCTCAATACGCTGATTGCCACCTCTACCGTGGTTAAACTGCTGGTGCAGCCGTTTATCGCCTGGGGTCTGGTGATGCTGCTGGGGCTGCACGGTTCAATCGCCATTACCGCGATTCTGATGATTGCCCTCGCGGCCGGTTTCTTCGGCGTGGTCTTCGGCAACCGCTTTGACGTGCAGTCGCCGGATGCGGAAGCGGTGCTGCTGTTAAGCTCGGTTCTGTGTATCCTGTCGCTGCCGCTGTTTATCACTTTAACGTCAGGGATCTAACGATGTCATCAACGCCGCGTCCTCACGATTTAATCTGGTTGAATAATGCCGCCGCGCTGGAGGCGATTGAGGAGCCCTGGGTCGCACAGCACTGGCGTATTAGCCTGCCGGTGGTGGTACGACGCGACGTTGACGCCGACGCCCGCGTTCCGGTGGGCGTACGGGGTATGAAACGCGAGCAGCGGGCCGCAGGCTGGGTACAGAGGGAAAATATCGTCCGTACCGTCAGCCCGGAAGCCCTCGCCGACCGCCAGCTGCTCCTGCGCTCGCCGTTTGTCTCTCAGCCGCCGGTTCAGGCGGCGATATCACTGACCTTACATCCCTGGCCGTGGCGCTGGGGCATTACCGGCGGTACCGGCTACGCGCTGGCCACCGAAATTCCCGTGCTGCACGCCGCCAGCGATCTCGATCTGCTGATCCGCGCGCCGCTGCCGCTTCCCCGCGAGGCGCTGCTCGCCTGGCAGTCCCGCGTCGCGCAGCTGCCGTGCCGGGCGGATACCCAGGTCGAAACGCCCGTCGGGGCGTTTGCGCTAAACGAGTGGCTGCGCGATGGCCGCGTCCTGCTGAAAACGTCCCGCGGCGCGCGCCTGACCGCGTCGCCGTGGAACAGGGAGGAAGCATGAAAATTCTCTTTACCTTTCCCGGTCAGGGAAACCAGCGGCCGGATATGCTGGCCGACCTTCCCGACCGCCAGAATATTCTCGCCGAAGCGCGGACCGTGCTCGGCGAAGAAGTAGACCATTTAGATAGCGCCGCCGCGTTAAAACACACGCGCGCGGTGCAGCTGTGCCTGCTGATCGCAGGCATCGCCTGGGCGCGAGAACTGCGGCGTCACGGAGTGAATCCGGACATGGTCAGCGGCCTGTCGATTGGGGCTTTCCCGGCGGCGGTGATTGCCGATGCGCTGGCGTTTAGCGACGCCCTGCGGCTGGTGGCGCTACGCGGCGATTTAATGGAGCAGGCTTATCCCCACGGCTACGGGCTCACCGCCATTATGGGCCTGACGCTCGACCGCGTGGAACAGCTGATTGCCGACAGCGACCTCTATATCGCCAACCTTAACGCTGAAACGCAGATTGTGATTGCCGGACGCGACGACGAGATGGCGCGCGTGGCCCAGCTGGCGCTGGCGGCTGGGGCCAGTAAAGCTCAGCGGCTGGCGGTTAGCGTCCCTTCCCACTGCGCGCTGCTGAATGAACCGGCGGCTAAGCTGGCAAAAGCCTTCTCTGACGTCACGCTGCAACGACCGCGCTGCGCGTATCTGAGCGGCTCCACGGCGCGCGTGTTATGGGACCCGTTGCGAATAGCCGACGATCTGGCGCTGAATATGGCGCGAACCGTGCGCTGGCAGGAGGCCACGATCGCCGCCGATGAACGGGACGCGCGGCTGGCGATCGAGATGCCCCCCGGCGGCGTGCTGACCTGCCTCACCCGCCAGGCGGGCTGGCAGGGAGAGTGCATTTCGCTGGAGCGCAGCGGTATCGACGTCGCCCGTCACCTTGCGAACCGGCTTAACGGCTGAGGCTGCGGGCGTACATCCGCCCTTCAGCCGCCAGCGCCAGCAGGTCGGCGTCGCGCTCGCGATGGTGCGAGTAGACAATGGAGATCAGCTGGCGCATCTGATACGGCTCCGCCAGCTTCAGCAGCTGAACATCGTTTTCATAGACCTTTTTCATGCGGCCCGGCAGCAGGGCAAAGCCTACCCCCGCCTGCACCAGGCTAATCATCGAAAAGATATCATTCACTCGGGTGACGATTTCAGGCTCAAATCCGGCCACCTGAAAAGCGTCCTGAAATCCGGCATAGGTGGCGAAACCTTCCGCCAGCGAAACGAACTTACGCCTGGCGTAATCGCGTAGCTCGGCGGGGGCGGTGGTATCGAGCTGCTCCGTCGCCGGAGCGGCGAGGAAGATATCATCCTCAAACAGCGGGACCACATCAAACGCCGAATTATTGAATTCACCTTCATTGGTGGCGATCAGGATCGCATCGAGCGCGTCATCTTCGAGCATATCCAGCAGCATCTGATTGGAGCCCATGGTGAGATCCAGCTCCAGTTCCGGACGACGCAGCTTCATGCCCATAATAATGCGTGGCACGGTTTCAAGGGTCAGCGAGTACAGCGTACCGATCCGCAGCCGCCCCTGCCCGACGCCGGCTACTTTGCGCGTCGCCTCCAGCCCGCGGGTCATCAGGCTCATCACATCCTGGCAGTACTCCAGCAGCGTCCACGCCGCCGGCAGCGGCAGCAGATTGCGCCCTTTATGAATAAACAGCGGACAGCCGACGCCCTCTTCCAGGGTATGCAGCGCCCGGTGAACGCTGACGCTGCTGAGCTGCATAGCTTCAGCGGTTCTGGCGATATTGCCCTTAGCCATAAACATCATAAATACCGACAGCTTGCGGAAGGTGATGTCCTGATTAATGTCGTCTTTCATTGCCCTGCGCTCCGCATTTCGGTCTTCACCTGCATTTTCTTTCGTAATTTCAAGACAGTATAACCGCAATTAACGAATGAAGGATTAGCCGGAAGGGGGATAACAGCGCGAGGAGAGGGATAATGACAATGTATCGTTTTCGCCGGGACGGCGAAGGGAGGCCCGTGAGCCCGGTGAGGCATCAGCCGCCACCGGGCAATGTCAACGGCGCGGGCTTACAGCGCCATATCGTGCTGCGGCGACGTTTCCGCCTTCGGCTCTGCCGGTTTGGCGGTCATCACCGGCGCGGTGGCGTTCATCTCAATTACCGGCGGTTTGGTCAGCTGCAGCGCAGCCGCGGTGTCATCCCAAACCTGCTGGGTCAGCGCGACGTTGCCGTTCAGCTTCTGACCGTAGCTCGGTACGATATCATGAATCCGGCGCTGCCATTCCGCCGAATTAAACTGCTCAGGGAACATCTGCTTAATCACGTTCAGGGTAATCGGCGCGGCGGTAGAAGCCCCCGGCGAAGCGCCCAGCAGCGCGGAGATGGTTTTCTGCTCGTCGACCACCACTTCGGTGCCCAGCTTCAGCACGCCGCCCTTCTCTGCGTCTTTTTTGATGATCTGTACGCGCTGACCGGCCTGAATCAGCTTCCAGTCCTCTTTACGCGCGCTTGGGTAATACTCTTTCAGCGCCGCAAAACGATCGTCGTCGCTCAGCATCACCTGGCTGATGAGGTATTTCACCAGATCGAAGTTGTCCAGACCCACGTGGGTCATCGGCAGCACGTTATCGGTGGTGGTGGTGCTCAGCAGGTCGAGGAACGAACCGTTTTTCAGGAATTTGGTCGAGAAAGTGGCGAATGGCCCAAACAGCACCACGCGCTTGCCGTCGAGGAAACGGGCATCAAGGTGCGGAACCGACATCGGCGGCGCACCCACTTCCGCCTGGCCATAGACTTTAGCCAGATGGTGGTTAACCACTTCCGGGTTCTCACAGACCAGGAACTGCCCGCCGACCGGGAAGCCCGCGTACTCCTTCGCCTGCGGAATACCGGTTTCCTGCAGCAGGGTCAGCGCGGCGCCGCCGGCGCCGATAAAGATAAACTTAGCCTTGATAACCCGTTTCTGGTGGCGATTGTTCGCATCCGCCAGCGTGACGCTCCAGCTCTTATCGGCATTGCGCTTAAAGCGGCGTACCACGGTACCCAGCTGAAGCGAGAAATTGTCATGGGTTTGCAGCCCGGCGATCAGCTGACGGGTGATTTCACCGTAGTTCACGTCGGTGCCGACTTCCGAGCGGGTTGCGGCCACCTTCTGCTGCGGATCGCGTCCTTCCATTACCAGCGGAGCCCACTCTTTAATTTGTTGATGATCTTCGGAGTAGCGGATACCGCGGAACAGCTCGCTTTGTTGTAAAGCCGCATAGCGGGCGCGCAGGAAGTTAACGTTGTCTTCGCCCCACACGAAGCTCATGTGCGGCACGCTGTTAATAAAGGATTTCGGCTTTTTCAGAATGCCCCGGGTCACCTGGTGGGCCCAAAATTGACGAGAAATCTGGAAAGATTCGTTGATATCGACCGCTTTATCGATATTGATACCGTTAGCGGTTTGCGGCGTATAGTTCAGCTCCATCAGCGCCGCGTGGCCGGTGCCCGCGTTGTTCCATCCGTTCGAGCTCTCTTCCGCGACGCTGGACATCTGCTCGACCATGGTAATAGACCAGTCCGGCTCCAGTTCCTGCAGCCAGGTTCCCAACGTGGCGCTCATGATGCCGCCGCCAATCAACAATACATCCGTCTCTTGCTCATGGCGGGTATTGGTCCGAGTGTTATTGGAACCAACCGCCTGTGAGCTGGGTACGGCCATCTTTTTATTCATCGGATTTGAGCCTTACTTTACTCGCTTTTTTATTTAGCGCAGGTGAAACGATTCTCGGCTTCAAAGGTAACACTGAAGAAAAAAAATTTAAATATTGTTTAAATTTTAAGTTGAGTTTTGAGATCTGTTATAAAAATGTTTAATAAATGTGTATCACAAATCACATTTTGTACTGGTGTCAGCGGCGCTTACGCGCTATTATCCTCGGTTTTGAGACCGACCGCACGTAAGTAGCGATCGGTCCTGCCGCCAAATTTTTAAAATCTGCGAACTTTTTTTATGCCTCCAGTTTCTGATCCCGCTACCTCCGGTAACGCTGGCGCATTAGGCCAGATACTGCGTTCGCCCGCGCTGCTGACGCGTGAAACGTTGGCTGGCGTGCTCACCGCACTGGCCCTGATCCCCGAAGTCATCTCCTTCTCCGTCATCGCTGGGGTCGATCCGAAAGTTAGCCTGATTGCCTCCGTGGTGCTGTGCCTGGCGATGTCGCTCCTGGGCGGACGGCCTGCGATGGTCACCGCGGCCGCCGGGTCGGTGGCGCTGGTTATCGGTCCAATGGTGCATCAATACGGCGTCGGCTACATTCTGCCGGCGGTCGTTCTGGCGGGGGTTATTCAAATTTTGTTTGGCGTTTGTGGCATGGCGCGCCTGATGCGCTTTATCCCGCAGGCGGTGATGACCGGTTTTGTTAACGCGCTGGGTATTCTCATCTTTTTTGCTCAGGTACCGCATTTCTGGAGCAAGCAGCCGCTGATTATCGGCCTGTTCGTGTTAACGCTGCTGATTGTGCTGTGGGCGCCGCGCTTTATTAAGGCGATCCCTTCTCCGCTGATCGCTATCGTTCTGTTGACCCTGTTTACCGTTTTCAGCGGCCAGCTGCTGCCGACCGTCGGCGACGAAGGCTCCATGAGCGGCGGACTGCCGGGATTCACCAGCCTGATGGTGCCTCTGGACTTAACCACGCTGAGCATTATCTGGCCCTGCGCGCTGAGCATCGCTTTTGTCGGCCTGATGGAGTCGCTTCTTACGGCGAAGCTGGTCGATGATTTGACCCATACCCCTTCCAGTAAAGCGCGCGAGAGCGCTGGTCTGGGCATCGCCAATATCCTCGCCGGGTTTTATGGCGGCATCGCCGGATGCGCAATGATCGGTCAGACTATCGTTAACGTTGAAATGGGCAAAGCACGTAGCCGCGTCTCGACCATTGTCGCAGGCCTGGTGCTGCTCCTGCTGGTGACCGCGCTCAGCGAAGTGATGGCGAAAATCCCGATGGCCGTTCTCGCCGGCGTGATGGTGATTGTGGCGGTAAAAACCTTTAGCTGGCACAGCGTTCGTCCGGCGGAGCTGGCGCGCAACCCGTGGCCGGAAACGCTGGTGATGCTGGTTACCGTCGGCGCGACCGTCGGCACCAGCAATCTCGCCATTGGCGTCCTGGCTGGCCTGGTTTCAATGGCGCTGATCCCTCGCCGCCTGCGTAATCAAGCGCGGGCTACATCAGAAAAATCGTCGCCAGCCCAAGAAAAATAAAGAATCCGCCGGTGTCGGTAATCGCGGTAATCATCACGCTGGAGCCGACCGCCGGATCGCGACCCAGCTTAACCATCACCATCGGGATAATCACGCCCATCATCGCCGCCATCAGCAGGTTGAGCATCATCGCCAGGGTCATTACGCCGCCAAGCTGCGGATCGTCATACAGCCACCAGGTAATCGCCCCCATAATCCCGCCCCAGACGATCCCATTGATCAGCGCGACGCCCATCTCGCGCAGGATCAGGAACGAAAAGCTTCCCGGCTGAATATGCTGTAACGCCATCGCCCGCACGATCATGGTGATCGTCTGATTGCCGGTGTTGCCGCCGATCCCGGCAACAATCGGCATCAGCGACGCCAGCGCCACCAGCTGGGAGATAGTGTGTTCGAAACCGTCGATAACGCGGGAGGCGATAAACGCGGTGCACAGATTCACCGCCAGCCAGGCCCAGCGGGTCTTCACCGCCTTGCTGACCGGGGCAAAAACGTCGTCATCGTTGCTCAGGCCGCCCATCCGGCGTAAATCGTTGTCCGTCTCTTCATAGACCACGTCGACGATCTCGTCGATGGTTAAACGCCCCATCAGCTTGCCGTCGGCATCAATCACCGCGGCGCTAAGTAAGTCATCACGTTCAAAAGTACGCGCCACTTTTTCCGCGTCCTCGTGCGGCTGGAAGGTCACCGGATCGCCTTCCATCACTTCCCCCACCCGCTTCTGCGCATCGTTAAGCAGAATGGTTTGTAGCTCGAGTTCGCCGAGTAGCAGCTTATTGCGGGTGGTCACAAACAGTTTGTCGGTGTTCTCCGGCATTTTCCCTAATCGCCGCAGATAGCGCTGTACCGCCGCGAGAGTGGCTTCCGGACGAACGGTAATGACCTCAAACTCCATGATCGCGCCGACGGTATTGTCGGCGTAGCGCATCATCTGGCGAATACGCGCGCGCTTATCCGCAGGCAGGGTTGCCAGCAAACGTCCGGTCAGATCGCGCGGCAGGTGCTGCAACAGGTAGACCTGTTCATCAATATCGAGATTTTGCAGCGCGAACAGCAGGTCGTGATCGCTCATCTCCTCGATGAGGTCGCCCCAGACGCTTTCCGATGCCTCCAGCAGCACTTCACCGCGCTTATCGTCAGCGACCAGCCGCCAGAGCGCGTTGCGCGCATCATAAGGCAGCGCCTCAAGCGCATCGGCAAGGTCCGGTGGCGGCAGGTGTGAAACCAGCATCTCCACTTCCGCCAGATCGTCGGCAAGCGTGTTGTCATCGTAACGTTCAGCGAGGGTTAATTTTCCCAGCAGCGAAGATGTGACGGCTTTATCGGTGCTCAGGAGCCAAATGAGGCGGGCGCGCTCTTCGTCACGCAATCTGGCGCTTTTTTTATGCAAAACGGACATCGGTCAGGCAATCCTTGTAAAAATATCTGTCAGACCAGCAGGCCGGAAGCCTTAAGCATAGCGCGAGGAGGCGGAAATAATAACCGCTATGAATTCAGTCGACGGAAAAAACAGCAGCCTGCGGGAAGCCCGGAGGTCGGCTGGCGCCTCCGGGATGAGCCTACGCTATCAGGCGGTACGGGCGACCGCGTCGCGCGTCGCCAGCTCGCGCTCTTTTCCGCTCAGCTCCGATAGCTGGCCGCCGCGCATTTCCAGCAGCCTGTCGGCGTGCTGAAAGTAGTGATCGTCATGGCTAATAGCAAAGAGGGTTTTACCCATCTCCTTCATCAGCGGCAGCAGCACCTGATAGAACTCACGGCGGAAATGGGGGTCCTGATCCGCCGCCCATTCATCCAGCATGATGATATCTCTGTCTTCTGCTAACGCCAGCAGCAGCGCCACGCGCTTTTTCTGCCCTTTTGACAGCTTCAGGTCGAGGATTTTGCCGTCATCCAGCCGTAACTTATGGTTCATCTGCAGATAACCCAGCCACTTCTCCACCAACGCCGGGTCAGCCGCCTTCCCTTCCGGCCCCAGCAGCCTGTCGAACAGCCAGACGTCGGTAAACACCGCCGAGAACAGCTTACGATAATCTTCCGGTTTATCCGCCGCCATCGGCTGACCATCGAGCAGGATCTGTCCGGATACCGGCTGATACAAGCCGGTCAGCAGCATAGCCAGCGTCGATTTCCCGCTACCGTTGCCGCCAATCAGAAAGACCAGCTCACCGCGCTTGAGGGTCATATTAATCGGCCCGACCGCAAAGCTGTTGTCAGGATAATGAAAGGTGATATCGCGCAGCTCGAGAGTCTGCCAGTGGGGATGCGCCTGCGGCTGCGGAAATTCAGCGCGATACGGCGCGAGCGAAAATTTATTCAGCTTGTTGAACGCCACCTGCGCGCTGAGCAAAGTGGGCAGCGCGCCAACCGCGGAAAGCAGCGGCGTGCGCAGGAATAATAGGGTCAACGAGTAGGTCGCCGCTACCGCCGTATTGGCCCAGCCCAGGCTGTTGGCCATCCAGAAGACCAGGCCAATCGCGCCCAGCATCATAATATTCGACCAGTTGACCGCGCTCAGATGGAAAGTATCGGCGCGAACAATATGGTGCCGATATTCTTGCGCATCAGGGAGATAGAGCTGGTTAAACACATACTCAGCTCGCTCGCGGTTGAGGGTCAGCTCTTTGCGCCCCTCGAGAACCGTCTGGTAATCGTGATACAGCTTATCTTCGCTTTCGCGCAGCGAGGCCATGTGTTTATACACCCGCGATACCAGTATAAAACCGCCCCAGATGGTCAACGCCAGCCACAGCGCGGTAACCAGCATCATTTTTCCCGACAGCCAGGCCAGATAGGCGGCGGAACCGAAGGTGAGAATAATCCCCTGCACCAGCTCCGGCAGACGCACGAAGGCAATGGTGATATTACGGATATCGCTGGTTAACCCGGCCAGCAGCGACGCGCTGCCGATTTTCTCGATCTTCTCGATTTGCGTGTCGAGAATGCGCTTAATAAATTCGCCGCGCAGGCGGTAGACGAAATGGTGGCCAAGCGTGGTCAGCGCCAGCTGCGAACCGAGCGTGACCGCCATCAATAGCAGTAGCAGCCCGAGGAACTCCGGCAGGACCGTCAGGGAAGTGTCGACAAGGGTAATCAGACGCAGATTAATAAAGGCGATAAGCCCAATACCCAGCGCCGCGCTCAGCAGGCTCAGGGCAATGACGGAGATAAACGGCCAGCGATACTGACGCCAGACAAGAAGAAGAAGTTCCATAACGCATAATCCGGGCAAGCAAAAACAGCCAGCAGTTTAAACTGCTCGACGATGACAGCAAGAATAATTCTTATTTTTATTCTTTATTACCCGCCAGGCGGAAAGTGAGATTGTAACGACAGGCGCCGGTCTCCGGATGGATGCCCTCTTTGAGCGGCTGAATACCATGGTAAAAAAGCCGCGATTCGCCGCCCCAGACCACCACGTCGCCGTGCTCCAGCAGCACCCGCTGTAGCGGATCGTTACGCCGCAGCCCGCCGAACTGAAATATTGCCGGCAGCCCCAGCGAGACGGAGACAATCGGCGCCCGCAGGTTATGCTCGTCTTTATCCTGATGCAGCGACAGCTTCGCGCCGGGCTGGTAGCGGTTGATAAGACAAGCATCCGGGGTAAAGCGCGCATAGCCGGCCGCCGCCGCGGCCTCTGCGGCCAGCTCGCGGAAAAGCGGCGGCATCTGCGGCCAGCGCTTGCCGGTCAGCGGATCGTCGGCAGCATAAAGATAGCCGTGCTGGTTCGTGGTCCAGCCCAGCTCGCCGCAGTTGGTCATCGCTACCGACATCGTGTAACCACCGGGGGTGACCATCTGGCGAAAAGGCGAACGACCGGCAATCCCGGCGATTACCTGCAACAGCGCCGGGGCGCGTTCTCGGGCATAGCGGCGCAAAATTATCGCCCCCGGAGCCAGCGGCTCCTGCCAGGGCGGCGTATCGGCAAAAAGATCGAACATTATTTCTCCTCGGATGACGCTTCTCGTGCCAACAGCAGCGCCTTGCGCGCCGTCCCCCAACGATAGCCGGATAGCGCCCCATCTTCGCGAACGACCCGGTGGCAGGGAATAACCAGCGCCAGCTTATTAGCGGCGCAGGCGCTTGCCACCGCTCTCACCGCGCGGGGGCGGCCGATGCTTTGCGCGACCTGACGATAGCTGCGGGTCTCCCCCGCCGGGATCTGACGCAGCGCCTGCCAGACCTGAAGCTGAAAAGCCGTGCCGCGCAAATCCAACGGCAGGGAAAACGGCTGCCGGTGGTCATCAAGATGGGAAAATACCTGCGCCACCCGCTGACGAAAAGCCTCGTCGCCCGGATGCAACCGCGCATTGGGAAACAGGCTGGCTAATTCAGCATAGAGCAAGGCATCGCTCTCCCCCGGCAGCACGGCGCACACGCCTCGCTTACTCTCAGCCACCAGACAGCGTCCCAGCGGACCATCGCCGCATACCCAGGTAATATCGATATCCCCCCCGCCGCGGCGAAACTGGCGGCCGGTCATTCCCAGCGCGGCGTCAGCCTGCTGGTAGTAGCTGCTACTATCCGGAAAACCGGCAGAGAGCGCCGCATCGGTAATTTTCGCCCCCTGCCCCAGCGCTTCGCGTAAACGGCGAGCGCGCCAGGCCTGTTGCCAGGCTTTAGGGGTCATTCCGGTGACGGATTTAAAGAGGCGGTGAAAATGAAAGGGACTGAGCGCGGCCTGGCGCGCCAGTGCCTCCAGCGTCATCGGCGTTTCCTGCTCCAGCAGACGGCACGCGGCGGCCACTTTCTCTACCTTCTGCTGCTGCGGGTCGCTTTTTTCCGGCTGGCAGCGTTTGCACGGGCGAAAACCTTCCGCCTGCGCGGTTGCAACGTCAGGGTAAAAGCGAACATTTTCCCGCAGCGCGCGACGCGAACGGCAGGACGGACGGCAGCAAACGCCGGTGGTCAGCACGGCAAAAACAAACTGACCATCGGCGCGGGCATCACGTTCGCATACCGCCTGCCAGCGGCGCTCATCGGTATCAATCATTATCGGTTTCATCACGGACTCCTGCGGTAAGTGTATCTGCAGTCTGGGCCGAAGTCCGTTAACAAAAACCCGAAATCTTGCGCTTTAATTTTTCTCGCCGACGAGGAACGCGCGGAACTGCGGCGACATCCAGGTTTTAAACCCGTCCCCCTCTTTGACAATCATATACACCGCCAGCCCCTGTTCGCGAACCACGTCCTGCGCTTTTTCCGGCCCCAGCACCATCAGCCCGGTATCCCAGCCGTCGGCCTCCAGCGCCGTCGGAGCGATAACGGTCACTGAAACCAGTTTATGATCGATAGGTCGCCCGGTCTGCGGATCGATAACGTGCGAGATGCGCTTACCGTCAAGCTCATAGTAGTTGCGGTAGCTGCCGGAGGTACTGATGCCATGTCCGTTGATATCAACGATCGCCTGCACCGCGTTTTCACGATCGGTCGGCTTCTGGATAGCCACCCGCCACGGCTGCCCTTCCGCATTCATCCCCCGGCTCACCAGCGCGCCGCCCACCGAGACCAGATAGCGCGAGATCCCTTCCTGCTCCATCAGGCGCGCCAGATGATCGGCGGCGTAGCCTTCACCTACGGTAGAGAGATCGACGAACAGATCCGGAATGTCTTTTTGCAGATACTGTTGGCCGGCCTGGTTGATCACCATCAGATGCTGTAGTCCACTGCGCGCTTTTGCCGCGGCGATCTGCTGCGGATCCGGCGTTTTGACCGGCTGTTTATCCGGGCCAAAGCCCCATAAATTGACCAGCGGCCCGACGGTGATATCCATTGCGCCATGGGTTTTTGCGCCAATTCGCAGCGACATCGTCACGATATCCGCCATCGCCTCGTTGACCGGCCACGGCGATGTACCCGGCGAATGGTTAAAGCGCATCAACGCTGAATCGTTCTTCCAGGTGGAAAGCAGACGGTCGTCAGCATCGAGCTGAGCCTGCACTTTCTGGCGCAGCGCCTCGGCCTTCGCCTCATCAAGGTTGATGACGCTGACCCGCCAGAATGTGCCCATGGTTTTACCCTCCAGCACGGTGGCGGCGGATTTTGGCGTCTGGGGAGAAGTGGCTGAATCACAGCCTGAAAGTAATACGCAGGCGCCGAACAGGGCGGCGCGAAAAAAAGTAATATCCATAAAATTGGCTTCCTCTGGCTAAGGCGCAAAGAGTACACCAGCAAGGTTAAACCGGGCATAAAAAAAGGCGCCATCGGCGCCTTTTTTCAAACTTCAGCGTGCTTAGAACTGGTAAACCAGGCCCAGAGCAACGATGTCGTCGGTAGAGATACCGGCAGCACGGGTGAAGTTGTTTTCGTCCAGCAGGTTGATTTTGTAGTCAACGTAGGTGGACATGTTTTTGTTGAAGTAGTAGGTCGCGCCTACATCAACATATTTCAGGATATCCTGATCGCCGTAGCTACGGTTAGTTCCGTTGATGTACAGGTCCTTACCTTTAGACTGCAGGTAAGCTACGGACGGACGCAGACCGAAGTCGAACTGGTACTGAGCGACTACTTCAAAGTTCTGCGCTTTGTTAGCAAAGCCCAGGGAACCTACGCGAGTTGCGTTGTAGGTCTGGGTGTACTGAGAGGCCAGGTAGATGTTGTTGGC
>OFCN01000691.1_pt1 | contig 14267 bp, 14 predicted proteins | sample 1520801 | NCBI WGS metagenome assembly OFCN01 (sample SAMEA2699029, study PRJEB24076) | metagenome | biome: Human gut stool | place: Spain | collected 2012-03-20 | reverse complement strand
GACGCAGGGTGTGTGGATAAAGCATCATCGGTCCCCATGGATAATACTCTGATTCCCGTAGGCACTGTGGCCAATACCATCACCAACTCCTGGACGGCCCCTCTGACCTGGGTGTTATGCCCGCGAGTGAATGCTAAACCCGGCCCCGCTACGGCTATCGCGACAATCGAAGCCAATTGGTAATCCCCTCCCCCGGCCCGCAGAGGTGCCGGGTGGACAACTTTTACCGGCCAGCCAAAACCAGACTATTTAACAGCACCCTCGCTAAATACTCGCACAAATATGGATGGCGTAAAAACAATGAGCTCAGCGCATTACAGCAGATGGCTAACTACAAGTAGCGCGTTGCTGTACCAGCTTTTAACATTATCGCGCCCGGGCAAACGTTAAGTGATACCCACCGATGATTCTCGGGATGATGCCATTTTAAAAGGTATAAATATGGTCGCTACTGACATTTTTTGGGTGGGCCTGGGCGGCGGCACCGGCTCTTTACTACGCTGGTGGGTTGGTCTTGCCGTCAGCAAACTTTACCGCGGACATTTTCCTCTCGGCACGTTTTTAATCAATGTGAGCGGCGCATTGATCATCGGATATCTCAGCGCTCTGTTCGGTATCGACTGGCGCGAGCGCTATGGTGAATGGTTAAATGCAGGCCTGCTGACCGGTGTCCTTGGCGGTTATACCACCTTCAGCAGCATGCAGTTAGATGCCGCCAACCTGGCTCATGCGCACCAGAGGTTACTCGCTGCAGAATATTTAATCGTCTCTGTGGTTACCGGCGTGGCGGCGGCTGCCTGCGGTGCATGGTTAGCCTGTCCATAAGGAGCGCATCAGGTGCTTAATTTTACTATTCTGATCTTTGTTGGCGGAGCGTTTGGCGCAATATGCCGCGAATTATTGATGTTGGTAGTGCCTCGCCTGAGCGATGGCTTTCCCCTGGATATCTTCATCGCCAATATTATTGCCGCTTTTTTGCTTGGTTTATGCACATCACTGTATAAAAGGAACCGGGTTAATCAGTACATCCATATGATGGTGGCTACGGGTATCATGGGAGGGCTATCAACCTTCTCCAGCTTTGTATCTGGCGCGGTGGAAATGATGAATGAGCCACTCAGCGCGCTGATCGCCATCTGTTATCTGGTTATCAGCCTGATAGTCGGTTTTATGGCTGTGGAGCTGGGGTTAAGACTGGGCTCCCGAGTAAAGCCTGCGCCGCCCATGACTCATAACAGATCGACTGGTTAAGTCGAACTGACTTTTTCTCCTGTTGCGCCGCGCAGCAGAGCAATCAGGAGCGATCCGGTGAAAGCGGCACTATCAATGGTAGTCCGCCTGACTGGAAAAAAAGATTATCGCCGCGCTTAATGCCTGCAACTGCTGCGTAAGTTCATCTATTCCCTGCGGCAAAACGGCTTCAGGTTCCCCCGCCGCCAGCGCATTCTCTAACTGTTCAGCTGTCGCATGGATAGCGGTTGCGCCAAGAATCTGTGCAGTACCATTAATTCGATGTAAATGGTATTGCGCCAGTCGCCAGTCTTGTCCGCTGATGGCCGCGCGCGCTGCGGCGATATCCTTTTCGTTTTCTACCCGCGATTGCTCGAGCATCTGCCGCATTAATTTTTTATCACCCAGCGTCAGCGCGGTGAATATCTTCATATTGAGGAATTCATCAAGCGAGCTGCCGGGCTGGGGTATATTTATTTCACACAGCGCGGTGGCCAGCTGAGAAAGATCCAGGGGCTTAAACAGGCACAAGTTCATGCCACTGGCCAGGCAACGCTCTTTTTCTCCGGCCACGAGGTTAGCGGTAAGCCCCCAGATGACCATTCTGGTATCGTACTCGCGCACGCGACAGGTTAACGTAATACCGTCCATCACAGGCATATTCAGATCGGTAATTAACAGGTCATAGCGCTGTTGCTGGATGAGTTTAAGCGCCTCGGCGCCATCCTTCGCTTCATCAGCAGCGTAGCCCAAGGTATCGAGCTGGCGGCGAAGCAGCTGGCGGTTTGCGGGGAGATCCTCGGCAATGAGAATACGAATTGCCTGCGGAACTGCCTTAACGTTCCCAGGCAGGGTATCAACGTTCAAACCAAGCAAAGACTGAGCGGTGGCATACGCCAGTTTAAGGCACTGCTGATCTTCTTCTGCTGTTTGTCGGCGGGTGAAGATAAGTTCAAGAAACCCCAGGATAGCACTTACTGACGTACGAACATCATGACTCGAGCAGGGCAAAGAGGCACTGCTCTCCTGACTGGCGTCTTTGACCTGTTCTTTTTCATTCTGAAGCTTCTCCACTAACTGTCGGGACTCAGTGATATCCTGCCAGCCACACATTAAGACCGGTGTCAGGGTTGTGGGTAAGCGGCATAACACCATCCAGTGCAAAATCGTTCGTTCCTCTATACCATTATGTAATGCCAGTGGATGCGTGATAATGATATCGGGGGTCAGGCCCAGCTGAACCTCATGCTGGATCGCAGGGAAGATATGCGCGAGAGGATGACGCCGGTCGAACAGTGAAAAATGCATCGCTTCACGCAGATGCTCGGGGAAAAAAGCGCTGAAGGCGTTGTTATAACTGTCAAGCTCGCCCTTAAGGGTAATCACATACACCGGTATCGGCATCGCGTTGAACAACGTCTGGTGAAAACTGAGCTGATGCTCCAGCGCCGCCTGAACCGCTTTTCGTTTGCGCTCAGATCGCAGCCAATGCGCGCCCCAGAGCAAACCACTCAGGATCAATAGCGTCGCCAGCCCTGCAAACCAGTAAAAGGGTCGGCTATAGAAGCTCCAGGTATCGATAGTCACTTCAGGCATGTTGGTCCACTTTCCCGTAGGGTTCAGTCTCTCTGTTGGCGGGGATATCATCCGATGCCTTATTGAGAATGCATTGCCATTTTGTTGCCCTACACGGGAACATGAAGGCATCGTTCGCAAGCGGCTCTGCCCGCGACATTTATCAGTATAACAGGCAGGTACAATCCGCTTGCCATGAATAATAAATAGTCGATATAGAACCCGCGATCGCGGTCAGAGGAAGCAAGCATGCTTAGCAGTGAAAACTTAGCACCTACAATGGCGATACCTGGCATTCGTTTTTGCGCCAGCCGTTGCTGACAGCGTTGATGTAAAAAGACGGGGGGACCGCTAATATCCCCCCATAGTAATGCTGGAGATGCCTTCCACCGGCACATCGCATTATCCGATTTTATTACGGTTTGCAAATGAGAAGAGATCCACCAGCGATTTACAACCCAGCTTCTCCATCAATCGACCTTTATAGGTGCTGACCGTTTTATTGCTGATATGCATCTCTGAAGCGATTTGCATATTGTCTGCCCCATTCAGGATGGCACGCATCACCTTGACTTCCTGGCTGGAGAGCGACTGCAGCATCGCCTGCTCGTTAGATAAGCTGCCGACAAAGCCGCTCAGCGAAAAAGGAAAATAGCTGTATCCATTTTGCGCAGCATGAATGGCAGAGATAATATTGTTTATCCCCTCTTTTTTACTGATAAACGCATTAGCGCCGGCATCTGCGCTACGCTTGCCATAAAAGAGATCGTTTTTTGCCGAAACCACAATGATAATATGGCTAAATTGCTTCTTACGCAGCTTCTCAACGACTTCAATACCGCTCATAACCGGAATATCAACATCCACAATCACCACATCCGGCTGGTATTCCGCAACAGCCATTAACGCTTCGCCTCCATCTCCCGCTTCGGCAACAATATTAAAACCCTCATTTTCCAGAAGGTTACGAATCGCCATTCGCGCAAGAGGATGATCATCAATAATAATCGCGCTTAAATTTGCCGTTTTACTCATCATTATTCCTTGTTATGTTGAACGTAATGACATGCTGTGCTCTCCTTCTATCCAACCAGACATGCCTGATCGACGATATACAAACGTGGCCGGAAGACCGGGAATGGTATTATTCATCCATTATCTACAATAGCATCCTTCAACGTATTCATCCTAGATATACAGTGAAAGTTTTGAGATTGCATCGTAATGACGCCGGTATCTTTTGCCTGCTTTCCACTGGGATTACACACGTAAGAATTAACCTGCATATATATCCGATATGTCCAATATGGCAAGCCTGGACATAACTTTATACTTGTTTAACCGGGATTACATTTACCACTGCTACGCATAGTGATGCGATGTCTTTCCCGCTCGGCTAAAACTCATTAACCAAAGTGGGTATGTGCATAAATAAATAAATTTTCAGCACGCCCATGTTTCCATAGCTTCTATCACACGCAGCTCTTCCTGCACATGAGTTTCTCTTGTATACAGACGAATGGAATAAGATTCATCATGAACAATTTAAATACTGACGAAAACATTGCCGGCAAGCAAATCCAAAAACGAAAAAAATTGTTGCTTATTTTCGCAGCGGTCATAGTCATTGTTGCGGGTTCCAGTACCGCCTGGTGGTATTTTGATTTGCGCGATGTACAGAGCACTGATGATGCCTATGTGAAGGGAAATCAAATTGCTATCTCTTCACTGGTTGCGGGGAGCGTAATTAGTGTTAATTACACCGACACGGATTTAGTACGTCAGGGTGATGTTCTTGTCACATTAGATGATACCGACGCCAGAATTAATTTTAACAAAGCCGCCAATAATCTGGCCAATACGGTCCGCAAGATCAAACAGATGTATATTGCTGACGATCAATATAACGCTAACGTTCAGGAAGCAAAAATCGCATATCAGCAGGCACTGGCAGACTACCAGCGCCGCAGCAGGCTGCAGGGCGCAGCGGCGATATCAAGGGAGAATATGCAACATGCAAAGGATGCCATGGACAGCAGCAAAGCAGCGCTGGATGTCGCTGTCCAGGCTTATCGCGGAAACCGTGTACTGATTCAGAATACGGCGTTAGAAAAACAGCCGGAAGTGTTAATGGCGGCGGAATCCATGCGGGAAGCCTGGGTTGCGCTTCAGCGAACCAAAGTGCGCAGCCCGGTCACGGGGTATCTTGCACAACGCAATGTACAAGTCGGGGAAACTATCGGCTCAGGCCAGGCGCTGATGTCAATCATACCTGCCGAGCAGGTCTGGATTAACGCTAACTTCAAAGAAACCCAGCTCAGCGGGGTTAAGATCGGTCAGAAAGTCTCGATCGTCACCGATTTTTACGGCAGCGATGTGGTGTTTAACGGTCGGGTTGATGGTATCAACATGGGAACCGGCAGCGCATTTTCGGTATTGCCTGCGCAGAATGCGACCGGTAACTGGATCAAAGTGGTTCAACGCCTGCCAGTACGCATTACGCTGGATGCTGAGCAGATAAAGGCCTACCCGTTGCGCATCGGCTTGTCCGCCACCGTGCGGCTGCATGAAACCCATTCGCAGGGCGAGGCACTGGCAACGACGCAGCGAAAAACCCCGGCTTACGCAAGCAACGCACTGGTTATCGATACCACCCCTGTTGATAACGAAATCCTCAATATCATCAAAGCCAACGCGATGTGATTTATGAGTAATAATACTGCACTTCCGCCGCTGAAGGGTGCTGCCTTAGTACTGGTGACATTAGCGCTGTCGATGGCCACCTTTATGCAAATGCTGGACTCCACCATTTCCAACGTGGCAATTCCGACAATCTCAGGATTTTTAGGCGCCTCAACCGATGAAGGTACCTGGGTTATAACTTCGTTCGGTGTGGCGAATGCTATTTCCATTCCTGTTACCGGTCGTCTGGCGCAACGTTTTGGCGAACGCAAACTATTTTTAACCTCGGTAACCCTCTTTGCACTGGCATCATTATGCTGTGGACTTTCGACAAATCTGGACACTCTGATAGGATTCCGTGTTGTTCAGGGACTGGTGGCTGGTCCGCTCATTCCACTCTCACAAAGTCTGCTGCTACGCAATTATCCACCGGAAAAACGCAATATCGCACTGGCGCTTTGGTCAATGACGGTTATTATCGCTCCCATTTTTGGGCCCATTATTGGTGGCTACATTTGCGATAATTACGACTGGGGCTGGATATTTTTAATCAACGTCCCACTGGGTGTCATTGTGGTTGTGCTGACCTCGTGGTTACTCAAAGGCCGCGAGACGCCAACTGAACCGGTTAAAATTAATCTCATCGCGTTGAGCCTCCTGGTGCTGGGCGTCGGCAGCCTGCAAATTATGCTGGATAAAGGAAAAGATCTCGACTGGTTCAACTCAACCACGATCATTGTTCTGGCGATTATTGCCGTTATTGCTATTATTTTACTGGTCATCTGGGAAGCAACGGACAATAACCCGATTATTGATCTTAGCCTGTTCCGTTCGCGAAATTTTACTATTGGTATTTTATGTATCGCCTGTGCCTATTTAATTTATGCTGGGGCGATCGTGTTAATGCCGCAGTTACTGCAGACCGTTTTTGAGTACACTTCGGTATCGGCCGGACTGGCTTACGCACCGATCGGTATCATGCCGCTACTGCTTGCGCCGCTTATTGGTCGCTATGGCCATAAAATCGATATGCGGATGTTGGTAACGTTTAGTTTTATCGTGTACGCCCTGTGTTATTACTGGCGTTCCGTCACCTTTAGCTCGGCCATTGATTTTACGTGGGTTATTATCCCACAATTTATGCAGGGTTTTGCGGTCGCCTGTTTCTTTTTACCGCTGACCACCATTTCACTTTCAGGGTTACCGCCGGAGAAATTCGCTGCCGCTACCAGTTTGAGTAACTTCTTCCGAAGTTTGTCCGGCTCTATTGGCACCACGATCACCATGACGCTATGGAGTCGTCGCGATTCCTTCCACCACGCGCAGCTAACAGAATCGGTCACCGAGTATAATCCCCCGTCCGTTGATATGTTCCATAAACTACAACATATGGGTTTTGATAAGCAGCAAATAGCCACCTATCTCAATGACCAGATTACTCAGCAAAGCCTGCTGATGGCGGCCAACGATGTTTTTTACCTGTCGGCTGGCGTATTCCTGATGCTCACTCTGCTGGTATGGTTCGCAAAACCACCGTTTAACTCCAGCAAAGCTGGATAATGCTTGTCATCTATCAGGCCCGGCAACGGGCCTGATATTCCCCCTCCTGTTTCCCACTCGCTACAAGCCTGTTAATTTCACATCATGTCCAGCCAGTTTATACAAATTACATACTATAACCGTTGCCGTCCCGCCTTCCCATCCATAAAAGAAAAAGCGGCGCCAACGACTCCGTTGAGAAAAATTAAAGCTCCCCCACCATCGCATCCTACGCCTGTAAGATATTGATGATATCGATCGACTCGCACTCCGATATCCACGAAAATAACCGCCACTTATAATAACTGAAATACTATTAAATGCCGTCGCCTACTATCTGCTGCGGTTCATTTTGCTACCGTAATGACTAACGGAGAAATCATGTTATTTATTGACAGCAGTAAAATAAATACTCTCGGCAGTACGCTGGTAAAAAGATACCGCAGAGCTACTGCCGTTATGGCCGTTATACTGCTGTTGTGCGCGCTGGCCTGTATGCTCTTCCCAATATATAGCGGTGTGGTCATTAGCACCCTGACTGGTGCTTTAATGTTCATCTGTGGCATGTACTCTGTGGCGATGGCATTGATATTCATTAAATATAATACTCGTTCTTACATCTCATCGTTATTATTTGGAATTATTTATTTTGGCGTCGGCTGTGGTTTTATCTTTAGCACGTCATTCGGCATTAATACTTTGTCATTGCTGTTTTGTGTTTTATTTATCCTTGCCGGGTATAGTCGCATCGCCATGGGATTTAAAGATCGGGCTATGAAGGGTCGTTATTGGTGTATTTTCATTGGCATAATAGACCTCATCATCGCCCTGGCCTGGCTCCGCGCTAGCGAAGACGCCAACTATATCATCACTGTCACCTTCATTGGTCTGGAAATGCTGTTCTGTGCCGGATTCTTCTTAGTGCTCAGCTATGCACTGAATAAAGCACAAAAAAAAATAATTACCACGTAAATCGCTATTTTATATATTGTGCATAGGCTTTTTAAACAGGAAAACATCATGAAAAAATTATCCACTCTGTTTCTCACACCCGTTGTGACTCTTGTTTTACTGAACGCCAACGCCGCCGTGGCGGCGGAGAAAGCGTCGGAAACCACACCGCAAAACATGACTTGCCGGGAATACCTTGATATGAACCCTAAGGCAATGACCCCGGTAGCTTACTGGGCAATCAATAATGAAACCGTCTATAAAGGTGGAGATACCGTTGACTGGAATGAAACGGACACCGTCTCGGTACCAAAGTTAATCAAAATCTGTCATGAAAAGCCAGAAAGTAAAATTATGCAATGGGTGAATGATATTCGATAATCCTGCGCAGTTTATTCTTTTCTGCCCTACCTGATAAACCACCAGCGGAAAACAGCCTATCTTACAGATTGCTGTTTTTCGCTTTTTTACGTGCCTGCCTTCTTATTCCGTCCTCAGATATAATTGCTCCGGCAGCTACCCTGACAGAAATAAGCCAATATTTTATTCTGTCAGGCAACAACTTACACCAGTAGGATGGGTATGACTCATGCGGGTATCCACTCTGATATACAGATTATAAAACAAGCTATACACTCTTGTAGTATATAACTTTACAAAAGTCAGGAGACCTATTTTATCGAATGCAAGGCATGCATTTATAAGAAGTTGTTAGCATACTTGGCCTCCTTTAGGTAAATCAGCACACAGCCTGCCATGGAGAAAAGCGTGAACGATTAAAAGCATATTAACAGGTTAATAAAACCACTCCCTCGATGCGTGGAGGATTTATTTTACGAATATAAACAACGTCCTGCATATATATTTTACATATCGCACTGTCATATCGTGCAATCTGCGTTCGCCAGCTTAAAAAATCAACGCTTACAGGCGCTGTATAAGATCACAGGGATAATTTTATGGAACATGCACTTGTAAATTATTTATCATTAGATGTACCTAACACTGCTTTTATGTTGCTCTGCGCCAGCCTCGTGATGTTGATGACGCCCGGGCTGGCATTTTTTTATGGCGGACTGGTACCCAGAAAAAGTATTGTGACGATAATGGCGCAAAGCTTTTTCTCGATGGGGTGGGTCGCCGCCCTTTGGTTTATCGTCGGTTATTCACTGAGCTTTGGTCCGACGCTCAACGGGATCATCGGCGATCCCCTCTATTATTCTTTCATGAATAATATTGATCCAGGGACGATGTACACCGGTAACAAAGGTGGCATCCCCTTATTAGTTCATTTTGTCTATCAAATGATGTTTGCCATCATTACCCCCGCATTAATAACGGGTGCGTTTGCAAATCGCGTCAATTTTCCAGCGTATCTGGTCTTCCTTACCTTCTGGACACTTCTGGTTATCTGTCCTATGTAACCTACTGTTTATAGAACAATATCGATTTACCTCGATTTATTGCCGATTTAATTGGCCATTTCCGGTGCCAAATCCCTCATGAAAAATAAATTTATTGACATGCAAGCCAACATGTGACAGGCAAGAGCAATAATAAATTTCTTCAATAAAATCAATGACTTGATATTTTAAACTCCCTGATTTTTCAAAATGGGGGCGGCTGGAAACGCCGTTAAGCACTCCAAGAAATCGCGCATAGCTAAATACGAATAAATCGCATTTAATCGCTTTTAATACGAATTAATGCCCATTTAATCCCTCGATAATCATTCCAATAATACATTTGTGTAAATATGTTGAAAATGATCTTGCTATCTTGCTGTTTTTGATCAATATTTATCTCAACAAGACACATTGAGGAGGTAAGAGAATGGCAATTAGTAAAGGTGCAAGACGTACAGACGGACTTGAGAGCGCCGAACAGGTGCAGATGGTGGTAGAGGAAATCGCAAAGAAAAGTCAGACAGTGGCGGATCTGTTCCTGTTAGGAGTAGAGACCCAGCTTCGCGGCGTGGACATGCGGGAATGGAAATGGAGTGATCTGGATATTGGTAGCAAAGTGCTGCGCATTACACAGGACAAAACCAAAGAAGCCGTAGAGGTGGAACTCACGGAGACCGCAAGAGACGTATTACAGGCACGTTATAACGAGCGTGGGGAGAATGTATACGTGTTCCAGAATGACAGCAACCGTAGCAGAGGTAAGCCGATCAGCCGTTCCAAAATCCATGCAGAGATTCAGTATGCCGTGGATAAGCTCAAGGCTCGTAAACTCCTTCCACCGGAAGCAGTGATCAGTATGCACAGTTCACGAAAAACCGTGGCGACCATAGCGCATTTGAAAGGCGAGGACTTAGAGGTAATTAGTAAAATGTTAGGCCATCGCTCAACGGAACACACACGCGCCTACATAGGTATCACACAGGCCAAAGTAGATGCATTGAGAACGAAATATTCCACCGGAATCAAACGAGGAAAACGCTCATGAAACCATTAATCGTGCTGACGCTGGCGCTACTGCCAGCCCTGGCGAATGCCGGACAGATTACGATGACCAATCCACAGGAGGAACAGACGGAGAACGGGAAAACGTTATGCATCTATGAGAATGCCAATTACACGTTCACCTACCTAACTAAAGGGAAATGCCCCTATGCCAAAACTTTCGACACAGGGGAAAGCAACTAAGGCTCTTCTTAGTTCTCTTTTGAATACTTCTCTAAATCGATGGGTATGTCGCGACGAAGATTACTTACACCAGCCTTTAACAGCCAGGTTGAATTCACGCGTAGTGAAGACAAACGTTCATTTCGTTCTGTTGCCCATCCAATATTATTAATACTCAACTTTTGAACTAAATCTCCTATTACTTCCTCGTTGATATCTTTTTCTTGAGTTGAGCGAGTCTCGAAGGAGTCAGTTTGTATGCCCTCTTTCCCTGTAATCTCATAGCTATAAGAAATCTTAATCATCCTTTCTCCATCCTCTGCAGTGTGTAGTTAAAGGTAGACTAGCTTGTGTTTTAGGTAACACCACCCACAAAAAGGTTTTATGTTCGTTGTTATTTTGGGGCTTTCATAGACAATAAAATGTAGGTAAAAACTGCGGAAACAGCTCCGATTATGTTGAATATCAACGGGATAGAGCTAACCCCTCCGTGATGTGAGCAAGCCCCTCGACTGCCAATCGATGAAGACCCCCAACCGTCACTACATCCAGAAAATAGCGTGCCAAGATATACAAATACAGCGAGCACAATTAGTGAAATAACTAATCTAAACATAGTGTTCCTTATAAAACTACATCACCAATTTACACAACCTACCACTGTTAGCAGTTCATTGAGCGCTGGTCTGTGCAATGTAAAACGAGATCGATTGGTTAAACTGCCAGCAACGACTAGGAGCAAGTTGCATTTTGGCATTTACGAAACCTTACCTTTGTGTGATTTTGAACCATTTTTTAATGATTGCAATTTACACGATAAAAATAATTCTTTTTTTACAGTCACCTACAATCTACATCATTTTTTGTTGACGTAGATTTAAAGTTAATTCATAATATCTAGGCGATCAGTGCATCTTTGCAAAAGACAAGTGGTTATTGGATACTCCCGTTTTTAGTCAACCGGGAGGTTTTCTCATGAGTATTGGTTCATTACGTCTCGTCTTTGTTTCTGGTGTAATCACCATTATCATCTTTTCATTGCTCTACCTTGCACTTTGGACAGAAAACTCTCTCGACTCTGTTACTAACTTCGGTTGGATGTTAACCGAACTGGCCAAGCGCTTATTGAAGCCATAGAAGCCATAAAGCCCCGTTGGTGATACAGCAACAAGCGGAGCGTAGCGACGTCATCAAGATTGTCAGAGCGATCCCACCTTATCAGGATAACCGTGTACCTTTCGGAGCGTGGCTGAAACGCTGATAGAGCTTGCATGTGGTGTGCAAGTACCAATATCACCATAAACCTGTTTACGCAGCCACAGGGCCGCACATCGGGCTTAAATGCGTGTGATCAGTCTGTCGATGACATAACGATGCCTGGATGGGCTTTTTCTTCACGTTGTACTATCGCGGTGTGAGGATGCAACTGCCGCCAACGCTGAGTTATACTGTCATCTCACCATGTAACTTAGCGTGACAGTTACCAAGGGCGGATCACAACGGTAGAACCCATAGGCGACTAAAATAGGTAACTATTTAAGTTGCTGATAGAGAAGGCTTTTAAGGCTTCTCCACTTGGGGAGAGATCTGGAGCGGGCGAAGGGAATCGAACCCTCGTATAGAGCTTGGGAAGCTCTCGTTCTACCATTGAACTACGCCCGCGAAGAGGTGCGAGAAGCATTATAGCCCTTACGCACCCTGTGACAAGCCTGCCGGATGCTGACTGGCGATAAAATAACCTTTTAGCACTTAGGTTTACTTCCCTGCGGCGGCAGGTAACGCAGCGGATCGATGGCTGTCGCCCGGTAGCGGATCTGGAAATGCAGCCGCACTGAGTCGGCATCCGTACTGCCCATGGTGGCAATTTGCTGGCCGGCCTTCACGCTCTGGCCATTATTCACCATTAGCTTATCGTTGTGGGCATAGGCGGTGATGTAATCCTCGCTGTGCTTAATCATGATCAGATTGCCATAGCCGCGCAGCTGATTGCCGACGTAGACCACCTTGCCCGCCCCGGCGGCATACACCGGCTGGCCGCGGGTTCCGGCGATATCAATACCTTTATTGCCGCCATCGGCGGTGGAATAAGGCAGGACCACTTTGCCGCTGGTCGGCCAGCGCCAGCAGCGCTGTCCCACCGGCGGCCAGGAGGACTGAGGTACCGCGGACGAAGGCGTGACCGCAGCGGTGCGCGTAGAGGAAGATTTTTTCTTCGTTGTCTTCGTTGAACTGCTGCCGTTAAGCTTCAGCTTCTGCCCCACCTCAATGGTGTAAGGCGGGGAGATGTTATTCAGGCGGGCCAGATCGCGAACGCTGGTGCCGGTGGTGCGGGAGATACCGTACAGGGTATCGCCGCGTTTAACGGTGTAGGTGCCACCGGAATCGGAGGTGCTGGAGCAGCCGGCCAGCACCAGGCTTGCCGCCAGCATCAGTGTTATATAAAAGCGTTTCATCATCAGGCATCCTGCACTTAACACAACCACTTACCTCGCAATCAGGGCGAATATCATACCAGTCCGCGGCGCAGGGCGTCATCCCTGATGGCGAAACCATTATCCCCCGTCCCTAGCGCGCGGTCTGCGGCAGGCAGAAATTCATATTTGCGCCACGCGGCGCGGCGGCCTCTCCTCACTATTGCGCGTTGCCGTTCACAGAGCTGCCTCCAGGGCTTGTTTTGGTAATGCCTTTCTCCCATTTATGGGCTACCCTAGTGGCCTGAGTACATGACCCGGCGGGTTTGTGCCGGGTCATTTTTTATTTTCAGGAGTCGTCATGGCCGGGGAACACGTCATTTTGCTGGATGAGCAGGATCAGCCTGCCGGTATGCTGGAGAAGTATGCCGCCCATACGTTTGATACCCCTTTACATCTCGCGTTTTCCTGCTGGCTGTTTAACCAGCAGGGTCAGTTGCTGGTCACTCGCCGTTCGTTGGGCAAAAAAGCCTGGCCCGGGGTATGGACCAACTCGGTCTGCGGACACCCCCAGCAGGGCGAGACCTTCGAGCAGGCCGTCACGCGCCGCTGTCGCTTCGAACTCGGTGTGGAGATCTCTGATATCGCGCCGGTTCACCCGGCCTTCCGCTACCGGGCGGTCGCCCCAAACGGTATCGTTGAGAACGAAGTGTGCCCGGTATATGCCGCGCGCGTGGTAAGCGAAGTGCAGCCTAACGACGATGAAGTCATGGACTATCAGTGGGTTGACCTGGCAACCATGTTAAGCGCGCTGGCCGCCACGCCGTGGGCGTTCAGCCCGTGGATGGTGCTGGAAGCGGAAAATCGGGACGCCCGCCAGGCGCTGACCGACTTTGTTGCGCGTCTGCGCGGGTAAGCTGACTATTCTCCAGGCCAGGCGCAGCCCTGTGCCTGTCATTAATGCCTGGCGGCGCTACGCTTGCACAGGCCTACGGTTCTGCGCCATTGCGTAGCCCGGATAAGGCGTTTACGCCGCCATCCGGGATCCCCGGCTTGCGCTGCGCTGAGCCAGGCTACGCCAGCCTTAGGACCTCACATCAGACATAAAAAAACCCGGCAAGCCGGGTTTTTTGCTTTTCGCGAAGGGCGATTATTTCTGCGGACGCATCGCCGGGAACAGAATAACGTCGCGGATGGTGTGGCTGTTGGTGAACAGCATGACCATACGGTCGATACCGATACCCAGACC
>OFCN01000674.1_pt1 | contig 14497 bp, 6 predicted proteins | sample 1520801 | NCBI WGS metagenome assembly OFCN01 (sample SAMEA2699029, study PRJEB24076) | metagenome | biome: Human gut stool | place: Spain | collected 2012-03-20 | reverse complement strand
GGATTCTTGGTTGGCTACGATTCATTTTTTTGATAGGCATTTGAAGAAGTGATACTAGAAACTTTATGAGGATAAAATTAAAAGATAGTTCATTCCTACTTTTTGTGTTATTTTTTATCGGCAATTAAATATGGAAGTTGGCTTTTTATTGTAATACTTGATTTTTCAGAAGATACAGTTTATCTCTTCCATCTCGCCACTTGGACTCTCATTTTGACCACTTATCCCCAAAAGCCGTTTTTTAAGCGGCTTTTTTGTTAGACTGGTTTTATCAAAAGGAGAGAGAACATGATATTACAAGCTAAAAACATCAGTAAACGATATGGAAATCATTTAGCCGTAAACAATATTCATTTACAGTTTGAAAAGGGAACCTTTAATGCGATTCTAGGACCAAATGGGGCGGGGAAATCAACGACGATTTCCATGTTGATTGGTTTGAAACAACCAACGCAAGGTGAAATCATCTATGAACCAGGTACTAAAATTGGTGTGGTCTTCCAAACCAGTGTTTTAGATGAGATGCTAACGGTTAGAGAAAATTTGACCATTCGTGCGAGACAGTACAAAGACCTAAAACCAAATCGTGTGTCTGATCTTATTGATCGGCTAGGTCTATCAGCTTTCCAAAAGCAGAAATACGGGACGCTTTCAGGTGGCCAAAAGCGTCGGGTTGACATTGCGCGTGCCCTGCTCTCACAACCAGATATTCTGTTCTTAGACGAACCAACGACAGGTTTGGATATCCAAACCCGAAAGTCTATTTGGGATTTGCTCTATCAATTGCAGAAAGAAGAGGGGATGACTGTTGTTTTGACCACGCATTATCTTGACGAAGCAGATGAAGCTGATCAGATTTATATTGTAGACCATGGGGAAGTGATTGCTCAAGGATCGGCACTAGATATTAAGAGTCAGTATGCTACTAATATCTTGAAGATTCGTTTCAAGGAGATGCAGCAGATAGAAAGTCTCAAATCTTCGGGAATGTCAGTAGAGCAACAAAGTCAATTGGAGTATATTTTTCAACCCAAGAGTGAAAGGGAAGCCATTGATTACCTGGCGCAAGTTAGAGATAATCTAGCCCATTTTGAGTTTCGTCCAGGGACCATGGATGATGCCTTTATTGCACTTACAGGAAGGGAGGTTCGCTAATGCTAGCCTTACTAAAGCGAAATTTTTTATTGTACTTCAGAAATCGTTCAGGAGTTTTCTTCTCTCTGTTGGGAGCCTTGATTTCCTTTATTCTTTATATTATTTTTCTTCAAAAAAATCTAACAGATGCTTGGGCTCAGCTCCCCAATAGTGGTCCTGTGTTAAATAATTGGTTAATGAGTGGGACGCTAGCTGTGACAGGGATTACGACAAGTCTGGCTGCCCTGACTCAGTTAGTAAAGGACCGTGAACATCAAGTAGATCAGGATCTTTATTTATCGGATCAAGGAAAGTGGCGGTTAGCATTTTCGTATCTAACGAGTGCGATCATCATTTCTTTTTCCATGCAGATCCTTATGTATGTGCTGATGTGTGGCTATTTTAGAGAAGTTCCAACCTTATCTCTATTACCTGAAGTGCTCCTCATTATGCTCCTTAGTAGCCTACTTTCTAGCTTAGTGAATGCCATTTTTGTTTATTTTTTCCAATCAGTAGACAGTCTTGGGAAGTTTTCGACCATAGTGGGTACAGCTTCTGGTTTTTTGGTAGGGACTTATGTACCTTTGGGCGTTCTACCTAATTTTGCTCAACTACTAATGAAATGTACCCCAGCAACTTATATTGCTGCACTTTATCGACAAGTCCTCATGAAAGAAGCATTAAGTGAGACCTTTAAAGGTCAAGATAATCTTCTTCAAGAGTTTCAAGAAAAAATGGGTGTTCAGCTCAAATGGCAAGCCTTATTGACAAAGGAACAAACATACCTTATAGTGTTAGGAGGTATTCTTCTAGCTTTGGGGATTTGGATTTCCTTGGCAAAAAGATCGAGTAAAAGAAAGTAAGTGAGAATTGGAGTAGGAATGAAGATTCGTTTTGAGGAAAAACAGGATATCCCAGAAAACGACCCCTGTGTGGTCATTCAAGCCAAGCAATTATCTGATCAAGCACGAGAGGTGATGGACTATCTCGAACAATTTTCGACAGTGAATCAAGTAGTGATCCCTATCAAAACAGATGATCATTTGATCATGGTGAAAATTGATGACATTATTCTAGCCGAGATTGATAAGAATCAGCTCACCATTTATACGACAGACAAAACGTTCACCATCAGAGATACTTTGATAAATTTTCAACATCGGATTAATCGTCGTAATTTTTTACAGATATCACGCCACGCGGTGATGAATATCGACCATTTAGAATCGCTATCGGATAGTTTTTCAGGCAATATGATGGCTAAACTTACACGTGGAGTAAAATCAAGTGTCAGTCGGAAATATGTCAAATCCTTGATGGATTATTTAGGGGTATAGGAGAAAGTGATGAAACGAGTTATAGCTTATTTTGTATCTGGTATGAGGACAGGATCCTTCTTTTATTTGTGTTTGGTGTTATTATCCCATGTCTATACCAACATCGTCTATCCCGCTGTAAATGTCCGCAACATCCTAGCGATCTTTTTGATGAGTGGGACAATGGGGGTCTTGACCTTCATTCTTGAGGAAGAAGAGTTTTTGACCTATAGTTTGCGTGTGGCTTTGCATTTAGTTGTGACAGCTGCCATCTTAGCATTAACCTACTTGTTTTTTGGCTGGGGGACAGCCTTACGGAGCCCGATTCCTTGGTTGATCTTTCTAGCCATTTACGGTCTGATCTGGCTTTACCAGATTTGGCAACTCCATAAAAAAACTCAACGAATCAACCAAGCTTTGTTGCATCGCAGAAAAGGGAAATAGTCCCAGAAAAAAGTGTATAAGAAAACCACGAAGTTCATACCAAACTTCGTGGTTTTACTTTCTTAATAAGTCAAAACAAAGTATTTTTTCTTACCGCGACGGATAACGGTCAATTCATTTTCTAATTTATCGCTATCGCTCAAGACATAGTCAAGGTCTTGGATGCGTTCGCCGTTGACGTAGATAGCTCCATTTTGAACATCTTCGCGGGCTTGGCGTTTAGAATTGACCACACCAGCTGTGACCAAGAGTTCAACAATGTTGAGGTTATCTTCTGCTTGGACCTGGTAGTTTGGCACACCACGAAGGCCTTGTTTGAGTTCTTTGACAGAAAGGTTTTTGATGTTTCCTGCAAAGAGTTGTTCTGTGATGTTGAGGGCTTCCTTGTAGGCTTCTTCGCCGTGGACAAGGGTAACCACTTCACGCGCCAAGATCTTTTGAGCCAAGCGTTCATGAGGAGCGGCCTCAAACTGTTTGCGGATCTCTTCAATCTCATCAAGTGACAAGAAAGTGAAGATCTTCAAGAAGCGCACAGCATCTGCATCCATCACATTCATCCAGAATTGGTACATTTCGTATGGAGATGTTTTGTCTGCATTGAGCCAGACCGCATTGCCTTCTGATTTACCGAATTTCTTACCAGTTGCATCTGTGATCAAAGGCACAGTCATAACATGACCAGTTTTATCTGCTTTACGACGCATCAACTCAGTACCAGCTGTCATGTTTCCCCATTGGTCAGATCCACCGATTTGAAGGGTTACATTGTGTTCTTGGTTGAGGACGTAGAAGTCATAGCCTTGCATGATTTGGTAGGCAAACTCTGTGTAAGAAATCCCTGTTTCAATCCGTTTTTTAACAGATTCTTTACTCATCATAGCATTGACTGTAAAGTATTTTCCGACATCACGAAGGAAGTCAATAAAGCTAATGCTTCCGAACCAATCGTAGTTGTTGACCATTTTGGCTTTATTGTCACCATTTTCAAAATCGAGGAAACGAGACAATTGCCCTTGAATGGAGCGAACCCATTCTTGAACAGTTTCTTTTGTTTGGAGACTACGCTCAGCATCTTTGAAGGACGGATCTCCAATGAGACCAGTCGCACCGCCAACGAGCGCATAAGGTTTGTGGCCTGCTAGTTGAAGGCGACGGCTCGTTAAGATGGCAACCAAGTGACCAAGGTGAAGGCTGTCAGCAGTTGGATCATAACCAGTATAATAAGAAACCTGACCTTCTTCCAGTGCTTTGCGCAAGGCTTCTTCATCCGTCGTTTGAAATACCAAACCACGCTCTTTTAGCTCATCAAAAATGTGCATGTGTCTTTTCTCCTTTATAAGTTTATTCATTTCTCTATTCTACCATAAACCACGGAAATGGCAATGCTTTCCGTCATTTTCTTGTCCTTACCCAAGAAGATTGAGCGAGGATTTCTACGCTCTTGTGATTGAAAACAAAGGGGCTAATCTGCTATAATATAGGGAACAAGGAGAAAGAATCAGTGAATCAATTAAAAGAGAAGCTGCAAGAGTTTTGGAAGAAAGTCCAAAAATTCTTTGCAAAGATGTATACAGAAACTCCGAATAAGGAAAAAAATGAAGAAAGTAGCTGGTCTGTCGGCGATATTTTTGCGACCTTTTTGAGAACGCTCAAACTCTTGTGGGATGTGATGATCGCCTTATTTGTGTGCCTCTTTTTATTTGGCGCAGGGATCGGGATTGGTTATGCAGCAAGCCTCTTTAGCAATGTCAAGGTTCCAAAGACAGAAGAACTGGTCCAGCAGGTTCGCAATGTCAGCAGTGTTTCAAAACTGACCTATTCCGATAAGAGCCTGATTGCAGAAGTGGACAGTGATTTGATCCGCACGCCGGTAGCTGGAGATGCCATTTCTGACAATGTCAAAAAGGCTGTGATCGCTACTGAGGATGAGAACTTTGAAAGCCACAAGGGGGTTGTGCCCAAAGCTGTTCTTCGGGCGACGCTTGGATCTGTAGCCGGTGTCGGTTCCTCTAGTGGGGGATCGACCTTAACCCAGCAGTTGATCAAACAGCAAGTCGTAGGAGATGCTCCCACCTTTACTCGTAAGGCGACAGAGATTGTCGACGCCCTAGCTTTAGAGAGGGGAATGGATAAAAACGAAATCCTAACCACCTACTTAAACGTCTCGCCTTTTGGACGCAACAATCGGGGGCAAAATATTGCAGGTGTGGAAGCCGCAGCTCAAGGGATCTTTGGCGTCTCTGCGAAAGACTTGTCTGTTCCACAAGCAGCCTTTATCGCTGGCTTGCCACAAAGTCCAATTGTCTATTCCCCTTATGCTGCAGACGGTAGCCTAAAGAGCAAGGAGAACCTCGAGTTAGGTTTGGCGCGTGCCAAAGATGTCTTGTTCAATATGTACCGGACGGGAGCCTTATCGAAAAAAGACTACGAAACCTATGCTCAGTACGACTTGACCAAAGACTTCATTGCTCCAGATGGCATCGAGAAAACACCGCATGACTACCTCTACTTCCAAGCAATGGAAGAAGCAAAAGAGGCCATGTATGATTACTTGATCAAGCGAGACAATGTAACCAAGCAAGACCTGAAAAATAATGAAACCGTCAAGGCTTATCAAGAATTAGCTGAGAGTGAGTTACGCGAAGGTGGTTACACTATCCAAACCACTATTAACAAACCGGTTCACAATGCGATGCAGGCTGCAGTCGCGAATTTTGGAAGCGTCTTGGATGATGGAACGGGACTGGTAGAAGTTGGGAATGTCCTGATGGACAACCGAACGGGTGCTGTTTTAGGATTTATCGGTGGTCGGAATTTTGATGGTAACCAAAACAACCATGCCTTTGATACAGAACGTTCCCCAGGATCTACTATCAAGCCGCTGTTGGCCTATGGGGTTGCCATTGACCAAGGCTTGATGGGAAGTAATAGCATCCTTTCTAACTACCCCACTAATTTCTCAAGTGGGGAGCCAATCATGCACGTGGATAGCCGAGGAACAGCCATGATGGATCTCCGTGAGGCCCTCAATACCTCGTGGAATATTCCGGCTTACTGGACTTACCGAACCCTTCGTGAAAAGGGTGTGGATGTCCCATCCTACATGAAGAAAATGGGCTATGATATCCCTGAATATGGCATTGAGAGTCTACCAATGGGGGGAGGAATTGAGGTCACTGTTGCCCAACATACCAACGGTTTCCAAACCATTGCTAACAATGGGAACTACCTCAAACGCTACATGGTGGAGCAAATCATCGACCGAGATGGGGATGTAGTCTACAAGCACGAAGCAGATCCGGTTCGTGTCTATTCTCCAGCAACAGCAACGATTATGCAGGATCTCTTGCGTGGGGTCATCACATCTGGTGCCACAACGACCTTTAAGTCACGGATTAGCCAAGTCAACCCAACGCTGGCAGGTGCTGACTGGATTGGAAAAACTGGTACCACCAATTCAAACGGGGATATGTGGTTGATGTTGTCCACCCCAAATGTTTCTTTAGGAGGTTGGATCGGCCATGACAACAATGCTTCCATGCAAACCTTGACCGGATACAACAACAATGCCCAATACATGGCGCAGTTGGCGAATGCGATCTACCAAGCAGATCCAAGTCTCTTTGGGATTCAGGATAAATTCACTCTCGATAAGAGTGTGATCCGTTCTGAAGTGCTCAAATCGACTGGTGAAAGACCGGGCCGCGTCAATGTCAATGGCCGGGATATCGATGTGAGCGGTCAAACGGTGACGAGTCTTTGGGCCAAAAACGGAGCGCCAACCACTCAATACCGCTTTGCCATCGGGGGATCGGATAGCGATTATCAAAGTGCTTGGGCAGCAATTCTCGGCAATACCAGTGGCAATCAGTCGAATAATAAGAACAATTCGACAACCAATAGTTCAAATCGAAATAGTTCCAATCGCGGCAATCGACGCTAGTCTGATCCAGTAGAAAACCTAGGGAAAGCCTTGATTTTTGGAGCAAAAAACGATATAATAGTGATAACTAATTTGTCGTGTGCTTTATTTGAAATATTGTCCAAATAAGAGCTTACAGCAGTTAAATCTTACTTGAATAAGTCGATTTAGCTGCTCTTTTTGTGCCTATTTTTCAGGAAAAGCCTAGTTTGTTACACAAATTTAATTTTTCTAAAAATTACAAAAAGCGACGAATAAGGTGAAGAGACAGCTCTTCACGTGATGCAAATCACACAATTGTAGTTAAAACCGGATAGGTGGTAGGAGTGATGTTACCAAGCTATCCTAGTATAGAAAAAGGAGCTAAAAACTTTGGCAGGACATGACGTTCAATACGGGAAACATCGGACCCGTCGTAGTTTTTCAAGAATCAAAGAGGTTCTTGATTTACCAAACTTGATTGAAATCCAGACAGACTCATTCAAAGATTTCTTGGATCATGGCTTGAAGGAAGTATTTGAAGATGTGCTTCCAATCTCAAACTTCACGGATACAATGGAATTGGAATTTGTGGGTTATGAAATCCGCGACCCCAAGTATTCGCTTGAAGAAGCGCGCATTCACGATGCCAGCTACTCAGCACCAATCTTTGTGACCTTCCGTTTGGTCAACAAAGAAACAGGTGAAATCAAGACCCAAGAAGTTTTCTTTGGTGATTTCCCAATCATGACTGAAATGGGAACTTTCATCATCAATGGGGGAGAACGGATTATCGTATCTCAGTTGGTCCGCTCACCAGGTGTCTACTTCAATGATAAGGTGGACAAGAATGGTAAGATTGGTTATGGATCTACTGTTATCCCTAACCGTGGAGCTTGGTTAGAGCTTGAAACCGACTCAAAAGACATCGCCTACACGCGCATCGACCGCACACGTAAAATTCCATTTACAACGCTTGTGCGTGCTCTTGGATTCTCAGGAGATGATGAAATCATCGATATCTTTGGGGATAGCGAATTGGTTCGCAATACTATCGAAAAAGATATCCACAAAAATCCAATGGATTCACGGACAGATGAAGCCCTCAAAGAAATCTACGAGCGTCTTCGTCCAGGTGAACCAAAGACAGCGGAAAGCTCACGTAGCTTGTTGGTAGCCCGTTTCTTTGATCCACGTCGTTATGACTTGGCTCCTGTTGGTCGCTACAAGATCAACAAGAAACTCAATATCAAGAACCGTTTGTTGAACCAAACGATTGCAGAACCGTTGGTGGATGCTGAAACAGGAGAAATCCTTGTAGAAGCTGGTACCGTGATGACGCGCGATGTCATCGACAGCATCTCAGGACAATTGGATAACGGTTTGAACAAAATCACTTACATTCCAAATGATGCTGCTGTTTTGACAGAACCAGTTGAATTGCAAAAATTCAAAGTTGTCGCTCCAACAGATCCAGACCGTGTTGTCACCATCATCGGAAATGCTAATCCATCTGACAAAGTACGCATCGTAACTCCAGCAGATATCTTGGCAGAGATGAGCTATTTCTTGAACCTTGCAGAAGGAATTGGCCGTGTAGATGATATCGACCACCTTGGAAACCGTCGGATTCGTGCCGTTGGTGAATTGCTTGCCAACCAAGTGCGTCTTGGACTTTCACGGATGGAACGAAACGTTCGCGAACGGATGTCTGTGCAAGATAACGATATCTTGACACCACAACAAATTATTAACATTCGTCCAGTAACTGCAGCGATCAAAGAATTCTTTGGTTCTTCACAGTTGTCACAGTTCATGGACCAACATAACCCACTTTCTGAGTTGTCTCACAAACGTCGTTTGTCTGCCTTAGGGCCTGGTGGTTTGACACGTGACCGTGCCGGATATGAAGTGCGTGACGTGCACTATACCCACTATGGTCGTATGTGTCCAATCGAAACACCTGAAGGACCAAACATCGGTTTGATCAACAACTTGTCTTCATACGGACACTTGAACAAATATGGTTTCATCCAAACGCCATACCGGAAAGTGGACCGTGAAAAAGGTGTAGTGACCAACGAAATCGTTTGGTTGACAGCCGATGAAGAAGATGAGTACATCGTCGCTCAGGCCAACTCTAAGTTGAACGAAAAGGGTGGCTTTGCTGAGCCAATCGTTATGGGACGTCACCGTGGTAACAACCAAGAGTTCCCATCTGATCAAGTCGACTACATGGACGTATCTCCAAAACAAGTAGTTGCCGTTGCGACAGCATGTATTCCTTTCTTGGAAAACGATGACTCCAACCGTGCCCTCATGGGTGCCAACATGCAACGTCAGGCTGTTCCATTGATTGATCCAAAAGCCCCTTATGTGGGTACTGGTATGGAATACCAAGCAGCCCATGATTCAGGAGCTGCAGTCATTGCTCAACACGATGGTAAAGTTACCTACGCGGACGCAGACAAGGTAGAAGTTCGTCGGGAAGATGGTTCTTTGGACGTCTACCATGTTCAAAAATTCCGTCGTTCAAACTCCGGTACAGCTTACAACCAACGTACTCTGGTTAAAGTTGGTGAAACCGTTGAAAAAGGCGACTTTATCGCTGATGGTCCATCGATGGAAAAAGGGGAAATGGCCCTTGGTCAAAACCCAATCGTCGCTTACATGACTTGGGAAGGGTATAACTTCGAGGATGCCGTTATCATGAGCGAACGCTTGGTGAAAGAAGATGTCTACACATCTGTTCACTTGGAAGAATTCGAATCAGAAACACGCGATACCAAGTTAGGCCCTGAAGAAATTACCCGTGAAATTCCAAACGTTGGTGAAGATGCTCTTCGTGACTTGGATGAAACAGGTATTATCCGTATTGGTGCTGAGGTTAAAGAAGGCGATATCCTTGTCGGTAAGGTAACACCGAAAGGTGAAAAAGACCTTTCTGCTGAAGAACGTCTCCTTCACGCTATCTTTGGGGATAAATCTCGTGAAGTGCGTGATACATCACTCCGTGTACCTCACGGTGGAGATGGAGTCGTTCGCGATGTTAAGATCTTTACCCGTGCAAACGGTGATGAATTACAATCTGGTGTCAACATGTTGGTTCGTGTTTACATTGCACAAAAACGCAAGATTCGCGTCGGAGATAAGATGGCCGGTCGTCACGGAAACAAAGGGGTTGTGTCTCGTATTGTTCCAGTTGAAGATATGCCTTACCTTCCAGACGGTACACCAGTTGATATCATGTTGAACCCTCTTGGGGTGCCATCACGTATGAACATCGGTCAGGTTATGGAACTTCACCTTGGTATGGCTGCTCGTAACTTGGGTATTCACATCGCGACACCAGTCTTTGATGGAGCAAGCTCAGAAGATCTCTGGGATACTGTGAAAGAAGCTGGTATGGATAGCGATGCCAAGACGATTCTTTACGATGGACGTACTGGTGAGCCGTTTGACAACCGTGTCTCTGTTGGTGTCATGTACATGATCAAGCTTCACCACATGGTTGATGATAAACTCCATGCCCGTTCAGTCGGACCATACTCAATGGTTACCCAACAACCACTCGGAGGGAAAGCTCAGTTTGGTGGACAACGTTTCGGGGAAATGGAAGTGTGGGCCCTTGAGGCTTATGGTGCATCAAATGTCCTTCAAGAAATCTTGACTTACAAGTCAGATGATGTCAACGGACGTTTGAAAGCCTATGAAGCGATTACCAAAGGTAAACCAATTCCAAAACCAGGTGTACCAGAATCCTTCCGCGTTCTTGTCAAAGAATTGCAATCACTTGGTCTTGACATGCGTGTCTTGGACGAAGATGATCAAGAAGTGGAACTTCGTGACCTTGATGAAGGGGAAGACGATGATGTGATTCATGTGGATGACCTTGAAAAAGCACGTGAAAAAGCAGCAAAGGAAGCAAAAGCAGCCTTTGATGCCGAAGAATCAGAAAAATAATCAGTAAAAATGATTGTCCTGTGAGCAACCAATGCTTCTGACAGGATGATTCGATAACAAGATACAGACACAAGGGGGTGGCAAGAAAATTTCCTTTCTTCCCCCACCTAAGCTGTATCCAAATGAAACAAGTATGAAAACAAGGAAAGGTAAGAAATAGTGGTTGATGTAAATCGTTTTAAAAGTATGCAAATCACCCTAGCTTCTCCAAGCAAGGTCCGTTCATGGTCTTATGGAGAGGTCAAGAAACCTGAAACAATCAACTACCGTACATTGAAACCAGAACGTGAAGGTCTCTTTGATGAAGTCATCTTTGGACCCACAAAAGACTGGGAATGTGCGTGTGGGAAATACAAACGAATCCGTTACAAAGGGATTGTTTGTGACCGCTGTGGGGTTGAAGTAACACGTGCGAAAGTTCGTCGTGAACGCATGGGGCACATCGAGTTGAAAGCACCTGTATCACACATCTGGTACTTCAAAGGAATCCCTTCTCGTATGGGATTGACCTTGGATATGAGCCCTCGTGCCCTTGAAGAAGTCATCTACTTCGCAGCTTATGTGGTGATCGATCCAAAAGATACTCCACTTGAGCACAAATCCATCATGACAGAACGTGAATACCGTGAACGCTTGCGTGAATACGGACCAGGTTCCTTTGTCGCTAAGATGGGTGCAGAAGCCATCCAAGACCTCTTGAAACAAGTGGATCTGGAAGCTGAAATTGCTCTCTTGAAAGAAGAATTGAAGACTGCAACTGGTCAAAAACGTGTGAAGGCTGTGCGTCGTTTGGATGTCTTGGACGCCTTCTACAAATCTGGCAACAAGCCAGAATGGATGGTCCTCAACATCCTTCCCGTTATTCCACCAGATCTTCGTCCGATGGTCCAATTGGATGGTGGCCGTTTTGCCGCCTCTGACTTGAATGACCTTTATCGCCGGGTAATTAACCGGAACAACCGTTTGGCTCGTTTGTTGGAATTGAATGCCCCAGGTATCATCGTGCAAAACGAAAAACGGATGCTCCAAGAAGCGGTTGACGCTTTGATCGACAACGGTCGTCGTGGTCGTCCAATCACAGGACCAGGTAGCCGTCCACTGAAATCATTGAGCCACATGCTCAAAGGGAAACAAGGGCGCTTCCGTCAAAACTTGCTCGGTAAACGGGTGGACTTCTCAGGACGTTCCGTTATCGCCGTTGGTCCAACTCTGAAGATGTACCAATGTGGTGTGCCGCGTGAAATGGCCATCGAGCTCTTCAAACCATTTGTCATGCGTGAAATCGTTGCGCGTGATATCGTACAAAACGTTAAAGCTGCAAAACGCTTGGTCGAACGTGGAGATGAACGTATCTGGGATATCTTGGAAGAAGTCATCAAAGAACACCCAGTTCTCTTGAACCGCGCACCGACCCTTCACCGTTTGGGGATCCAAGCCTTTGAACCTGTCTTGATTGACGGGAAAGCCCTTCGCCTGCACCCCCTTGTCTGTGAAGCCTACAATGCCGACTTCGATGGAGACCAAATGGCCATCCACGTACCGCTTTCAGAAGAAGCTCAAGCAGAAGCTCGTATCTTGATGTTGGCTGCTGAGCATATCTTGAATCCTAAAGATGGTAAACCAGTCGTTACGCCATCTCAGGATATGGTATTGGGGAACTACTACCTCACTATGGAAGAAGCTGGTCGTGAAGGCGAAGGCATGGTCTTTAAAGACCGTGATGAAGCCGTGATGGCTCTTCGCAATGGCTATGTTCACTTGCATACACGTGTCGGAATTGCGACGGATAGCTTGAACAAACCATGGACAGAAGCACAACAACACAAGATTCTCTTGACAACTGTTGGTAAGATTCTCTTTAACGATATCATGCCTGCAGAGCTTCCATACCTTCAAGAGCCTAATAATGCCAACTTGACAGAAGGTGTTCCAGCTAAGTACTTCTTGGAGCCTGGTCAAGATGTCAAATCAGCGATTGAGAAATTGGAATTAAACGTTCCATTCAAGAAGAAAAATCTTGGAAATATCATCGCCGAAATCTTCAAACGTTTCCGTACAACTGAAACGTCTGCTTTCTTGGACCGCTTGAAAGACTTAGGTTACCATCATTCAACCCTTGCTGGTTTGACAGTGGGGATTGCCGATATTCCGGTCGTTGAAGATAAGGCAGAAATCATTGAAGAATCTCACAAACGTGTGGAACAGATCACGAAACAATTCCGTCGTGGTTTGATCACAGATGACGAACGCTACAATGCTGTTACAGCTGAATGGCGTGCAGCCCGTGAGAAATTGGAAAAACGCTTGGTGGATAACCAAGATCCGAAGAACCCAATCGTTATGATGATGGATTCTGGAGCCCGTGGTAACATCTCAAACTTCTCGCAACTTGCCGGTATGCGTGGTTTGATGGCCGCTCCAAACGGACGGATCATGGAATTGCCAATCCTTTCAAACTTCCGCGAAGGTTTGTCAGTACTCGAAATGTTCTTCTCAACTCACGGTGCCCGTAAAGGGATGACCGATACGGCCTTGAAGACAGCCGACTCAGGTTACTTGACTCGTCGTTTGGTTGACGTTGCCCAAGACGTTATTATTCGTGAAGATGACTGTGGAACAGACCGTGGACTTGTGATCCGTGCTATTACTGATGGCAAGGAAATGATCGAGCCACTCGAAGAACGCTTGACAGGTCGTTATACTAAGAAATCTGTTAAACACCCTGAAACAGGTGAAGTCATCGTTGGGCCAGATACCTTGATCTCAGAAGACCTAGCACGTGAAATTGTTCATGCTGGTGTGGAAGAAGTCACTATCCGCTCTGTCTTTACATGTAACACCCGCCATGGTGTCTGCCGTCACTGTTATGGTATCAACTTGGCGACTGGCGATGCGGTTGAAGTGGGTGAAGCAGTCGGAACCATCGCTGCCCAATCTATCGGGGAACCTGGTACACAGTTGACCATGCGTACCTTCCACACGGGTGGGGTTGCCTCAAATACCGATATCACTCAAGGTCTTCCTCGTGTCCAAGAAATCTTTGAAGCCCGCAATCCAAAAGGGGAAGCGGTCATCACTGAGGTCAAAGGGGAAGTCACAGCCATCGAAGAAGATGCTTCTACACGGACCAAGAAAGTCTTTGTTAGCGGAGCAACCGGTGAAGGTGAATACGTTGTCCCTTACACTGCCCGCATGAAAGTCGAAGTAGGAGATCAAGTCTCTCGTGGTGCGGCTCTGACAGAAGGGTCTATCCAACCAAAACGTCTCCTTGCCGTTCGTGATGTCTTGTCGGTTGAAACTTACCTTCTTGCGGAAGTACAAAAAGTATACCGTAGCCAAGGGGTAGAAATCGGCGACAAACACATCGAGGTAATGGTGCGTCAAATGATCCGTAAAGTACGTGTCATGGATCCAGGAGATACAGACCTTCTCATGGGGACTCTGATGGATATTACAGACTTTACAGATGCCAACAAGGACGTCCTTATTTCTGGTGGAGTTCCTGCGACTGCTCGTCCAGTCCTTATGGGAATTACCAAAGCCTCACTTGAAACCAACAGTTTCTTGTCTGCGGCTTCCTTCCAGGAAACAACTCGTGTTCTTACAGACGCAGCGATCCGCGGTAAGAAAGACCATCTCCTTGGACTTAAGGAAAATGTTATCATTGGTAAGATTATTCCTGCAGGTACAGGTATGGCTCGTTACCGTAACATTGAACCACTTTCAGTTAACGAAGTTG
>OFCN01000653.1_pt1 | contig 14719 bp, 9 predicted proteins | sample 1520801 | NCBI WGS metagenome assembly OFCN01 (sample SAMEA2699029, study PRJEB24076) | metagenome | biome: Human gut stool | place: Spain | collected 2012-03-20 | reverse complement strand
CCGCTCAGACCGCTATAGGTTGTCCCACAGTTGCCCAACTTACGCTGTTCCCAAGCGGGTGTATAATTAATGCATTTATACTGCGGTTTGAAAGCGTGGGATGCGATGACGTACTCCGATTTGATTGAACATGAGGCTGGTGAAACAGAGATACGCTCATATCTAGTAGACGGTGACGTGGTGCCAGTTACCATGCGCATTCCCGCTAACCTGCGGGATTCTGCCAAAGAAGCCGCGTCTCTGAGAGGAATGAGCTTCTCGGCGTTCGTAAGGACATGCATGATCAATGAGTTGGCGAAGGGCGGCAAGTAATTGATTGCGCTCACCGCCATGACCATACAAATAATTGACAACAATCCGGATGGTATCCGTATTTGCCGGGTGGACGGGGAATCGCTTGTCACTGTCGTGGTGCCCAGAGACATGTTAGGCGAGGCGAAGTGTCTTCCCGATCTGCCAGACCGCGGTGTGTATTACCTGCTTGATGAGGATCATGGTGTGCTGAGTCGTGTGTACGCGGGGCAAACCACGAGGGGACTTGTCAGACTTGATGCGCACAAGACCAAAAAGGAGTTCTGGAACAAAGCCATCATGTTCCTCGATAACGATGTCAATATCGACCGTGATGTTCTGGACTCGCTTGAGGCGAAGGTCATCGATTACGTGCGTGAACACGGCTCATATGAGACCGATAACGGGAATACTCCCGCTCCTCGCATGAACCCATACAAAGAGCAGCGGGTGGAGGACCTGCACGGCAGCATTCTTTTCCGCATGCGCGTGCTCGGATATGATCTCGACCGCAAGGAGACAACGCCGGTTTCAGTGAATACCGTGTTCCACACCAAGAAGAATGGCGTGCGTGCGACTGGACGATACAACCGGGATACCGGCCGTTTCACGGTTCTTTCGGGCTCCGAGGTGGACCTTGGTCATGCGGTGATCAAAAATCAAGGAGCCGTGGCAGCTCGACGGCAGCTTTTCGCCGCGCAGACAGGCAAAGTGATTCTTGCGGACGATGTCGAGCTGTCCAGTCCCTCCTCCGCCGCTGTATTCGTTCTCGGCGGCAGCCAAAACGGGTGGACCGAATGGGTCAATGAGCAGGGGCAGACCCTTGATTATGTGTACAGAAGCAAGGAGCATATGAATGAATAAGCAGCAGCTCGCCGCCAAGATCTGGGAGTCGGCCAACAAAATGCGCTCGAAGATCGAAGCCAACGAATACAAGGATTACATCCTCGGCTTCATCTTCTACAAGTTCCTTTCCGAGACCGAAGTCACTCGTCTGCATGCTGATGGCATGGGGGAAGAAGACCTCGAAGAATTGCGGGAGGATGATACCGAGACCGCGCAGTACGTGCGCGATCTGTGCGGCTACTTCATCTCCTACGATAACCTGTTCTCCACATGGGTGGCGAAGAAGGGGGATTTCGCCATCGCCAATGTGCGCGACGCGCTTTCCGCGTTCGACCGCAACATCGACCCTGCCCGCAAGCGCGTGTTCGCGGGCATCTTCGACACCTTGCAGACCGGCCTGTCCAAACTCGGCACCGATGAGAAAAGCCGCAGCAAGGCCGCACGTGACCTCATCTACCTCATCAAGGACATTCCGATGGACAGCCGGCAGGACTACGACACCCTCGGCTTCATCTATGAATACCTGATCAGCAATTTCGCCTCCAACGCGGGCAAGAAGGCCGGCGAGTTCTACACGCCGAGCGAGGTCTCACAGCTCATGAGCGAAATCGTGGCCTGGCATCTCGCCGGCCGTGAGGAAATCAACATCTATGACCCCACAAGCGGTTCGGGCTCGTTGCTCATCCACATCGGCCAGGCGGTGGCCCGTCGCAACGGCAACCCGAATGACATCAGGTATTACGCGCAGGAACTCAAGGAGAACACCTACAACCTCACGCGCATGAACCTTGTCATGCGCGGCATCCTGCCGGACAACATCGTGGCCCGCAACGGAGACACACTGAAAAGTGACTGGCCGTGGTTCGACACCGACGAGACCAAGGATGAGACCTATGAGCCGCTGTTCGTGGACGCTGTGGTCTCGAATCCTCCCTACTCCCAGAATTGGGAACCACCGGAGGCCGGCGAGGATATCCGCTTCGAATACGGCATCGCGCCCAAGTCCAAGGCGGACTACGCCTTCCTGCTGCATGACCTCTACCATCTGCGCGACGACGGCATCATGACCATCGTATTGCCCCATGGCGTGCTGTTCCGTGGTGGTGAGGAAGGCACTATTCGCCGGAACCTGGTGGAGAACCACCACATTCAGGCCATCATCGGCTTGCCCGCGAACATCTTCTTCGGCACCGGCATCCCCACCATCGTGATGGTGCTGCGCAAACATCGCGACGACGATCATGTGCTCATCGTGGACGCTTCCAAATACTTCACCAAGGAAGGCAAGAACAACAAGCTGCGTGCGAGCGATATCAAACGCATCGTGGATGCGGTGACAGGGAATCGTGACGTCGATAAGTTCAGCCGCTTGGTGGGTATTGATGAGATTCGGCAGAACGACTATAACCTCAATATTCCTCGCTACGTGGATTCCTCCGACAATGCCGAGAGCTGGGATGTGTATTCCACTATGTTCGGCGGTATTCCTAAGCGGGACATCGATGCACTCAGCAAATATTGGAACGTGTTCCCCGGACTACGCCGGTGCCTTTTCGCGGAGGAGAACGGCCATTCGGCCAAGCTCGCCGTGCAAGACGTTCGTGAGGCGGTGAATGCCGACTCAGATGTGAAGGCATATATCCAGCGTTATCGTGAGGCGTTCATCGATTATCCGGCTTATATACGCGGTGAATTGGTGGGTAATGCCGCCAATGTGAGCATTGCCGCCGAAGAGGAGACTCTGGCAAATGATCTGCTGCGTCGTTTGGCTGGTATCCCTCTCGTAGACGCCTATGCGGCGTATCAGGTGCTTGACGATAGTTGGCAAAAGACTATCTCCATCGACCTTGAAACCATACAGGCCGAGGGGCATGACGCCGTTCGCAAAGTCGATGCCAATATGGTCGTCAAGAAGAAAGGCGGTAAGGATGTCGAAGTGCCGGACGGCTGGGTCGGGCATATTCTGCCGTTCGATCTCGTACAGGGGAAATTTCTTACCTCTGATCTTGCGGAAATTGCCACATTTGAATCTCGGCTGAGTGAGATTGGCGGCGAAATCGCTGACATTCTTGAAAATCTGGATGAGGATGACAAGAGTTCGACTGATGCCGTCAGCGAGGATGGAGATTCTTTCGTTGCCGCTGAATTGAAGAAAGCAGTGAAATCGATTGGGAAGAATCCCGAGACTGACTTTGACCGTGCTCTTGTGAGTGCACAGCGGTTGTTTGATGAAGAGCGTGAAGTCAAAAAGAACGTTAAGAATCTCCGTTCAGCGCTTGATGAAAAGACCCGGACCGTTATTGAAGGACTGAGCGATGAACATGCTGATGACTTGCTTGCTGCCAAGTGGGTGGAACCATTGCAGCGCAAGCTTGAGGAGCTCCCTCAGACGGCTGTTGATGAGTTGATTGCAGCGGTGAATGCGCTGAACGACAAGTATTCGACCACATACTCCGATGTGTGCGAACAGATCGAACAGGCTGAGGCAGAACTTGGCAATATGCTTGGTCAACTAACCGGCAATGAGTTCGATATGGCCGGTATTGCCGAGCTGAAGACCCTGTTGGGAGGTGAATGATGACTGAACAGGCGAAAGTTCCTGCGATTCGTTTCGCTGGTTTTACTGACCCTTGGGAACAGCGTAAGGCCAGTGAGGTGTTCCAAATCGTTGATGACAGAGGACATCCGACACTGCCTGTTCTGTCAGCGACGCAGAATCAAGGCATGATATATCGCGATGATTCTGGTCGATATATCGGGCATGACGAGAGCAACGAAATCGGATATAAGCGTGTGCTTCCCGGAGACTTCGTTGTTCATCTCAGGTCATTTCAAGGGGGCTTCGCACATTCGCAGTATGAGGGCATAACGTCGCCTGCATACACGGTTTTTAGAGCGAAGGAACCAACATCGCATTCAGATCGATTCTGGAAGCACTGGTTTATGTCCGAGCATTTCATTGCCGGTCTATCGACGGTGACTTATGGGATTCGCGATGGCCGCAGCATTAGTGTTGATGAGTTCATGAACACTTTCTTGGCATTTCCCGCTGTCGAAGAACAAGCAGCTATCTCCCGCTTACTTGATTATCTCGATTCCCTCATCACCCTTCATCAGCGTAAGTATGACAAGCTTGTCATCTTTAAAAAATCGATGCTTGAAAAAATGTTCCCGAAAGATGGTGAGTCTGTACCCGAAATTCGCTTTGCTGGTTTTACTGACCCTTGGGAACAGCGTAAGTTGGGTGAACTTGTCGTTATTGAACGAGGTGGTTCACCACGTCCGATCGATGAATACATAACGGATGACACCAATGGTTTGAATTGGGTCAAGATTGGCGATGCTCCTTCGCTTGGTCGGTATATCAGTAAGACCTCCGAGAAAATAAAACCTGAGGGCCTGAGCAAGACCCGGCAAGTGCACCCTGGCGATTTGATTCTGTCCAATTCAATGAGCTTTGGCAGACCATACATAATGGCGATAGAAGGCTGTATTCATGATGGTTGGTTGTTGATTCGGGATGAGCCGAAAAGCTTTGATCCAATGTATCTTTGCCACATGCTTGGTACTCCGAAAATGCTCAATCAGTATCGTATGCTCGCTTCTGGAAGTACCGTCAACAATCTCAACAAAGAGCTTGTCAGCAATGCAAGTATTCTCATGCCATGCAAGTCTGAGCAAAAAGTAATTGGCCAGTTCTTCAATCACCTTGACGACCTCATCACCCTTCATCAGCGTAAGTTGGAATTGCTGCAGAATATCAAGAAATCCTTGCTTGACAAGATGTTTGTGTGAAGGGAGGTAGAGCAATGGAGACATTCGATATCGTGAAGCTCGCCTCATATCGCGAGAATAACCGGATTGAAGCGAAAGCAGCGAAAGGCGGTCTCCCACGCAGCATGTGGGAGACCTATTCCGCCTTCGCCAACACCTATGGCGGTGTCATCCTGCTTGGTGTCAAAGAACGCGAAGACGGCACATTTGAAACAGTCGGGCTCGCACCAGTGGAAGCGGAACATCTTCGCCAGGACTTTTGGAACACGGTCAGCAACCGGTCCAAGGTGAGCGCCGTGCTGCCCATCGAATCGGAAGTTGAAGTGCTCGAAGCGGATGGTGGGATGGTGCTGGCTATTCACGTTCCGCGCGCTCCGCGTGACGAACGCCCCGTGTATATCAATAATGATCTCTTCGGGGGAACCTACCGTCGGCGTGGTGAGGGCGACTACCGTTGCACGCGGCAGGAGATCTCAGCAATGCTCCGGGATCAGGGAGCTGAGACGATGGATTCCAAGGTGCTGGACGATCTCACTGTTGCCGACTTCAATACAGACACAGTGCGGGCATATCGCAATCGTTTCCGTGCGGTACGTCAGGGCAGTTCTTGGACCGATCTCGATGACGAGCGTTTTCTGCGTGCTGTTGGCGCGGCAATGGTGAGCCGAGAAGACGGTAAGCTTCATCCTACGTTCGGCGGTCTGCTTATGTTTGGCAACGACTATGACATCGTGCGCGAATGTCCGCATTATTTCCTTGATTATCAGGAGACTCTAGATCCGACGATTCGTTGGACTGATCGTGTCCATTCCGGCGATGGCATGTGGTCGGGCAACCTGTTCGATTTCTTCTTCCGCGTGAACCGCAAGCTTGCCGAATCCCTGAAGACCCCATTCAAGCTCGACGGCATTTTCCGCGTCGATGACACCCCCATGCATAAGGCGGTCCGTGAGGCGTTGGCCAACTGCTTGTTCAACGCCGATTACCATGGCGTACGCGGAGTGGTGGTCAGGCGCACCCCCGACAAGCTGGTGTTCGAGAATCCGGGTGATATCCGAACCGGCATTGAACAGATGCGCCTCGGCGGGGTGTCTGATCCGCGCAACGGTCTTGTCATGAAGATGTTCAGCCTAATCGATGTGGGCGAGCGAGCTGGTACGGGTGTCCCCGATGTGTTCGCCACATGGGCGAATGCAGGACTTCCTGAACCACGGATTGAAGAGAACTTCGGAGAAGCTGATCGCACGATACTCACGCTCATGTTGGAGGCGGATGCCAAGCCTGATAACAATGAGCAGATATCTGACGATTATGAGCAGATAAATAGTTCGAATGAGCAGATAACTGACAATAATGAGCAGTTAAATGGTTTGAATGAGCAGATAACCGAGAGACAGCGAATTGTTCTGCGTTTTGTAGAAAAGAGCCCCAGAGCAACATATGACGACATGGCACGTGCCGTGGGAGTCTCATCAGCGACTGTGCGGAGAGATGCTGAAATACTCATTGGGCGTGGATTACTTAAGCGCGTCGGCTCGCGAAAAGCAGGACAATGGGAAGTCCAAAGGGGAGAAGAATCATGATATTCGATAGCGAATCGGTGTTCGAGGAAAACGTCATCACCGTGCTTAAGCAGCATGGATGGAAGGACGGTGTCCTGCGCTATCCAACTGAGCGAGATTTGCTCGACAATTGGAAAGACATACTGTACCGCAACAACAACGACATAGACAGGCTCGGCAAATACCCGCTGACGGACGGGGAAATGGCACAGATAATCGAGCAGATCGAGACCCTGCGAACGCCGCTCGCGCTCAATTCGTTCGTCAACGGGCGTACCGTGTCTATCACGCGTGACAACAAAGAAGATGTGGCGCATTTCGGCAAGGAAGTCAGTCTCTACATCTATGACCGCAAGGAGATCGCGGGAGGCAAAAGCACCTACCAAATCGTTCAGCAACCGGTCTATCCAGCCAAGAACACGATGTTGAGCTCGCGGCGCGGCGACCTCGTGCTCCTCATCAATGGCATGCCATTGATCCATATCGAGCTCAAGAAAAGCGGCATACCCGTCAGCCAAGCGACCAATCAGATCGAAAAATACGCGCACGAAGGCGTGTTCACCGGCCTGTTCCGTCTCGTGCAGATCTTCGTGGCCATGACCCCCGACGACGCCGTCTACTTCGCCAATCCCGGCGCGGACAAATTCAATCCAAGCTATTACTTCCATTGGGCGGACTACAACAACGAGCCTATCTGTGGCGGGCAACACCCAGGCAAAGACGAATGGAAGCTGTTCATCGGAGGCACTTCCGGCACCGCCGGCCTGCTGTCCATTCCCATGGCGCATCAGCTCATCGGCTTCTACACCATCGCCGACTCGGCGGATGGATGTCTTAAGGTGCTGCGTAGTTATCAGTACATCGCGGCAAACGCCATCTCCGATGTGGTGAGGAAATGTGATTGGGAACAGCGGCCCTCCATGCCGGGACGACCCGGCGGCTATGTGTGGCACACCACCGGTTCAGGCAAGACCATGACCAGCTTCAAATCGGCTCAGCTCATTGCTGACTCGCATGACGCCGACAAGGTCGTGTTCCTCATGGACCGAATCGAACTGGGCACTCAATCATTGAAGGAATACCGTAGCTTCGCCGATAGCGAGACGGAAGTGCAGGGCACGGAGAACACCGGCGTATTGCGGGATAAACTCAACAGCACCGATGTCAACGACACTCTGATTGTCACCTCAATCCAGAAGATGAGCAACGTGAAAGCAGGGGAGCGGGGCGTCACCCAGACATGGCTGGATCAACTTGCTGCACGACGTATCGTCTTCATCGTGGACGAATGCCATCGCTCCACCTTCGGCGACATGTTGCAAGTCATCCGCCGTTCCTTCCCCAACGCGCTGTTTTTCGGATTCACCGGCACACCCATTCTGGACGAAAACCAGAAGAAGAATTCCACCACTGCCATGGTATTCGGCCGTTGCCTGCACCGGTACAGCATCGCTGACGGCATTCGTGACCATAATGTACTCGGATTCGATCCGTACATGGTGACCACGTACAAAGATTCCGATGTTAGACGTGTGGTAGCTCTTGACAAGGCGAAAGCCGAGAGCACGGAAGATGTACTTGCTGACCCCATTAAAGCTAAGGTGTTTCAGCATTACATGGATAAATCCGAGGTCCCTATGGGGCCGATGGTCGATGGCGCTGGAAACCGTATCAGTGGCATCGAGGATTTCCTTGGACGAGACCAATATGGCATCGACTCCCCGCATCCGAACATGGTGGTCTCGGACATTCTCGAACAGTTCCCGGTGCTCAGCCATGCGGGCAAATTCCATGCGATGCTCGCCACTAGCTCCATTCCTGAAGCTGTCAACTATTATCACTTGTTCAAGCAGCAAGCACCTAAGTTGCATGTAACGGCGTTGTTCGATCCCAACATCGACAACAACGAAGGAGCAACGGACAAAGAAGATGCGCTGACTGAAATCATCACCGATTACAACGAGGCGTTCGGCAAAGAGTTCATCATCCCCACATGGCCGGCGATGAAGAAAGATATTTCGTCGCGACTATCGCATAAGAGTCCGTACGGCGGCATAGCAGCAAACCGCAGTCAGCAGCTCGATTTGCTCATTGTCGTGGACCAGATGCTCACCGGATTTGACTCTAAATGGGTGAATACGCTGTATCTCGACAAGATTATCGACTACGAAAGCATCATCCAGGCGTTCAGCCGCACGAACCGCCTGTTCGGGCCGGACAAGCCGTTCGGAGTCATCCGCTACTACCGCAAGCCGCACACCATGTACGGCTTCATCGAAGCGGCGGTGAAACTGTACTCCGGCGACAGGCCGCTTGATTTGTTCGTGCAGAAACTGCCCGCGAACGTGAAATCCATGGATACACGGTACTTGGAGATTCTCGACGTGTTCACGGATAACGGGGAATCGGACCTCATGCAGCTGCCGGAATCGGTGGAGGCCAGACGCAAGTTCGCCAAGGAGTTCGTAGAGCTGAATCGTTACCTTGAAGCGGCGAAAGTGCAGGGTTTCGACTGGAACACCACGGAATACAAGGTCGATGGCACGGACGCCGACGATGCGGATGAGAACGATGGCGGGAACGGCGAACCTGATATCGTGCGTCCCCAAATTGACGAACGCACATATCTGATTCTCGCCCAGCGGTATAAGGAGCTGTTCGATGATGACAGCTGCGCCGGAGAACCGGACGATGACGGGAGACGTGACCCCGAAGCGCCTTATGAGCTGGAAGGGTATCTCACCGAAATCGACACCGGACTGATCGACACCGACTACATGAATGCCAACTTCGTCAAATGGCTCAAGGCACTCAAGGAGGACAGTCCGGAGTTGGCGGAGATGTCCGCACAGCTGCACCGATCCTTCGCTGCGCTTTCGAGGGACGAACAACGACTTGCTGAGCTGTTCCTGCATGATGTGGAGCGTGGCGATGTGGAAGTCGAGGAAGGCATGACGCTGCGGGACTACATCACGCGCTATGCCAAACGAGAGAAAGATGAGCAGATCGACAAGCTCGTGGATCATCTCGGCGTTGACAGGTCGTTGCTTGAAGAACTCACCGTCAGATATATCAATGAGAAAAGTCTGAACGCATTCGGCCGATTCGACGCCCTGCGTGACACCATCGACGTGCCACGGGCGAAATCGTTCTTCGAGCGATGCATGAATGTGACGCTGCCGAATTTCAAAGTGAAAGTACAGGCGTCGAAACTGTTGAAACAGTTCGTGCTCGAAGGCGGGTTCGACATCGACGAGGAGGTCTCGCACTGGCGATTCGCCCTCTGACGGTTTTGTAACGCTGTACGGTGCCATTCCTGCTGGTGCTTGTGTACGTCTGGCCGCTCGACCGAAGAGCCGCCACGGGAATGTATCACAACGCTGATAGTCTGGCAGACAGTCGAAACCGCACGAATATGCCCATTCTCCAAGGAGTATCGCATGGCTGAAAACACCGAACACCTCGCCCTGTGGGGCGGCCGCTTCACTTCCGGACCGTCGCCCGAGCTGGCCCGTCTGTCGAAATCCACGCAGTTCGACTGGCGACTCGCCGATGACGACATCGCCGGTTCCCGCGCCCACGCGCGCGCCCTCGGCCGCGCAGGCCTGCTGACCGCCGATGAGCTCAGCCGCATGGAAGCCTCGCTTGACGAGCTGCAGCGCCGCGTCGACTCCGGTGCGTTTGCGCCCATCGAAGACGACGAGGACGAGGCCACCGCGCTGGAGCGCGGCCTGCTGGAGATCGCAGGCGACGAGCTCGGCGGCAAACTGCGCGCCGGCCGTTCCCGCAACGATCAGATCGCCTGCCTGATCCGCATGTGGCTGCGCCGCCACTCCCGCGTCATCGCAGGTCAGCTGCTTTCCCTCGCATCCGCGCTGATCGACCAGTCGGTCAAGGCCGGCGGCACCGTCATGCCGGGCCGCACCCACATGCAGCACGCCCAGCCCGTGCTGCTCGCGCATCAGCTCATGGCACACGTGTGGCCGCTGCTGCGTGACGTGCAGCGACTCGTGGATTGGGACAAGCGCATCGACGCCAGCCCGTACGGCTCCGGGGCGCTCGCCGGCAACACGCTCGGACTGGAGCCGGTCGCGGTCGCCCGAGAACTCGGTTTCGGCAAGGTCACCGAGAACTCCATCGACGGCACCGCCTCGCGCGACCTGGTGGCCGAATTCGCGTTCGTCGCCGCCATGGCCGGCGTCGACATCTCGCGTCTGAGCGAGGAGATCATCATCTGGAACACCCAGGAATTCGCGTTCGTGCGTCTCGATGACGCCTACTCCACCGGCTCCTCGATCATGCCGCAGAAGAAGAACCCCGACATCGCCGAGCTCGCCCGCGGCAAGTCCGGTCGTCTCATCGGCGACCTGACAGGCCTGCTCGCCACGCTCAAGGGCCTGCCCACCGCGTACGCCCGCGACCTGCAGGAAGACAAGGAGGCGGTCTTCGACCAGGTCGATACGCTGGAGGTGCTGCTGCCCGCCTTCACCGGTATGATCGCCACCATGAGCTTCGACCACGACCGTCTTGCGGCCGAAGCGCCGACCGGATTCGCGCTCGCCACGGACATCGCCGAATGGCTCGTCAAGAATGGTGTGCCGTTCCGTCACGCGCATGAGCTTTCCGGTGCATGCGTCAAGCTCGCCGAAGGCCGCGGCCAGGAGCTGTGGGATCTCACGGATGACGATTTTATCGGGATCTTCCGTGACTTCCTGCCCGCCGACAAGGCCCCGCAGGTGCGCGAGGTGCTGTCCACCGAAGGCTCCGTGTCCGCCCGCAACGGCAAGGGCGGCACGTCGCCGGCTCGTGTACGTGAGCAGATCGCCTGCGCCAAGGCCACCGTCGACGCGCTGCGCGTGTTTGCCAACTCCGTGAGCGATGGTCCGGCCTACAAGTCCCCGAAGTCCCTGCGTTCCGTCACCGACTGACCGCCTCCACATCCCCGCCAGCGCGCGCGGGCTCATCCTGAAGGATGAACCCGCGTGACAGGAGCCTGACCTAGAATCATGACTGGAAGAGACACAGACATACGGAAGACGGATTCGGGCGAAGGGAAACAGTGTGCTGACGCGCAATCAGATTCGGTCGTTGGTCAACGAGCATGGGCACGACATCATCGTCCATGATCATATGCAGCATATCGAGCGCGGATGCTACCAGCATGGAGCGGTGACGACATTCGCGCATTCTATCCGCGTGGCGTGCCTCGCCGTGTGGATGGCCGACCGCCTGCATCTGTGGGACAAGGTCGATCTGCATTCGCTGGTCCGCGCGGCTCTGCTGCACGATTACTTCCTGTATGACTGGCATGACTGGGATGACGGCGCCCATAGGCTGCACGGGTTCACGCACGGGCAGGCTGCACTGCGCAACGCGGTGCGTGACTTCCGCCTCAACGCGATCGAACGCGACAGCATCGCATGCCACATGTTCCCCATGACGCTCAAGCCGCCGAGCTACATCGAAGGCTATCTGGTCACCATGGCCGACAAGATCAGTGCCACACGGGAGACCTTCTCCCTGGAGCGGTTCTCCAAGCCGCAACTGGAGTCCGGTAAACCCCTCGCCGCAATCGAAAGCGGCGCATCCGCAGCGTCCGCGCACGACGGGCGGCACAAGCCCTCACGGAGCCGGGAGGTGCTGGCCTGATGCTGTTCGTGGAAAAACTGTTCCTGTGGTTCCTGTTCTACAGCTTCTGCGGATGGGTGTACGAGTCCATTCTCGTGTCCATCCTGGAGCGCCGGCCAGTCAACCGCGGATTCCTCAACGGCCCGTTGTGCCCGATTTACGGTGCGGGCGCGGTCGGTGCCGTCGTGGTGCTGGGACAGGTACACAATCCCCTGGTGGTGTTCCTGCTTTCGATGGTCGGTGCCAGCATACTGGAATACGTCACATCCTGGGTCATGGAGGCGCTGTTTCATGCCCGCTGGTGGGACTACTCCGACTACAAATTCAATCTTAACGGGCGCATCTGCCTGCTGGGGGCGTTCGTGTTCGGCGTGGGCGGCGTGCTCATCACGTCGGTGATCCAGCCGCAGGTTGCAGGTGTCACCGACCGGCTGCCGCTGCCCGCCATCCACTGGCTGTGCGGGGTGCTGTTCGTGCTCACGCTGATCGACCTCGTCGTCACGGTGTGCGGCATCATGCATTTCGAGAACAGTCTCGACAATCTCATGGCCGCCATGACGCATTACGGAGACGCCATGAAGGTCGCCGTCAGCGATGTCACCGGCAAGATGAGCGAATCGTGGAAATCCGGCAAGGAGATGTCGTTCGACTTCATGATGCGGGTCAGGGACGCGGCGATGTCCATCTTCAACCGTCAGCAGCGTCGAATGATCGCCTCGTTCCCGAAACTGCGCACCGAACGCAACAACGATGTGCTGGAGCAGCTGCGCCGGATTCTCGAAAGCCTGTACCGTCACTGACGGCCGGATTCAAGCGACGAACCGGGGAGCATTCCCCGACGTTTCGCGGGCAGCCGTCCTGGCGCATGCTGTCGATATGTTCTGCGAGACTGATAGATGCACAATGCCCAGAATTTGATAGGGAGTACCAATATCCATGGCTCACGTCACCGATTTCAAAGAGGCCGGATTCGATTCCGTCCTTGAAGAACTGGAATGGCGCGGGTTGATTTCCCAGTCCACCGACAGGAAACAACTCGCCGAAGTGTTGAACGGGGAGCCGGTCACCTATTATTGCGGCTTCGACCCGACCGCGGCGTCGCTGCATATCGGCAATCTCGTGCAGCTGATCAACATGCGTCACCTTCAGGCCGCCGGGCATCATCCGATCGCCTTGGTCGGCGGCGCGACCGGTCTGATTGGCGACCCCCGCCAGTCGGGCGAGCGCACCCTCAACCCGAAGGACGTCGTCGCCGGCTGGGCCGAACGGCTCAAGCGGCAGATCGGCGGCATTCTGGAAACCTACGGCGACAATCCGGTGCGTTTCGTCTCCAATTACGACTGGACCGCGCAGATGTCCGTCATCGACTTCCTGCGCGACGTCGGCAAGAACTTCCGACTCGGCACCATGCTGGCCAAGGACACGGTCGCGCGTCGTCTGAACTCCGAGGAGGGCATCTCCTTCACGGAATTCAGCTACCAGGTGCTGCAGGGCAACGACTTCCTTCACCTGTTCGACGAGTACGGCTGCACGCTGGAAATCGGCGGATCCGACCAGTGGGGCAACCTGACCTCAGGCATGGACCTGATTCGCAAGGTGCGCGGCGCCACGGTGAACGTGTTCACCAGCCCGATCATCACCGACGCCACCGGCAAGAAATTCGGCAAATCCGAAGGCAACGCGGTGTGGCTCGATGCCACCATGCTCAGCCCGTACCGGTTCTACCAGTTCTGGTTCAACCGCCCCGACGTCGAGATGGAAGGCCTGCTCAAGGCGTTCACGTTCCTGCCAAAGGCCGAGATCGAACGACTTGCCGAAGAATCGCGCACCAATCCCGGCGCACGCGAAGCCCAGCGCACCCTCGCATGGGAAGTGACCAGCTTCGTGCATGGCGAGGCCGCGACGCAGGCGGCGATCGACGCGTCCGCAGCCCTGTTCGGGCGCGGCGGCGACCTTGCCTCCATCGACGAGGACACGCTTGAAGCCGCCATCGACGGACTCAAGATAGAGGACGAGTCCGGTGCCAAGACGTTCGCGTCCGTCGGCATCGACGACCGCATCACCGAGGCCGGGGTGAAGGCAGGCCTGTTCAAGTCTATTTCCGAGGCCCGCAAGACTATCAAGTCCGGTGGCGTGTATCTGAACAACAACCGTGTGACCGACGAAGATCAGACGTTGGGTCAGGACGATTTCCTGCACGGTCGTTTCGCGCTCATCCGCCGCGGCAAGAAGGCGCTCGGCGTCGTCGAGAAGCACTGATTCATTCCTGCTCCCACTGGCGGGGAGCTGCCGGCCAGGGCCGGCTGGGGTGGTTGCGCCGGCATGGAGACCATCCCGCTCATCGTGACATCGCATCGCAACAGCAGACTTTGTATTAAGAAAGGCATACACGTATGGCAGAAGAACAGGGTCGCTCCGGCGGCAAATCATACGGCAACCGCGGTTACGGCTCCGGACGTTCCGGCGGTTACCGCAAGTCGGGCGGTTACCGCAAGGACGGCGACCGCGGCGGATTCCGTCGCGACGGCGAGCATGGCGGATACCGCGGCAAGGGCGGTTTCCACAAGGATGGGGAGCGCCGTGACTTCCACAAGGGTGGTTTCCGCAAGGATGGTGAT
>OFCN01000617.1_pt1 | contig 15263 bp, 5 predicted proteins | sample 1520801 | NCBI WGS metagenome assembly OFCN01 (sample SAMEA2699029, study PRJEB24076) | metagenome | biome: Human gut stool | place: Spain | collected 2012-03-20 | reverse complement strand
GAACTTCTTCGAAGTTCGCTGACGTCCGTACTCACCTAAGGAAAGTTTCTAAGATAACTTTATCTTTAATCTGAAGCCTGACACACTGTCCAGCTTCTCATTATTTATACACTTCTTGATAGAATTCGATCTTGTCCCCTTTTTTAACGGTAGTTTCAGCAGCACCTTTTGGAGCCATTTCGCCATTGATCTTGTACATCCAGTAAAGACCTTTGGCTTCATCTTGGCTGTGACCGTCAATCGAGGTGATCATGCCATTTTTTTCTTCAATCTTGTAGTTGGCTTTGAGCACTTTCATGAGGTTGCTCTCTTCTGCTACTTTCAAGGTTTTCGATTGCGCTTTTTGACCTTCTGGCGTCACGCTAATCGTAATCGAAATTTCGTTTTTCTTGGCAACTCCTGTGCTAGAAGCTGTTGTTTGATGGTTTGTGCTATGAGACGAAGCGCAACTCGCTAAAAGAAGAGCTGCAAGTAAGGTCATCAAGCTAGAAATGGTTTTTTTCAACATAAAATCTCCTAAAGATTTGATAGATAATGGGATAGAAAATGATCGTCGACAGAGCATGGGCAAGGTTAAAACTAAAACCATTGACCAAAGCATAGGTCCACCAAGGAATATGGTATATCAAGGTATAAACACTATCGATCAAGACCCCATAAGCAAAGGACAGTAGGCCCACAAAAAGGATCTGAAGGACAAAGGGCAACCACTTGTAACTGATGCGCCAAATGAGCATCAAACAGCCAAAGGCGACAATCTGAAAGAACACAATCAGGCTCATCCCCAGGAAAAAGGCGGAGACAAACATGGTGATCATCATCACAAGAAAAGCAAAGCTATACCCTTCAAATATCACCAAGAGAAAAAAGATGGCAGAAATAGGTTGGACATTTGGGAAAGGGGCAAAAGCCTGACGTAGAGCGACACAAAGGGCCGCCAAAAGCGAAATACGGGTTAATCGCTGAAGCGTCATGACATCCTCCTAGACAATCTCAAACTTGATCGTTCCGGCTGTCGTTCCAACCTTGATGGTTTGCCCTTCTTGGGCTTGGCCTTTCAGCAATAGCTCTGCTAGTTGATCTTCCACTTCGGTCTGCAAGACACGACGCAGTGGGCGAGCTCCCATTTCTGGATCGTAGCCTTTGGTTGCTAGCAACTTGAGCGCTGAAGGCTGGAATTTGAGGGTCATGCCTTGTTCGGCCAAGGTCGCGATGAGCGGTTTGACCATGACTTTCACTACCTGCTGCATGTCCTCGCTTGAGAGACTATGGAAGACCACCTTTTCATCAATCCGGTTGATAAACTCTGGACGATAGGTCTTCTTCAACTCTTCAAACATGCGTTTTTCCATATTGGCCTGGTCAAAGCGAATATCTTTGGCACCAAAGCCAACTGTCTTATCATCCCGAAGGGCTGTTGCTCCCAGATTTGAGGTCATGATGATAATGGTATTGGAGAAGTCAATCTTCCGGCCTTTGCTATCGGTTAAGACTCCGTCATCCAAGACTTGCAAAAGGACATTGAAAATATCTGGGTGGGCTTTTTCCACCTCATCAAATAAGAGAACTGAATATGGTTTGTTGCGGACTTTCTCGGTCAACTCGCCTCCTTCTTCGTAGCCCACATAGCCTGGAGGAGCTCCGTTGAGACGGCTGGCCGCGAATTTTTCCATGTACTCACTCATATCAAAACGGATGAGGGCCGATTCATCATCAAACAAAACTTCCGCCAAAGCTTTGGCTAGCTCTGTTTTTCCGACACCGGTAGGTCCTAGGAACATGAAAGAACCGATCGGACGTTTATTGCTACGGATACCTGATTGATTGCGTCGAATAGCCCGACTGATACTCGAAACGGCTTGGTCTTGACCAATCACGCGCTTGTGCAATTCTGCTTCTAAGTTTAGGTACTTCTTGGCATCGGTTTGGGTCAGTTTTTGAGTTGGAATACCAGATAGTTGGCTCAAAGTCACTAAGACATCTTGGTCAGTGACTTCTTTTTTGTAGACAATGGGAGCGGCCTCTACTTCTAAGAGCTGGGCTGCTTTCTTCCACTTGCCATCCATCAAAGCCCGGTCTAAGGCGGTCAACTCTTCTTTTACGTGACCGTTGGAATCTCGGTTTTGTACAGTAGCTGCCGCTTCATCCAAGAGATCAATGGCTGAATCTGGCAATTGACGGCTGGTCAAATAGCGGTGGGCATATTTGACAGCTGTTTCGATCGCTTCATCGGTAATGGTCACATGATGGTGGTCCTGGTAGGTCTCTTTCAAGCCTTGGAGAATTTGGATGCTATCTGCAACACTTGGCTCTTCAATGGTGACTTTCGCAAAACGCCGAGAAAGGGCTGCATCTTTTTCGATATGCTTTTGGTACTCATCTTGTGTCGTTGCTCCAACTGTACGCAAGGTTCCTCGTGCCAGGGCTGGTTTTAGAATATTGGCTGCGTCTAAGGTCGAATCAATACCGGATCCTGACCCCATAATGGTATGCAGTTCATCGATAAAGAGAATCACGTGACCGTCTTCTTCGATGTCCTGGATGATATTGTTCATCCGTTCTTCGAAGTCTCCACGGAAGCGCGTCCCTGCAACGACATTCATGAGATCCAATTCAAGAACACGCATTTGCGCGATTTCAGCTGGAACATTGCCACTAGCAACACGCTGGGCCAGACCTAATGCAAGGGCGGTTTTTCCGACCCCTGCCTCTCCCACCAATACAGGATTGTTCTTGGTCTTGCGGCTGAGGATTTGGATCATGCGTGAAATCTCTGCATCCCGACCAATCACAGGCTCAAGCTGGCCTGCACGCGCCATTTCCGTCAAATCACGGGTATAATCTTCAAGACCTCCACTGGTGCTTGGGGGCATGCCCATCATATTTCCCATGGTTTGGCGGTTAGGATTTTGGGCCCGATAAAGGCTCCGAATGGCTTTGATATCATTCTTATCCCAGCCTGCCTTGTCCTCAAGATTCTTTCGAAGGGAGGCAATAGGAACTCCCTTGTCTTGCTCTGTAAAGGCAAAGCCGGCAAACTCCATGACTTGGCTCGCCAAGGTCCCACGGTCTGCTAGAAGAGAGAGGAGCACATGCTCTGTTCCCAAGGTCTTGGCATGAAGAACCTGGGCAATCTCCCTTGCGTGCTTCATAATGGCTTCCATCCGATAAGAAAATGGGAAGATTTCATACCGATTGTCACTTTGAAAAGCTTGGCCTGTGATATGCTCCGCTGCATCCTGAAACTCATCGATCTGCATAGGATAATCGTTCAGTACAGAACCTGCCACGCTATAGGGATTATTGGCCATAGCCGTCAAGAGATGCCAAGTATCTAAGGTGTTCCCCTGATAGTGCCCTGCTAGTATTTGGGCCGCTTCTATACTTTCTAACAGTGCTGTTGAATAGTTCATCTAGTCGGTATTTCCTTTTCTATCTACTTGTTGAATGATTTTTTTCAGCATCGTTGCTCGTAGGATGAGAGCATCTCGACCTAGGACCTCATCGGAGGTTGTCGCAAGCAAGAGCTGAGTCTCACGTTTTGTCAATAATTTTTCTTCATAGAGCATCTGGAGGATATCATTAAAGACCTGCTGGCTGATGGTCTCTCCAATATTGGCCGCCAAGTCTTGGAGCATCTGATGGTGATCTGAAAACTGGACCTTGCCAATGCGGATATAGCCACCCCCACCGCGCTTACTTTCTACAATATACCCTCGGCTTTCGGTAAAGCGGGTCTTAATGACATAGTTAATCTGACTGGGTACAACCTGAAAGACATCGGCTAACTCACTTCTTTTGAGCTCTGCCATGCCAGCTTGAGCCAGCAAGGCCTTGATATAAGCTTCAATGCTATCAGATGTGTTCTTATTTGCCATGATGCTCCTTTCTGACTTGTTTTTTTCTAGATGGATGCTCTGCTCTTTGGCCCATAAAAAATGGCCTTGGAGTGTTCCTTCTCATCATTGACCTTATTTGACTATTATACAATTTTTACGGCTGTAAATAAAGCAAAGACTCCATGGAAATAGGAATCTCTTAAGGAAAGGAGAAAAACAAAAGAGAGTGGGCCAGAAATCGGTAATTCGTTAGAATTCGATTTCGTCGTCCCACCTCCGCACAGTTGAGTAGGGCTGTAAAAGCTGATGAAATCAGCGTAGTAGAGCCCACTCAACCACTGCGTCTTGCTCGACAATCCAAAAATAATTGAGAGGCTAGGACTTTTGTCCCAGCCTCTTATGCGAAGAAGGAGCTACTCTTTGCGACGAGCGAATTTGGCGCCTCCGCCCAAGAATCCTAGACCAAGAAGGCCTAACCAAGCAAACAATCCACTTTCTTTTGTACCGGTTTGAGGAAGTTTTCCTTCCGATTGTAGAGAAGGACTTTTAACCACTTCTTTTTCCGGATGGTCTGAAGTCAAAACAGAAACTGCTTCTGGGGTTTTCGGTTGCAAGAGAACAGGTCTTCCTTTTTCTTTTTTGTCTTCAGCTTGAGAAAGAGTCATAACTTCTGGTTGCACCTTACTTGGGGTGACAGGAGTGGTTGGAGTCGGCATATCAGCTATCAACGGACTTTTTTCCGCTTCCTTCGTTCCGACTTCTGTGATCTGGTCCTGGGCCTCCACTTCGACAAAGGCATCGACTTCTGTCCGAATTTCTTTGCCTTCTTCTTGTCGAACCTCGATCAATTTCAACCGGCGTCCGACCTTTCCTGCTTGAAGGATCCGGCTTTCGCCCTTGGCCAAGTCCTTGTTCTCACGTGTTTGACTCTCAAATGGAATCTCCTCCGCTTCGATGAGAAGTTCTGGCTTTTCAAGAATCAAATCCCGAACACCTTCTTCTGGTCGTGTCTGCGTCAGCGGTTCATAATTGTGAGCATCTTCTAAGATGGTTTCAAGGGCTTCGACTTGATTGGCTGCAGCAACCAAATCTGGGCGCTCTTGATCCAACAACTGAGTCAATTCCGTTAATTGTCCTTGAACAGTTGGTTTGAGGTCTGCTTTCAAGCGCTCGAGAGAAGTAGCCTTGATCTTTTCTACTCCTTCTCTGATGATCTGTTGCAACTCTTCTTGACTGAGCAACTGACTATCTTTCCCTGAGAGGACAAATCGGTCCACCTGGATGGCTCGAGATGAGTGAGGGTCATTGAGGGCTGGATCCAGATGCAAGCGTAACTGGTGGTAGCCTTTTGCTAGGCCTTGCAGATTGACCAAACTCTGGTCGAGCTTGCGTTGGTCTCCATAGCCACTGAAATAATGATCGCCGTCGATCTCATAATCATGGCCCCGACCTTCTTCGAAGGCCATTTCTTTTCCATCCAAAGTGACGCTGTAGAGACCATGACTTGGGTCGACCACTCCTCGAACCTCCACACCTGTGCCCTTAAAGGTAATGGTCACTTCAATGTGTTTCTTGCCTTCCTCATCGGTCACTTGGTTAAAGCTCGACCAAGATTCTGTGCCATTCGAGAAGTTTGGATTGTCTGTCTCGTGGTGCCAACCCTCACTGTAGTGCAGTTTTGGATCTTGGTCATCTACTTCTTTGCGATTTTCTGGCAGCTGGTCCTCGTTCATTACTTGAACTGTCAACTCTGGAATAAAGCCAACCAGGCTTCCTTGATCTGGATGCAACAATTTAACCTTAAAGTCATAGACGTCGGTCGCTTTTCCTGCAAAATCAAGGGTTGGAACTTGGACTGTTTTTTCTGTTTCGCCATCTGCGAACTCAAGGGTGACGTTGGTATCTTTGTAGACCTTACCATGAACCCCAGTTCCTGGTTCTGTGATCAATTTGAGACTGGCACTTCCTTTAGAGCCACCTTTTCTCTTGACGACGACTTGCGCTGGGTCGCCTTTCTTAACAGCTAGGGTTGGATGAGCAAACTCAAAGAGACCCTTTTCTTGGTTATTGAGGGCATAAATCCCTTCCGTTGCGATCGCATCTCCCTTGCTATTGACCAAGGTCAAGGTATGGGATCCTGCTGCCAAATCCGGTGTTTCATAAACCTTTTGGCTGCGTTTGCGGCTTGGGCTTTGGGTATTGACGGTCGCTAGCTTTCGGCCATCGACATAGACATCCATTTCCCCATGACCAGGGTCGACAGTTGCGACGATATAGGCTTTGGTGCCTTCAAACTGATAAGTCACTGAAGCTCCCTTTTCCTTGGTCCACATAGAGGTGCCTCGGATGCCTTCTCCCTCTTCATTCCATTGGCCATTGGCCCGCTCAGCTGTCCGGTCGGAATGATAAGTCAAACCAAGCGGATAGCCATCGGTTTCTTCAATGCTGGCTGGCGTCTTATAGACAGAGACTCCGTTCAAGATTGGAGTAGCTTGGGCATCGGTGATGGACACCCGGATATAGCGACTATCAACTGGTTGCCCTTTGATCAAACGGCGGTATCCTACGGTTGAACCAGCTCCAAAAGGAACCCATTGCCCATTCACCGCCACATCAATGGTGAAGCCAGAAATCCGTTGGCCTTTCTCGATGGTTTCTTTGAGCTCTACCACATCAAAATGCTGTTCTTTTCCAAGATCGAGGACAAAAGATCCGGTCTTGGCATCATCTGCAGGGGCCCAACTGGTCTTTTCATCGCCATCTGTCAAATGGCTGGCCTTGTAGAGAGAATTGCGTCGTGTCGAGTCAGCTTCTACCAAAGCTCCTGCCGCATAGTTCACACTGTAGAGTTGGTCCAAGGTCTGACGGAATTCTTTCAAACGGGCCACATCGGCATCCGCAAATTTTCCGTCTTGATTGGGTGGAATATTGAGCAGAAGCGGGGTTCCACGGCCGACCGATTTGAAGTAAATGTCCATCAATTCGCGCAAGGACTTAGGCTCTTGATTGTCATGGTAGAACCAGCCGGAGCGAATAGAGACATCGGCTTCTCCCACTGAGTATTGCTTCCCTTCCGGATCCCCGTGATTGAGGTAGCTATTGGATGGATTGTTGCGGATCTTATCTGGATTGACCTTCTGCCAAACCGGATCTCCGGCAATCCCCTTTTCATTTCCAATCCAACGAACATTGGTCGGCTCAGCTGAGAAGATAGCAATATCCCCTTGGGCCTTGCGAATGGCTTCAAACCACTTGTCAAAGGTATAGGTGACTTTTTGAGCCCCATCGCCACGCGCTCCATCCATCCAGACTTCTACGAACTTACCCTTGTTCCCATATTTTGGATCTTCAAGGATTTCCTTAAGCTGGTTGAGATAGTATTCATTGTATTGGTCCTCTGTATCCACATGGTAGAGCGGGCTGTGGGCATCCCAAGGAGAGAGATAGACCCCCATGTCCATATCATACTTGCTGGCAGAAGCAGAAACCTCGGCTAGGATATCGCCTTTTCCTTCCTTCCAACCACTTTTGGCAATGGTATGGTCGGTGTATTTGGAAGGGTACAAGAGGAAGCCATCGTGGTGCTTGACGACCATGATCGTCCGTTTAAAGCCAGCATCTTTCAGGGTTTTGATCCACTGATCGGTATCCAGATGCTCTGGATAGAAATAATAAGGATCTTCTTGTCCATCTCCCCACTCACGATCGTAGTAAGTATTCATCCCAAAGTGGATGAAAGCTGCTAGTTCTTCGCGGTGGTATTGCATCTGAGCCTTGCTTGGAAGTGGTCCGTAATCCGCAATCTCAGTCTCCTCATCTAGAGAAGTGGCTGGTTGAGTGGCTTCTGTCCCTTGACTGGCTGTGCGATTTTCTTTCTCACTAGTAGCTGCTGAGGGCTGTTCTGATTGTTCTTGGTGCTCGTTCACAGTTTTCTCCTCCTTTCCTTGATCTCCTGCATTGCTTGTTTCAACCCGTTCTTCGCGAGTTTCACTCCTCTCAGCTTGTTCCTCTGCGTAACTGGTAGTAGTTCCTAAAAAACAAGTCGCTACGACTACCGAGCAGACACCTACTGAGAGTTTACGAATGCCAAATCGATTTCTCTGATCAACTAATCTTTTTCCCATATTCCATTCCTTTATGTCACCAGGTAAAGAGGGCGGGGCTTCCCCATCCTCCTTCTTTTTACCTGTGAACTTTTCACCGTTTTTTACTAGTTTCTCTAGCTGTTTTACTTGGCCTTTTTGGCTCTTTTTTTCTGATCGTCCAGCACAGCACTGGCAAGGCCTGCCGCTAGGATTCCAGCAACGAGGCTTGCGACGCTTTCTTCCGTTCCTGTATTTGGTAATCTACCTTCGGAAACTGGAGCAGCTGAAACTGCTGGTGTTTGAGCTGTTTTCTCGACTTCCTTCCCTGCTGCATCTGTCCCTTCCTGACGCACTGCTTTAACCTCAAGAGATGCTTGAGGAGTTGAGGTAGCTACTGGTCCTTCTGAGCCATGAGGACGTTCTGGGTTCGGAAGCGGTTGTGGCTGTGGCTGTGGCTGCGGTTGTGGCTGTGGTTGCGGTTGTGGCTGTGGTTCTGGTTGTGGTTCTGGCTGTGGCTCTGGCTGAGGTTGTGGTTGTGGCTGCGGTTGTGGAGTGTCTGGAAGCACTTCTTTCGTGCCCACCTCCGTGATTTCTGCCACTGGATCTAGCTCTACAAAGGCATCCAGTTCCTTCCGGCTTTCCACACCATTTTCTTGAGAGACTTCCACCAAGCGCAATTTGCGGCCTTTTTGACCTTCTTGAATCACACGTTTCTCACCTTTTGGAAGATCCGCATTTGGACGTTCTAAGCGCTCAAAGTCCGTCTCTTCTGGCTCAATCACCAACTCTGGCTTGGTATGGACCAGATTCTTAACCCCTTCTTCAGGAATGGCTGAGCCTGTAGGTGCTTTTGCGGAGAGAGAAAGTTGATATACTTTTTCGAGCTTGCCATCTTCTGAGACAACCTTGACAAGAACCGGAGCATTGGCACTTTTAGCATCGATGACCGTAACGGCTGTTCCATTCTTGCCTTGTGCTGAAACGATTGGACGTTCTCCCTCATACTCTAGATGATAATCTGTCACATCTGGTTTAAAACCTTCTAAGTCTTTGCCATTCACTTGGATCGTGACATCAGTTGTTGCCTGGGCCTCTTCTGTTGGGGCATAGGCGCTCAATTCAATGATTCCAATTCCTTTTAGATTTTCATCACGGACCATTCTTAAACGGATGGCTTTGGTTCTGGTTTCGTTGAAGCTGAGGTTAGAGATATAGCCAGCTTCAAAGGCATAATCCAAGCTATAAGGGATTTCCTCCCAGTTGGAAGCTTGGTTAAATGGATGATCTGGAAGATTCTTCAGATTGCCATAATCATCCGGAACCTCAAAGTCTGGACCAATATAGCGTTCAAGAACCGTTTTCGTTGGCAGGCCTGTTTCCTGATCTGCAAAGAAGTCGACCGCTACTTTATTGACCAAACGCTCTGTTACTTGACCATTTTTCTTGAAGATGAGACCAGCAAACACTTCTGTTTGATCCGGTTCTCTCTTCCAGTTGGTCCAGCGATAGTATTCGTTGTAGCCACCATCGTTGATGTAATCGATATAGTCGATTTGATTTGGATCGAGATCATTGGTTTCACTAGCAAATGCTCTTGTATCTTCTCCATTGTAGTCACGGTTCACAGAGAGGTTTTCTCCTGTCTTTTCTGACACCCGGACGGTCAGCTGAGCTGTCAGATCATAGCCAATGACTTTTCCTTTCAGCGTGAAGCTACCTTCGTGAGAAAGTGCATCAGCTGGTACAGCCTGCCAGTCCACCGTAAGTTCCTTGCGTTCATAGCCTGTATCCCCTTGGAAGTAAACGCCTACGGTAGATGGTAGAACTAGATCTTGACCGACTTTCACAAAACGGCTGCCTGCTTCCACTGCTACTGGAGCAGCTTGTTTCAGTTTTTCTGCATCGCTTGTGAGATGGAGGCGGTATTCTTGTAAGATAGTACCATCTTCTGCTTTGTGGATGACACGGATTGGCTCACCTTCATGGACACTTGGCACAACCGTTGCAAGACCGTGATGGCTAGCTGTCGCTTCCACTTGTGGATAAGCCCGATCACGCGCATCGATGTAGTAATCGGTCACACTTGGGTTGATACCTGGCAATACATCGCCATTGACGCGAATGGTCAACTGGCTCTTCTCTTCTGCCGCAACCTTATTGGCAAAGATCTGAATCTCTGAAATAGAGCTTCCACGCTTGCCTTCTGGCGTCTTCATACGGATACGAACAGCATAGGTGTCGACTTTATCAAAACTGAAATGATTCATCTTACCAGCTGCTACCGGTTCTTCAACGGTTAGGTGGCTGACTTCTTTCCAGTTAGCTGGATTGTTAAATGGATGGTCTGTTTCGTCTTTGACACGATTTGGATTGCTTGGAACTGTTGGGATTTGTTCCCCTGTATAGTACTCAATCACATACTCACTTGGAGCTCCAACGCCGTGGTCTTCGTGGAAACCAACATGGAGGTTGTCCACTGCTCGCTTGGTCAAGATACCAGAATCCCCAAACAAGATACCGACAGAATCTTCCGCATTGTTACGTCCCCAGTTGGTCCAACGGTTGGCTGGAGCATCGGTAAAGGAGATGACCTTGTCATTAACCTTAGCAACTGGATCTGCATCATTGGAGTCACTTGCAAAAGCGAGTGGCAAGACAGATCCTGTCCATTGCTCTGCTACGTTGGCCCCCTTGACTGTGTTTGCGGAAACACGAATATGAAGACGTGTTGGAAGATCCGTTCCTTCTACACGACCGGCTAGGACAACTTCTCCTTCTTGGGCCAAGAGTTGCGGATCGACCGCATCCCAGGCCACCTTGGCAGCATAGGTCTTGCCATTGGAGTGATAAGTCCGCACGCTTTCTGGAAGGGCTGGTTTTTCACCGACTGGCGTTGTCGTGCTGACTTCTTCTACAGCGATAATGCCTTCAACGGTGACTTGAGCTTGGGCTTCTTTTTCCACACCCTCTACATGACCTGTGACTGTAAAGCTATGGTAATCCTTGACTTGATCTGCGGTTACAGCATCCCAGGTCACACGTTTTTCTTTCGGGAATCCCTTATCATACTCGACCAAGACGGTCTCTGGAAGAGCTGGCAAAACGTTTCGATCGGTGCTGATCCGTACAGGACGCACCTTGACAACTGTCTTTTCTTCTGGATTTGGCGTGATGGTAAAGGTTAATTCCCCTGTTTTTCCTTGGAAGCTAGCTTGTAAATGAACCAATCCTGCTTCTCGCAATTCCAAACCTTTATTGGTTGCGACGGCTTTTCCTTGACTTCCCGCTGCTGTTGCCACATCGATTTGATCTGCTTTGAGACTTGCCTGGCTACCATCTTGGTAATGAGCAATGACTTCAAGTGGTACTGTTTGGTCTTCCTTGAGTTCTTGCCCTTCTGGCAGACGCAATTCTAGGCGCTGGATCTGTGGACTTTCTTCTTGGAATTGGACCACATAGGTCTGGACAGCTCCCGTATCCTTAGCGGTAACATAGATTTGAGCTTTCAAACCATTTTCACGGCTAGCTTGTAGGACCGTCACTTGGGCATTTTCTGCACTAGCTGTGACTTGACCTGGCTCTTGACCATAAGCGAGGGAACGGAAAATGGTATGGTTGCCACTACCAAATTTTGGAAGAGCTACTCCATCTAGCTGAACCGTTGGTTTCTTAGCCTTGGCTACATCTCCTCCTGCAACCACTAGCGTCGCTTGGACGGTTTCCCCATTGCTTAGGAGTCCTGTCGCTTTCAAGCGAGCACCTGGTGTGGATAATTGCTCCTCTTGACCAGTTTCCAAGGTCCATTGATCAACTTCATAGCTAACTGTTCGGCCATCTGTGAAGACCAATTGCACAGTCTTATCCACTGTCGCTAGATCTGCTCCCTGTGGGATTTGTTTGATGACTGGAAGGACTTGTTCCACGCCGATCACATCGACCAGAGCTTCGACCGTGCGTCCTTGAACATGACCTGTCACACGGACTTGGCCAGCACGGCTATAGTCTGCCGCATCCCATTCAACGGCTTCTTCTTGGGCCTTGCCATCGCTATAGACCACATTGACCTTACTTGGCAAGGTTGGCTCTTCTCCTAGATAAGCACTTTGTCGAACAGGTTCCACACCTAATACAGTGCGTTCTGCTTGGTCCTTCTTACCTGTAAAGAGGCTGACTTGGTCTGATTGCAAGCGATCTGAGTCTGCATACAGAGTAAAGGCACCCGCCTGCTCAGTTGATTTGACAATCACAACCCCTTTGCCGTTGAAGGCTTTGCGTTGCCATGAGCCATCTTCCTGCGCTTTGTAGCGTTCACGGCTGGCTTGTTCCCCATTATCGACACCGACAATTTGGCCTTGTCCATGCAAATGGAAATGCACCAAATTATTGGCAGTTGGGACCACACGACCTGCTTCATCGACGATTTCATAGGTAATATAGGTCAAATCCTTGCCGTCTGCCGCAATCGCGTGTTCTTCTTTCAACAAACGGACACCCGCAGGCTTGCCGGCTGTTTCGACTTGATCTTTCGCGATCACTTCACCCGCTTCGTTGCGCGCAATAGCTTCCACTTTACCTGGTACATAAGGGACCAACCACTCTAGATAGAGTTCATCTGGATTTGCCCCTTCTTGGTAGGTCCGGCCATCAGCTGTGGTCTTCTTGGTAAAAGTCTTCACTCCTTGTGATTCCCCATTGACAATCAATTCCACACTGTGGGCATTGGAGAAGGTCCGAACAGGGATCCGTCCTTCTTCATCCATGACACGATTGGCTAATTCTGGATTTTCCCAGTTCCAATGTGGCAAGAGATGGACCATTGGATGTTTCTCGGCCGATACCCATTGACTTTGGTAAAGGTAAAAATCATTCTTTGGAAGGCCAGCAGTATCGACAATACCAAAATAAGAACTTTTCACAGGTGTGTCATTTTGGTTGTGCCATGGGGTTGGCTCACCGATATAGTCGGTACCTGTCCAGATAAATTGCCCTGCATAGCCGGCATGATCGCGGTCAAAGGTCCAAGAGGCGGTTGCTGTCCGACCCCAACCAACCCGGTCATTGCCGTAGTCTGATTGTTCATAGTGGCGATCTTCTTGGTTGCTGCCGACCCATTCTCTTTCAGGGTGGTAGTAAGAACCCCGTGTCCGCGTTGCAGAAGAGGTTTCAGAACCATAAATGAGCCAGTTTGGATGTTTAGCTCGTAGACTTTCATAGTTGGCCTCTGAATAGTTGAAGCCAACCGCATCAAGCTCTGCTGCTACTTTTTCATGGCCTCCTGAACCATCGCCAAAGCGGAATTTATCAGCTCCCATAGTGACATAGCGGGTTGCATCCACTTCCTTGATAGTCTTGACCAGACGACGAACGGTTGCGACAGATTTGTCTGAACCATCTGCTTCACCGACTTCGTTACCGATTGACCACATCACAATAGAAGGATTGTTCTTGCCCCGCTCTACCATGGTCCGTAGATCGTAATCTGACCAAGTATCCCCCTTACGAGCTTCTGGGTGAGTGGCATCCTTTTCAAAGAAACGACCGTAATCGTATTGTTTCTTGCCACCATACCAGGTATCAAAGGCTTCTTCTTGAACCATCAAGCCCAACTCAGCAGCAATTTTTAAGGTTTGTTCACTCGCTGGGTTGTGGGTCGTCCGAATCGCATTGACTCCCATGTCCTTCATCTGTTTGAGACGACGGTATTCAGCCTTGTAATTTTCCTCAGCTCCAAGAGCCCCGTGGTCATGGTGAAGAGATACCCCGTGGAATTTCGTCGCCACCCCATTGAGGAAGAAGCCACCTTCTGGCGTCCAGTTGAGATAGCGATAACCAAAGCGTTCCTTTTGAACATCTACTAACTGCGAATCCCGATAAACCCGCGTATACAAGGTATAGAGAGCTGGATGATCCGTTTTCACATCCCAGAGGGTTGGTTTTTCAACATGGAGGGTTTGAGATAGGTTGATCTCTTGACCTGCTAGAACAGCTTGTGCTTCACTGCGCGTTTTTTCGCTCACCACTTGGCCATTTTGATCGACAATTTCATATTCCGCATAAATACTATGGGCTTGATCATCCTGGTTGACAATGCGGCTCTTCACCACCGTATCTACTGCCCCATTTTGCTGTTTTTCCAACTGAGGGGTCGTAATCGTAGTCCCATACTGCGCTAAATGAACCTTGTCCGTTACACTCAGCTTAACATCCCGGTAAATCCCACTACCAGAATACCAACGGCTACTTGGTTGTTGATTGACCACATGAACGGCGATGGTATTCTCGCTTCCATCCGCATTTAAATAAGGAGTAATATCATAAGAAAAGGCATTGTAGCCATTTGGATAATGACCGACGAATTGTCCGTTTACATAGACTTTGGAATCCATATAAACCCCGCCAAATTCCAAGCGGACCTTCTTATCTAGATCTTTGTCGTCCAAACGGAAGGTCTTACGGTACCAAGCATCCCCACCGTTTAATTGACCCCCCTCATTTTGAGCAGGAGAGTTGTGATCGAAATCAAAGAAAATAGACCAGTCATGAGGAAGATCTAATTTTTTCCAATCCTTGACATCCACTTGACGCCCTTCTGCACCAGGAGCTGCATTTAATTTAAAATACCAATCTTTATTAAAATCACGTTCTCGATCTTGCACAATATCCTCCGCTACACGATTTTGATCTGGAGCAGCAGTTTCTTCCGTTCCTGTAGCACGCTCAGATGAAGTAGAAACAGGCTGGCCCTCTCCTTGAGGGGCTGGCTTTTCCTCAGCTCTGGTAGGGGTGATGACAGCTGGAGCTTCTGAAACTCTTGCACCAGCTTCAGGAACTTCCGCTTCTGAATTTTCCGTCACAACACTTGGTGTCTCAATCGAAGTCGGTTCACTTTCGAGGGCTGGCTTTTCTTCCGCATGGACCCTTGAAAGACCCAAGGCAGAAATCCCAATCACAACAGAACAAGCTCCAACTGAGAGCTTACGAATACTAAAAACAGGACGCTTTTCAAAAAAAGACTTTCCCATAAAAACCTCCTCTTAGGATTAACAATTTAATTTGTAAGCGCTTTCTTATACCTGTGAACGCTTACAGAAAATCACATATTAACTATACCAAAAAAAGAGGAGCGATAGGCCTCGATTTCGCTCCAACTATAGTTAGATTAAGAATTCCTTTAATTAGTGGAAATCCCCTACGAGGCAAAAAATAGAAGCCAACGGCTCCTATTGAGAGCATAGACAAACTGTTCTTTTTTACAAATCTTATAAATTCTATAATATAAAAAAATTTATTCGTTAGAATTATTCAATCATCTACTGAAACTTTCCGCTGTGAGAAAAGT
>OFCN01000611.1_pt1 | contig 15357 bp, 14 predicted proteins | sample 1520801 | NCBI WGS metagenome assembly OFCN01 (sample SAMEA2699029, study PRJEB24076) | metagenome | biome: Human gut stool | place: Spain | collected 2012-03-20 | reverse complement strand
GACTCGAATGACCCTCAGCTCGTGAGCTACGGGTTCAGGTGTTGTATTCTGAGTGCATATGCACCGGAGTGTGCGAACCCTGCGTTTAGGCGGGTACCGCCCGGTGTGAAACCAAGAAGGCAACGACGCCCGCATCCGACGCGGACGCATCAGCGCTACAAATACACGCTATTCATAGCGCCACACGACCAGAAGGAGCATATATGTTCGGTTTCGGCAAGAAGAAGAAGGAAGCTGCCGCACAGGAAGCATCGTCCGCAGACGTCTACGTCGCACCTGCTGCCGGCGAGTACCTGCCGCTGAGCGAAGTCTCCGACCCCGTTTTCTCTCAGGGCGTTATGGGCGACGGCTACGCAGTGAACCCCACCGCAGGCACCATCGTCGCACCCGTTGCAGGCACTATCGCACTGATTCAGGACACCCTGCACGCATTCATGCTCCGCACCGAAAACGGCGGCGAGGTACTGGTCCACATCGGTATCGACACCGTTGAGCTCGGTGGCGACGGCTTCACCAAGCTCGCTAACGTAGGCGACAAGGTTGAGGCAGGCGCGCCCATCATCGAGGTCGACTGGGCAGCTATCGAGGGCCGCATCCCCTCCAAGGAAACCATGGTGATGATCACCAACACCGCAAAGTTCAACATCTCCAAGGATTCTGAGGCACGCCGCCCCGTCGCAGCCGGTGACCGCGTCGCTCAGGCCTCCAAGAAGTAAGCTGAACCAGCGAAAATAGCTCAGCTTCAACAGCGGTAAAAAACCCGCGAAAAATATTTCAACGCAAAAGGTTGCGTCCTGCAGGCTCAATCGGGCTGTGGGCGCGGCCTTTTTCGTTATACGAGAAACTTTTTAACGCCGCATGAAATGCCGCTAATAAAAGCGGTGGAAAAGGAGAAACACATTCACCCGCATTACACTGCGGGTAAGAATGAGGCGCATATAATACCCTATTTGCCTGTGAATGCAGTGAATTACCGATAAAAAAATCGTTATCCTACATAGAGTTGCAGTTTGAGTTGAGAGAATCGGGACCCTCAGCTATAAACCAAAACTTCAATGACCAACCACACACATTACGCTCAACTCATAAACGAAAAAGAACCACTACGGTGACACTGCATTCCCGAAGATCTCCAAGAATCTGAGCCGCCGCGGCTTCATCGGTGCCTCCGCACTGGCACCCGCCGCCCTCATGCTCCAGGCAGGCGAAGCCCACGCTCCAGCCAGCACCCGCGCACAGCTCGCGGCAGTACACAGCGGCTCCTCCCCCGCACATCAGCTGCTCTACAAGACCGATGAATTCTTCATCGCCCACCGCGGCGCCGGCAACATCAGCCCCGAACACACCCCCTACGCTTACGCAGAGTCCGTACGCCGCGGCGCCCTCGCCGTCGAAATTTCCGTACGCACCACCAGCGACGGCCAGTTCGTCTGCATGCACGACGCCAACATCAAGCGCACCACCGGTGCGTCCATGGACGTGCGCGGCCACACCCTCGAAATACCATGAAGCTGCGCCAGAAGGTCACCACCGGCCAGGTAGTGAACTGCAAGGTGGAGAGAGCGGGCGAGGGTGCGTAGGGACGCGGGGATGTGTATGTGGGCGGGGAAGGTTCGCAAGGTAGGGGAGCGCGCGGGACTAGAATTAAAAGCGTCAGAGTCGACCGTACCGGACGCCCCAACCCGAAAGGCACGCCATGACCTCATCACCCGAAAACGCCACTCCCGAAAAGCCCGGCGCGAAGTCCGCCCAGCTGCGAGGCCGCACCGAACCGCACATGCAAAGCATCAACATGCCGCAGCGCGAACCCATCGACCCCTACGAGCGGCCCTCCTACCCCTTCTTCTACGTGCCCACCGACCTGCTTATCGGCGGCAGCTGGGTCACCGGCGACAACGGCTCCTTCCCCGTGCACAACCCCTCCTACGGCCAAATCCTCGCGCACGTCGCCGACGCCAGCATCGAACAGGGAATCGAAGCCCTCGACGCCGCCTGCGACGCCCGCACCAGCTGGGCGGCAACCAGCCCCCGCGAACGCGCCGACATCCTCAACCGCGCCTACACGCTCATGACGCAGCGCACCGAAGTCATCGCCCGGCTCATGACCCTCGAAATGGGCAAGCCCCTCGACCAGTCCCGCGGCGAAGTCGCCTACGCCGCGAACTACCTGCGCTGGTACGCCGAAGAAGCCGCCCGCAACTTCGGCCGCACCGCCGTCGCCCCCGAATCCGGGCTGCAGATTACCACCGTACGCCGCCCCGTCGGCCCCTGCCTGCTGATTACCCCCTGGAACTTCCCGCTCGCCATGGCGGCACGCAAGGTCGCCCCGGCGCTCGCGGCGGGCTGCACCGCGGTGCTCAAGCCCGCGTCCCTGACTCCGCTCAGCTCCCTGTATTTCGCGTACCTGATGCGCGAGGCGGGCCTACCGGACGGCGTGCTGAACGTGGTAACTACCTCCCGCACCAGCGAGGTTGTCTCTGCTTTGATGGCTGATGAGCGCCTGCGGAAGGTCTCGTTCACCGGCTCCACCGCCGTGGGTCGCACCCTGCTCGCGCAGGCCTCGCAGAATGTTCTGCGCACCTCCATGGAGTTGGGCGGCAACGCCCCGTTCATCGTCTTTGAGGATGCGGACATCCCTGCCGCCGTGGAGGGCGCCTACGCGGCGAAGATGAGGAATATGGGCGAGGCGTGCACCGCCGCTAACCGATTCATTGTGCACGAGGACATTGCTGAAGAGTTCACGGCCGCCTTTGTAGAGCGCATGGAGGAGACCGTCGTGGGTGACGGAACTGTCGATGGAACCGACTGCGGACCGCTAATTCAACCTTCAGCGGTTGAATCCATGCTTTTTATGGTCGAAGACGCCCTGGGCAAGGGTGCGCTCCTCGCCTGCGGCGGGTACATTCCCGAGCTTGAGGAGAACGTTCCGAGCGATACCGGCGGCATGCCCAAGAACCTGAACAAGGGCAACTTCGTGACCCCTACCGTACTGACCGGCGTGACCGATTCGATGCGCGTGTGGCGTGAAGAAATCTTCGGCCCCGTCGCCCCGATTGCCACGTTCAGCGGCTACGGTAAGGAGGGGGAACGCGCCGCCCTGAAGCTCGCCAACGACACTGAGTACGGCCTGGCGGCGTACGTGTACACGAGCAACCACCCGCGCTTTACGCGCATGGCGGCTGGTCTGGAGTTCGGGCTAATCGGTTACAACTCCGGCGTTATCTCGAACGCCGCGGCACCCTTTGGCGGCGTGAAGCAGTCCGGTATGGGTCGCGAGGGCGGCCCGGAAGGCCTGGAGGAGTACACCGAGCTGCAGTACATCGGCGCGCCGAACCCGTTCGCCGGATAAGCCTGTTTGCCGGGTACGGCGGGATGCCGACTGCGACGAACCCTGGACACGGCGAACTTTGGATACAGCGAAGCCCCGGCGGGTACACGAGAAAGGTGCCCGCAGGGGCTTTACGCTGTCTACATCATGCGCGGGTGCTAGAACTGGCTCTGCCTAGAGCTGGGGCAGGGGTTATAGCTGGCACGGGGCTTGTATCTGGTGCAGGGGGTTATAGCTGGCGCAGTGTGAGCAGCTCGCGGCTGAAAGCATCCGCGGGACCCTTGCCGCACGAGTTGGGGCGCGGCTCAAGGGTGACCCGCTCGAAGAAGGCGACCCAGGTGCGTCCGTCGGTGTGGGAGGTGAGTGCCGCCTCCAGGGTGGGGTGTTCGGAGAAATCTTTAGGCGAGAACGCCGCAAAAAATTCAGGGGAGAACTCATTGCTTGTCTCGACGTTCATATCGATGCCCGCCTCGCGGAGCGCAATGAATGCCTCCCGCCCCGATGTTTCACGTGAAACCAAACCTCCAGAGGTTACTTCTTCACCCTTTTTCTCCAGTTCGAGGCGTACGGCAACCTCCGCCGCCTGCTCCACCGGGGTATCCGTACTGCGGCCTCGCAGACCGTGTAGCGACGGAATATCGCGGCCCGCCAGCGACAGGTACGCCGCCAGCGCCGAAGGCTCCGAGAGGCGACCGTAGGTGTAGCCGGTGGGCAGCATAATGCCGACCGGGGCAAAGCGGTGACCGCCCGTATGCGAGCACTCCCAGACCACATTACCCGGCAGGATATCCGCCAGGTGCGCCGCAATGGGGCGACCGCGCAGGGCACAGCAGCGGTCACGCTTGGAGTGGGCGCACACGAGAATGGCGGGGGAGTCCATGAGCTCCGCGCCGGTCGCCTGAATCAACTCCTGGGGGTTGCCCAGGGGTAGGTCGAGGAGCTGTTCGGGGGTGCTCACGCTGAACGAGTAGAGCTTCTCCTCGCCCGGGGCGCAGAGCGCGTAGAGCACCCGGTGGGTCGGGTTGCCGGATGCATCCGGTGCACCGTGCAGCACGCGCCCCGCCCTGCCCGTCTGGCGGATCAGCAGGAACTTCAGCCCCGCCTGTGAGACTGCCTCGCCCAACGCCTCCGAAAGCTCCTCGTCGAGGGCGGAGCCGTCCAGCACGTCGCGGCCCCACTGGCCCACGTGCTCGAGAGCCAGCCAAGCGGTGGCGCGTCCGGCGGTGCCGCCGAGAGCCTCGTCGTCGTAGAGGGAGCAGGAATCCGTCGGGATGCTCGTGGCGCGGGTACGTGAAGAGAGCTCATCGGCGTGTGCGGCACGCAGATTCTTCAGCTCTGCGGGGTTGGTGGTGCGCGGCTCGGGGGTGCAGGATTTAGTCATGGTTTCTTGATTCTACGCCTGCAGGATGTGAATGACCTATGTTGCTCCTGCACGGTCTAAATGCTGAAAGACAACCGCTCAAGGGTGATTTTTGGGGACTATCGGGGGGTAACTACTCAGGAAGAAGTGCTGAGGCGACGCGGTAGAGGCGGTCCTTTTCCTTGGGGGTGCCGAAGAAGGAGCGGAGCATGTACCCCTGGAAGACCATCATGAAGGCGTCTGCAGTGTCGCGGGCGTAGTCGGCGATGAGCGCCTCCTGTTCGGGGGTGCGCTGCGCCGAATTGGGGTTGATTTCGTGTAGAACGCGCAGCTGTTCGGCTGCCCAGGGGGTGAGGGTCTTTACGATGATGCCCTGCAATAGAGGCATGATGTCCGCGGTTGCCCTGGCGATTTCGGGTGCGTGGAGCGATTCGGCGCGGATGCGCAGCATGGCAGAGAAATTGTCGTTTACCAGCTGGTTTGTGTGGATGGTTTCGAGGATATCCTGGGGGCCTGCGCCTTCGGGGAGCGTTTCGTAGAGCTCCTTGACGTTGTTGAGGCGCTCGTTGATGGCGGTGATGAGGATGTCTTCTTTGCCGGAGAAGTGCGAGTAGATGGACCCGGAGGACAGCCCGGAGGCTTTGATGATGTCGCTCATGGAGGTGTTGGTGTAGCCCTTTTCGAGGAAGCAGCTAATGGCGGCTTCGATGATTTGGGCTCGGCGTGCGGCTTTGGTGGCGTCTGTTAGTCGGGGCATGGTTCCAGTCTAGGGGGTGGGGCTAAAGAACGCGTAAACACAACACTGATTCTTTTTGTGACTTTACAAACAAAATAGCAATTTTGTTTGCACTCGGTAAAAATCGAGAGTAGAGTTCTGACCCATAAACGAAATAAGCATTTTGTTTGGAGATTATCATGAACAACGAAACCACCACCGCAGTCACCGCAGAGGCAGTGACCGCCGCAGCCACCCAAGCTGCCGCATCCCAGAAGATCGCGGCAAAGAGCATTGCAGAAACAAGCACGCAAGAAACCACCGACCGTTCCTCCTGGCTCAAGGTCATCACCACCTCCGTACTAGCATCCTTGGTGGTAGCACTCATCGTCCTAGCCTTCACCTGGCCCACCAAGACCATGGAGGCAAAGAATCTGCCCGTCTCTATTGCGGGCCCCGAGGCGACCGTCAGCCAGTTTGAACAGTCCCTCAAAGACAGGGGCATTGAGACCTTTGAACTGAAACAGGCATCCTCCCGCGAAGAGGCTGAACAGCAAATCAAGCAGCGCGAAACCTACGGCGCAATCATCTTCACCGAAGGCGCCGCACCCGAGGTGCTGACCGCCCCCGCCGCCAATGCCGCAGCAACCCAGATGTTCAACGGTGTAGCCACCCAGCTGAACGCGCAGATTCAGCAGAAGGCACTCGCCGCTAAGACGGAAGCCCTCACCCAGGCGGTGCAGGCGGGCGGTGAACAGGGTGCGCAGGCCGCCGCCCAGCTGGAGCAGATGAAGGTGCAGGCCGAGCAGGCATCCGCAATGGCGGTGAAGACCACCGTCGTGGTACCCCTGAGTGAGAATGACTCCTCCGGTTCCGGTATCGCTATCTCCGCATTTCCGCTGGTCATTGGCGGTATTCTCGGCGGTTCCTTCTCCGTACTGCGCGTGAACGGCACCTGGCGCCGCTTCGCCACCGCAACCCTGTACTCCGTCATCGGTGGTGCACTGACCGCCCTGATTCTGAACGTCTGGTTCGGCATTATCCCCGGCGACTTCGCTACCCTGTGGGCTGCTTTGAGCGCTACCTACCTGGCTACTGCAGTTTTCATTGTGGGTGTGAGTGCACTGTCTTCGCCGCTGATTGGTCTCGCTGTAGGCGCGGTCATCACCATGTTCATTGGTAACCCGATTTCGGGTGCCAGCATGCCGAGCGTGTTCCTGCCCGGTGCGTGGGGGCAGATTGGTCAGATGATGGTGCCGGGTGCCTCATCGACTCTGCTACGTTCGATTGCGTACTTCCCGGAGGCTGCAACGAGCGACCAGTGGCTGGTGCTCGGTTCCTGGATTGCGTTCGGTCTGCTGACCGGCGTGATTGGCTGGGCTCTCAAGGAGCGCCGCACCGCAACGGTGAAGGCATAAGCGCCGCGGGTTAGGTTGCCGCTGCAACGTAGCCGGTGCAACGTAAGAAGGGTGTGTGCCGTGTTCACTGAACACGACACACACCCTTTTCTGTCGGACTACCGACTGCTATTCGCTGTTACTGGTTGTCGAGCACGTACTGTTTGAACTGCTCGTCCCGGCGCTTGAATTCTTTGAGCTCATTCTCCAGGGCTGCCTGGTTCTTGGCGACGAGCGGCTTCTGGTACTGCGCCTCCAGGTCGTAGAGCTTCTGCGAACGGCCTACATCCTGATTGCACTGTGCCTGGATGGTGGCGATTCGAATTTCCTCTTCTGAGGGGGTGGTGCTCCGAGGGATATTCTTTTCTTCCTTGACGGTCATTTCACTATCGGGGGTGAGGCCCTTGTCCTTGACGCATCGCTTCCACTCGTCGTCGAGAGATTTTTTGAGTTGCCTATCGCCTGCGGCATTTCGGGCGTCGGTCTCCAAACGCGTAAACGTGCTGCTTCCGAAGGGTATCTCTCCAATTTGCTTCATCTCATCGACGGCGCGCTGATAGCATTCGGTGCGGACATCCTTCCCAGGGTCGGATGAGGCGGCAGGGGAGGAGAGGTCCAGCGTATTTGAGTCTTCGCGCTCGTGGAGGCCGTATTTTTGGGCGTGCTCAACGTTCCAGATCCCGTAGGTTCTGCCGAGGTTCCTGCCGGATCCTTCGGTGGGGACGAACATCTCGTAGCGTTGCCCGTGTTCGGCAAAGCACTTTTTGCGGGCGAGCTCAAGGGCTTTGGTGAAGTATTCGCCCTTGCCGGCGGTGTTGTATGCGTCCAGAGGCAGGATCACCCGGTCATTTTCTGTGTCGAAGATTGCTCGGGCGCTTTCATCCTTCTCCAACGTGGGACCGAAGGAGCAAGAAGACAGCACAGTGCTGATGAGGGCAGCCGTCAGAAGCTTTTTCAAAGCTGACATGGTGTATATCCAATCTGTTGCGGGGAGCCCTTGGTGTCGCGGCCACAACCCCCCCCGTAGACCACGCGAACTAGGTGGCCTTGAGAACACTTCTTGAGAAGGTGACTTAACAATACCCCTAGTGGATGCGGGTTTGCGCTCAATAGGGTGGTGCGTGCAATAGAAAATTTTCTGCCGCATGGCGGGTTTGGTACCGGTTGCGGATTTGCCTGGTGAGATTAGGGTGAGATTGCGCAGGATAGGCGGGCGCATCTGATTTGGTGCCCCGCCCGCCTCGCGCCACAATGAACACATGACCGCAGAAGACACCACCACACTAACCAGCGCCAGGCTCGACCTCTGGCTCTGGTCAGTGCGCATCTTTAAAACCCGTTCCCTCGCCGCCGACGAATGCAAAGGCGGCCACGTGCGCGTCAACGACGCCCCCGCCAAACCCTCCCAAAAACTCAAAAAAGGCGACGTGGTGCGCGTGCGCTACCCCGGCTGGGAACGCGTCTTCAAAGTCGAAAAACTCCTCGTCAAACGCGTAGGCGCGCCCATCGCCGTCACCTGCTACGAAGACCTCTCCGGCCCGCGCCCCGCCTACCTCTCCATGCCGCCGGTCGCCAAACGCGAACGAGGCAGCGGCCGCCCCACCAAGAAGGAACGCCGCGCCCTCGACGAACTGCGCGGCCGAGGCACCTAAAGCGCATCTCGCACACCTATCTCGCAGAGTGCACCCCGCCCCGCGCGCAGGAACCCGCCGCGGCGGCGGGGAGTAGCCTAGAAGGATGAGCACACAGAAGCCCCCGAAGACCGAACCCGGCGATACTGCACCTGCCGTGCCCGCGAAGAATACCGCCGCGAGCCTCAGCGCCAATGCCGGCGCCAACGCCGCCGAGCCTTCGCTGAACCGGCGCATCCTCGTACTCGCCGTACCCACCTTCGGTGCGCTCATCGCCGAACCCATCTTCGTGCTCACCGATTCCGCTCTCATCGGCCAACTCGGCAAGGCAGAACTCGCGGGCATGAGCATCGCCGCCACGCTCGTCACCACGGTCGTGGGCCTCATGAACTTCCTCGCCTACTCCGTCACGCCCGCCGTGGCGCGCGCCTTCGGTGAGAAGAACCTGCGCCGCGCCTGGCAGATCGGCGTGGACGGCGTGTGGGTCGCCTTCGGCCTCGGCATGCTCCTCATGATTGCCGGATACGCCTTCGCAGACCCGCTGCTGCGCGGCCTCGGTGCGACCGACGAAACTATGAGCTACGCCCTCGACTACCTGCACCACTCACTCTGGGGTATTCCGCCGATGATGATTATCCTCGCGCAGGTCGGCACGCTCCGCGGACTGCAAGACACCGTCACCCCGCTCAAAGTCGCCACGGTCGGCACGCTCGTAAACATTGTGCTGAACTGGCTGCTCATCTACCCGGTCGGCTGGGGCGTTGCCGGTTCGGCGACCGGCACCTCCCTCACCCAGTGGGGCATGGCTGCCGCGCTCGGTGTGGTCATGATGCGCGGCACCCGCGAACACGCCGTCCGCTGGGCACCCGACACGACCGGCATGCGTTCGGTGCTCTCGCTCGGCTCCTGGCTCATGCTGCGCACCCTATCCATGCGCATCGCCTCCCTGCTGACCGTGTTCGTCGTGGCACGATTCGGCACCGAACACACCGCCGCCTACCAGCTCGGCATGGGCGTATTTAACCTCTTCCTCTACGCCCTGGACTCCCTCGCCATCGCCGCCCAGGCGCTACTCGGCAAGGAACTCGGCGAACGCGACCTGAACGTAGAATCTGAGCGCGTGAAGGTGCGCCAGCTGAAAAACCGGCTACTGCGCATGAGCCTTATCTACGGCGTGATCACCGGCCTGATTTGCCCGCTCATTGGCTTCTTCGGCTCCTGGATTTTCACGCAGGACGCGCAGGTTGCGTTCCTCTTCACCATCGCCACCGTCATCATTGCGCTCGGCCAGCCCATCGCCGCGTACGTGTTCACCCTGGACGGCATCCTCATGGGCGCGCAGGACGTGAAATACCTGGCAATTGGCTGCTTCATCATGCTGGTGATGTACGTGCCGGTCATGCTCGGCCTGCACTGGGCTGTCGGCGCCGGTGCCATGGATGCGCTCGCCGGGTATTGCGGCTTGTGGGCGGCTTATATTCTGTACTTCCAGGGAATTCGCGCGGTCATTTTCGGTCGCCGCGCTGCTTCAGACGTGTGGATGAAAGCCGGTGTCGAGTAGGGGGTAGGTACCGGCGCTCGCGCATATTTTCTGCGGAGTATTTCCTGCGGGCGTAACTCGCCACATTTCGTACCGCCAGCACCCGCCGCGGGTATAACATGACGGGGTACTGAAACCCTCGTGTAAAGGATGAAACCGTGACCGTAACCCGCGAAGAAGCTCTCGAAATTTTTGCCCATCGCCGCGCAACCCGCGCCTACGACCCCGACCGCCGCATCAGCGACGAAGACTTCGCCGCAATCCTCGAATTTGCGCGCCTGTCGCCCAGCTCCGTCGGCACCGAGCCGTGGAAGTTCCTGGTCATCCAGGACCCCGAACTGCGCGAAAAGCTCAAGCCGATCGCCTGGGGCATGGCGGGCGCCCTCGACGACGCAAGCCACCTGGTCGTACTGCTGGCGAAGAAGGGCCTGCGCTACGACACCCCGTGGATGCGCCGCACCCTCGAAAGCCGCAATCTCACCGAGGAGCAGATGGAGGCCGCACTCGAACGCTACGGTAACTTCCAGAAGAACGACATGAAGGTCCTGGAAAGCGACCGCGCGCTCTTCGACTGGGCATCCAAGCAGACCTACATCGCCCTGGGTAACATGATGACCGGCGCCGCAATGCTCGGCATCGACTCCTGCCCCATTGAGGGTATGAACTACGACGCAGTGAACGAGCTGCTCACTTCTGCCGGCCTGTTCGACCCGGAGGAGTACGGCGTGTCCGTTGCTGTGACCTTCGGTTACCGTGCCCGCGAGATTGCCCCGAAGAGCCGCCGCTCCATCGAGGACCTGGTGACCTGGGCATAAGGTTCTGCCCGGTTCTCGGCGAGGTTTTGCCGGGCTGCTGAGCTCGTGCTGTTGAGCTCGGGCTTTCGGGCGAGGCGTTTGAGCCAGGCTTTTGAGCTCGTTGTTCAAGCTAGGCGTTCAAGCCGCCGCCCGTGAAAACTGAATATAAAGAAATGCACCGCCTTTACACGGGCGGTGCATTTCTTTATATCTTTTACCGTGCGAAAAGCACGGCGAGATATGCTTTTGAATTTTTCGTTTGAAATCGCGCGGTTTGAAATCGCACGCGGCAATTCATTCTGTACAACGGCAGGGCGCTACTTCCTAAACGCCGTCAGACGCATAGAATTCAGCACCACAAACACCGAACTAAACGCCATAGCCGCACCCGCAATCATCGGGTTCAGCAGGCCCGCCACGGCGACCGGAATAGCCACCGTATTGTAGGCGAACGCCCAGAATAGGTTCGACTTAATGGTGCGCAGCGTAGCGCGGGAGAGGCGCAGCGCCGTCACCACCGAGGCAATATCCGAGCGGGTCAGCACAATATCGGCAGCCTCCGCGGCAACGTCCGTGCCCGAACCCATCGCAATGCCCAGCTCCGCAAGAGCCAGCGCCGGGGCGTCGTTCACGCCGTCGCCGACCATCGCCACGCGGTGACCGGCGGCCTGCAACTTCTCAACCACCTGCGACTTACCCTCCGGGGTCACGCCGGCGTACACGTTCTCAGCCGAAATGCCGACCTGCGAGGCGACCGCCTGCGCAACCTGCGGGGCGTCACCGGTGAGCAGGATCGGCTCCAGGCCGAGCTCACGCAGCTGTGCCATGGTCTCTGCAGCCTCCGGCTTGGGGGTGTCGGCAACCGAAATCATACCGACCGGCTGCAGGGCGGGAGCATCTTCTGCGGCCTCATCGTTCGGTGCCTCGCCGCGGGCGACAACCACCGTCGTCAGACCCGCCCGGCGAGCCTGATCCAGCAGGGCCAACTGGGCCTCACTCAGCTGCGCGCCGGCTGCCTGCAGGTACTCGGGGGTGCCCACCAGAACCAGCTGGGGGGTGCTGCTCTCGGCACCGTCACCCGAGCCGCTCAGCACGCCGCGCACGCCTCCGGGAACACCCTCGAAGTCGCTCACGTTCGGCGCCGAAACGCCCTTGGCCAGCACGCCCTGTTCGTGGGCAAAACCGGCAATTGCGCGGGCAATCGGGTGCTCGCTCAGCGCCTCCACGGCGGCGGCATCACGCAGAACAGATAGGGAACGCTCGTTCTTGGAATCGGCAGAATCCGGTGAAATACCGGACAAGTTACCCGCCGACTCATAGTCGCCAAAGGTGCCGTAGAACGCCACAGACATCTCACCGGTCGTCACCGTACCGGTCTTATCCAGCACCACGCGATCAACCGTGCTCGTCGCCTCCAACACCTGCGCATTACGAATCAAAATGCCCAACTGCCAGCCGCGACCCGTACCCGCCAGCAACGCCGTCGGAGTCGCCAAACCCAGGGCGCACGGGCAGGCCACCACCAGCACCGACACCGCCGCATTAAACGCCGCCGCACCGTCACCAGAAACCAGCCACCAACCGACCAGGGTCAGCACCGAAATCGTCAAAATCACCGGCACAAACACCGCAGAAACACGGTCCGCCAGGCGGGCAATAGGAGCCTTTGTCTCCTGCGCGGTGGCCACCAGCTCACCCATCTTCGCCAGAGTCGTCTCAGCGCCCACGCGGGTGGCCCGCACCGTCAACGAACCAGACGTATTGACCGTCGCACCCGTGACCGCATCACCCTGATGCACCTCCACCGGCACAGACTCACCCGTCAGCAGGGACGCATCCACCGCCGACGAACCCTCAACCACCACGCCGTCCGTGGCAATCTTCTCGCCCGGGCGCACCAGGAACAGGTCATCCGGCATGAGGTCCTCCACCGGAACCTGCACCTGCTTCGTCACGCCCTGCTTATCGGTGCGCAGCAGAGTCGCCTCCTTCGCGCCCATGCTCAGCAGGGTGCGCAGCGCCTCCGAAGAACGGTGGCGAGTGCGGTGCTCAATCGCGCGACCAATCAGCAGGAACAACGCCACCATGGACGCCGAATCAAAATACAGCGGCGCATGGTTGCCGGTAAACATCGACCAGAAACTACCGCCCGTATGATGCGCATGCGCCGTCAACGCCGGGTTCATGAGCAGCTGTGCCAGCGAATAGAAATACGCCACGACCACACCGAGAGACACGAGCGTATCCATCGTGGACGAGCCATGACGCGCATTAATGAGCGCCGCACGATGGAACGGCGCAGCACACCAAAACGCGACCGGCGCAGTCAGAACCGCCACAACCCAACCCCAATTCGGGAACTGGAGCGACGGGAACATCGAAATCAAGAGAACCGGCACGCCCAAAATCGCCGCATAAATAATGCGTTTAGTGAAGCCGTCATTCATGCTCGGGGTGCTGTGATGGTTGCCGCCGCCGGATGCGCTCGCGTTCGTTCCAGCGCCCGCGCGTGGCCCGTTCTTGAGGTGCGCCGTGTAGCCGGCATTGTTGATGGTCTCAACGATCTGCTCGTCGCTCACACCCTCGGGTACGATGACGCGCGCCGACTCCAGTGGCAGGTTCACCGCCGGGTCAACACCGGGGATTTTGCGGAGCTTACGCTCCACGCGACCCACGCAGGATGCACAGGTCATACCCTGAATATCCACGTGGATGATTCGGGTTGACTCCGTTGATTTTACGGTCGTTCCGGTGGAATTAAAAAGAGAACGCTCACTCTGTAATGAGGGCTCACGGGTGGTTGGTGAAGGCTGTGTAGAAGACACAATACTTCCTTAAAACTCAAAAACGGGGGGGTAGAAAAAAGGTACACCAAGCCGGGGGAGGGGCCCCAAAGGACCCCGCCCCGGACGGTGTATGGTGCAGTGTTTAGGGTGCAGTACTGAGGGTGTCGCGGGAGTGAAAGCCGCGGATAAAACCGTGAGGCTGTGAATGTGGCGGCTCAGTGGTCGCCGGGCAGCCCATCCGGCCTGCTCGTGTGCGGGCGAATACCGGTCACCTTCGCGCCACGATCAGACACACCGTACGCACGCTTCACGGCAGCCCGCGGGAACGGTGAAGCGTTCGCCTTCTCGCGCGCCTTCACGCCCCGCTCGTGCTCGGCAGAACGCTTATTCGCGCTCGTGCCGCTACGTCGCGCGGCGCCGGGCGCATCCTCACGCGCCGTATATTCGGGGCTCTGCTTCACCCATGAATCGACCAGCGCCGCATCCAGATTCATCTGCCTGGCAACGCGGGCAATCGCGTCGCGCAGGTGCATGTTTTCGGTGCCGACAAGGGTGCGGACCGCGCCAACAACCATCGCAATGTACTGCGGAGGGTAAGCCACGATGACTCCTAATCGAGTCGGCTGCCGCGCTAGACGGCGGGGGTGAAGCCAGCCTCCACGATAGCGTCCGCAACAGCCTGGGTGTTGAGGGTACCCTCGTGCTCAATGGTCACGGTGGAGACGCCGTCCTTGACGACGTCCACGGTCACGCCGGTCACTCCGGGAACTTCGCTGACCTCTTCGCTGACGCTCATAGCGCAGTGGTTGCAGGTCAGGCCGGTTGCCTTAACGGTGGTGGTGCTCATGATGATTTCCTTTCGGTAATGGGTTGAAAACTTGGGTCCGCCCGGTGTTTAGGTGCGGGGCGTTTAGCTACGCATGAGGCGGGAGATCGCGGCGGTTGCCTCTTTGACCTTGGCCTCTGCGATGGTCGGGTCGCCGGTGCGTTCGGATTCGACGGCGGCGCCGGTCACGCAGTGGCCGATGTGCTCTTCGAGCAGGTTCAGGGAGACGGCGTGGAGCGCCTTGGAGACCGCGGCAACCTGGGTGAGGATGTCGATGCAGTATTTATCTTCGTCGACCATGCGGGCGATGCCGCGGACCTGCCCTTCGATGCGGCGCAGGCGCTTGAGGTGCGCCTCTTTGTTGGAGGCGTAACCGTACTGGGTTTCGGGTGCCTCACCGCTGCAGCATGCGCCGGTGTGCGCCTTGGTGGGCTCCTCAGTGGGGGCGCCGGATGCGGTGCTGACCTGGTCGGATGTGCTGTGGCAGCACTGGTTGCTAGTGGTTTCCATGGCTTAAGTGTATACCCTAGGGGGGTATTCCGCAAGGGGGTGTTACGCGGTGAGGGGTTTCATGCCGAGATTTTTTACGCCGAGAAGCCACATGTGTTTCGAACAGCCACCATTATCGTGGCTTCTCGAAACACATGTGGCTTTTCGCTATGGGGCTGTAACCCCTGCAGAATTTGTGCCATGGTTTAGCGTCTTCTGCCATGGTTTTTAACTACGACCAAAGACACTAACCTATGGCACAATTTTTCGGCACGGCACGGTAAAACAAAAGCGGCCCCGAACACTTCCGTATCCGGGGCCGCCTGCTACGGTTATCTATATATTGGGTTGGAACTGGTTTACATGTCGGGCCAGTCGCGGTGTAGCGAATACTCTGTGTCCCCATCACCGCTATCGTTCAGGTGCCAACGCTGACCGGTACGAATATCGGCCTTACGCAGGCGCGGGTTCGGGTTATCCGGCTTGCCCAT
>OFCN01000607.1_pt1 | contig 15494 bp, 14 predicted proteins | sample 1520801 | NCBI WGS metagenome assembly OFCN01 (sample SAMEA2699029, study PRJEB24076) | metagenome | biome: Human gut stool | place: Spain | collected 2012-03-20 | reverse complement strand
AATGCAGCCGTGGCAGCTGTTTTCGACGCGTCTGGGTATCGCGGCGATGCTGATCAGCCCGATTATCGTCGCTTCCAGCGTCGAGGCGATAAATAATCTTGTCAAACAGCTGGCCCTGCGCGCTGACTTTGACTTTCAGACCCGGGTCTATTCTCGCTCGGGGTTAAGCGAAGCGCTGAAACGTCAGCCGCTGTCGGAAGATAAGCGGTTAACGGTCATGGTGCTGGATATCGACGGCTTCAAGCAGGTCAACGATCGCTGGGGCCATGAGTGCGGCGACTGCGTGCTGGCCCAGTTTGCGCAGCAGGTAAGGCTACTGGTGGGCGAAGAGGGCATGGTGGCGCGCATTGGCGGGGAAGAGTTTGCCGTCGCGGCGCTGACCTCATCAGAACGGGACGGACAGGTGCTGGCGGAAAAAATTCGTCAGGGAATCGAATCGCAGACCTTCACCTGGGGACAATACAAAATCCAGCTGACCGTCAGCATGGGGCTGGAGAGCCAACCGCTCGCTACCGCCAGGGTTACGGATCTGTTCAACCAGCTGCTGATGGAAGCCGATGATTCGATGATTCGGGCGAAACGTGCCGGGCGCAACCGGATTTTTACGCACGAAATGGCCTGAATAACCCCATAAGAAAACGCGATGATAATTTTGCTTGTGTTAAATATAAGTTAAAAACATAGTGATGTGGTCAATTTCAAGGAGTTACCTATGACCACATCTTTCACTCTGCGCACGCTGTCGCGTGACGATATTCTCGAACACCTTTCTGAATTAACCGATATCCTCGTCAGCTGCGTCAACGGCGGGGCCTCGGTGAGCTTTATGCTACCTTTCGCCCCGGAAACCGCGACGGCGTTCTGGCTGCGAATGGCGCAAAGCGTTGCCGCCGGGGAACGCGTTGTCCTCGCCGCGGCGGATGCAGAGCAGCGGCTCGTTGGTACGGTACAGCTGATTACCGACCAGCCGGAAAACCAACCGCACCGCGCCGATGTTGCCAAGCTCCTGGTTCACCAAAATGCGCGTCGTCAGGGGCTGGCGAATGCGCTGATGACCCGGCTGGAAGCGATCGCGCGCGAGCAGGGCAAAAGCGTTCTGGTGCTGGATACCGCAACCGGCAGTGGGGCAGAAAACTTTTACGTGCAGTGCGGCTGGGAAAAAGCCGGGGAAATCCCCCGCTATGCGCTGATGCCGGACGGCGAGCTGACGGCAACGTCGCTGTTCTATAAATTTCTGTCTTAAATTTGATATTGCATACAGCTTTGATCAAAACGGGGTTTCACTTAGCTAAAAACCTGATAATTTATTGGACCAATTACTCAGGTTGTATGACTACTCTATGAGGGAACCCTTGTGAAAACACTAAACCGTCGCGATTTCCCGGGCGCGCAGTACCCTGAACGTATCATTCAGTTTGGCGAAGGCAACTTCCTGCGCGCGTTTATCGACTGGCAGATCGATCTACTAAACGAGCATACCGACCTGAATGCCGGGGTTGTGATTGTGCGTCCGATTGAGAGTACGTTCCCGCCGTCGCTCAGCGTCCAGGACGGTCTCTACACCACGATAATTCGCGGCCTGAACGAGCAGGGTGAAGCGGTCAGCGATGCGCGCCTGATTCGCTCGGTCAACCGCGAAATTAGCGCCTATGCGGATTACGATGAACTGCTGCGGCTGGCGCATAACCCGGATATGCGCTTTGTGTTTTCCAATACCACCGAAGCGGGAATTAGCTACCATGCGGGCGACCGTTTTGACGATGCGCCCGCGGTAAGCTATCCGGCTAAACTGACCCGTCTGCTGTTTGAACGCTACAGCCATTTCTCCGGCGCGGCGGATAAAGGCTGGGTCATCGTTCCCTGCGAGCTGATTGACTATAACGGCGAAGCGCTGCGTGAACTGGTGCTACGCTATGCTCAGGAGTGGGCGCTGCCGGAAGCCTTTGTGACATGGCTGGATGAAGCCAACGCTTTTTGTTCTACGCTGGTAGACCGCATTGTGACCGGCTATCCGCGTGATGAAGCCGCGCAGATTGAAGAGCAGCTGGGATATAAAGACGCTTTCCTCGATACCGCCGAACACTTCTACCTGTTTGTCATTCAGGGGCCGAAATCTCTGGCCGCCGAGCTGCGACTCGATAAACTGCCGCTTAACGTCCTGATCGTGGACGATATTAAGCCGTACAAAGAGCGTAAAGTGGCCATTCTTAACGGCGCGCACACCGCGCTGGTGCCGGTCGCCTTCCAGGCAGGGCTGGATACCGTGGGCGATGCGATGAACGATGCGGAAATTTGCGCTTTCGTCGAGAAGGCGATTTACCAGGAGATCATTCCGGTTCTCGATCTGCCGCGCGATGAGCTGGAGTCTTTTGCCAGCGCGGTAACCGGTCGCTTCCGTAACCCCTATATCAAGCATCAGCTGCTGTCTATCGCGCTTAACGGGATGACTAAATACCGTACCCGTATTCTGCCGCAGCTGCTGGCGGGACAGAAGAAAGCGGGGAAACTCCCGGCGCGTCTGACCTTTGCGCTGGCGGCGCTGATCGCATTTTATCGCGGCGAGCGTCACGGCGAGAGCTATCCGGTACAGGACGACGCCGAATGGATAGAGAGCTATCAGGCGCTGTGGGCCCAGCATCGGGATCGTCAAATCAGCACCCGCGAGCTGGTAAACGCGGTGCTTTGCGTTGAGTCCCACTGGGAGCAGGACCTGACGAAAGTTTCCGGCCTGGCCGAGCAGGTGGCGCAGGATCTGGATGCTATTTTGCGCGACGGTATGCGCGCCGCCGTTAAGCCGCTGTGCTGATATCCTGAAACGACCGGATTGCGGCCGGGTAAGGCGCCAGCCGCTACCCGGCAAGAATCCCGGCACCGTGCCGAACGCGATTGGTTATCGAACGCAACCCGGCCGCTGCCGGGTTATTTTTTTCCCTTCATTAGTTACAACATCCTTTTTGCTTTTTTGACTGGCACAGGTCTGTAAGAACGCGCCAATTTCGTCCAGCAGCGATCATCAGGGCAAATAAGAGAAAAAGATGAATTGTGTTCCTGACGCTTGATCAAATTATCCGGCAGGAAAATAATGCCTTATCCAAACGAGAGGTTAGACCAATGGTCATCGAAATTCGTGAAGTGGGCCAGCAGGATAAAGCGCAGTGGCTACGGCTATGGGAAGGCTATACCCGTTTCTACGGTAGCCCGCAGCCGCCGGACGTCACGGAATACACCTGGCAGCGCATGCTGGATCCCGCTTCTCCCATGTTGGGGCGCGTGGCCCTGGCGGATGGCAACGTCGCTGGATTTGCGATTTGTGTCCTTCACGAAGGCACCTGGGTAAAGATGCCTGTTTGCTATCTGGAAGATCTGTTCGTTGCTCCGCCGATGCGCGGAAAAGGCATCGCCAGGGCATTGATGCAGGCGCTGCAAGCGGAAGGGAAAGAGAAAGGGTGGTCGCGTCTGTACTGGCACACTCGTACTGATAATCCGGCCCGGCGTCTGTATGATGAATTTACGCCAGCCGATGACTATGTTCGTTACCGCGTGACGCTCTGAAAATCTGAGATTAAGAAGTTATTAAGATTTCCCCTGTAAAACAGGGGAAACGACTCAGGAGTAACAAAATGGAAAAACGCATAGAGACGGTTGTGAACCTCATCATGTTTCTTTCGCTGCTGGCCACCGCGTGGGATCTCTCCCTGGTCCATCACCTGTCCTGGTAAACCTGAACGTACGGCGCCAAAGCCTGGCGCCGCAACGTTAGTTCCTACTTTAACATCAATACGTTATGCCAACCACGCTAGCGGCGCGCGACGATAAACAGGCGCGGAAATAGCAGTAGCACCTTTTCGTTACACTGTAACGGATAGTGCTGTTTCAGACGTACCAGATAGCGTTCGAGAAAAGCCTGGCGCTGCGGTTCATCAAGAGGCTGTAAAAACGGGCGTAGGCCCGTTGACTGCAGCCATTCAATAATGGCCTGGTGCGAAGCCAGCGGGTGAAAGTAGGTGGTGCGCCAGATATCCACCTCGCAGCCGCAGGCGGTCAGCATATCGTAATACTCCGGCACATCCGGCAGCGGCGGCCGCCCGCTGGCTGGATATCCCAGCTCTTCCGCGACCTCACGCATCAGCGCGTGCGAGGGTTCCTGCCAGTTAACCGGCATTTGCACCGCCAGTACGCCGTTTTCCGCAAGATTGCTGACCAGATGGGGAAAAAGCCGCTGATGATCCGTTAGCCATTGCAGCGAAGCATTGGCGTAAATAACGTCCGCCGGGCGCTCGGGGCGAAACCCGGCGATATCTCCTTCGACAAAGCGGCAGTCCGGGAGCCGCTGAGCGGCTTCTTCCAGCATGGCCGGCGAATTATCGACGCCAATAATTGTTGCTTCTGGCCAGGCATGCCGTAGCAGAGCGGTACTGTTGCCTGGCCCGCAGCCCAAATCAACGGCCAGCGCTACGGGATGGTGGGCGATGCGGGCGAGAAGCTCGGCGGCGGGCCGCGTGCGCTCCGCGCCGAATTGCAAATACAATGAAGGATTCCAGTCAGCCATAGCACGCTCCGATTAAGAGAAACTCGTTCATCAGCATAGACGGCAATGCTTAACTGGCAAATAAACAACAGCTATATGCTAATGAAATGTGACGGTGTCACTTAACTTATGCCGGGTTCGTCACGGTAGACCCGGCGGAGGTTGGCTAGAGTAGGCGTCGCAAAAAAGGGGGGATGGTCATTAAATGGCGTTAATCATTAAGGTGTTACTTGAAAACCGGCTCGGCGAGGGGCAGGACAGCCTGCTGCAGGCGAAACCCGGATTAAGCCTGCTTGTGGAAGATGAAACCAGCCGGGTGCTGTTTGATACCGGGCCAGACGGCAGTTTTCTTCATAATGCGCAGCGGATGGGCGTCTCTTTATCTGACTTGACCGCCACGGTGCTCTCCCACGGTCATTACGACCACTGCGGCGGCGTGCCGTGGCTGCCGGATAACAGCCGTATCATTTGCCATCCGCTGATCGCGCAACAGCGCTACTCGGCGTTATCCCTTGCTGGACGTCGCTGGAAAGTCAAAAAACTGTCGCGAGAAATTGACTACTCCCGCCACCGCATGGAGTACAGCCGCGAACCGCTGGCGATCGGCGAACGACTGTTGTGGTCCGGCGAGATTGCGGTCGCGCGTCCGCGAGCCTATGGCGTCCTCGCGGGTCAATCGCCGGGGGAAGATTACCTTGCCGACGAAGGCGTGCTGATCTACCGCTCGACGCGGGGGTTAGTCATTATTTGCGGCTGCGGGCATCGCGGATTGATCGATACGATTCGCCACTGTCAGAAGATCACCGGCGTCCAGCAGATACGCGCCATCATCGGCGGCCTTCACCTGCGCAGCGCGCCGCCGTGGGTGATACGTCGGCTAAAGCAGTTCTTGCGCCAGCAGAAGGTCGAGGAGGTGATGGCCTGCCACTGCACCGGTTCATGGGGGCGCTGGTGGCTTGCCGCGGATAGCGCCCCGGCCACCGGCGATACGTTGGTGCTGGAATAACAATCGCATTCACTTTTGCTAATTACATATAAATAACATTTTTGCTATTTATTAAATACATTAACCGTCGGCTATACACCTTCCCCCAGGGGGAAGGTCAAATACTGATATCCCTTTTTGGTGTAAATATTTATAGAGAAACTTCATTCTATTTAACGTGGGTTTTTCTCTTTGAAATATCATTTAATTCTGCCGATGAGTGTGATTTAATTCAGCGGTCTTCTTATTGCGAATATCTCTATGATTGCGTCACTGCAGGCATTATTAAAACAAGCAACCCGGCGTCGGCTTCGTATCCGCGCGGGGCTTGTTATTGCCTGTTGGCTACTGCTCAACCTTCAGCTGACCGTCGCGGCGCACCACGGCGGCCAACAGCAGCCGGTGGCGCCGCAGGCGCAGATTCACCATATTGTCGATGGCGTGATGAGCATGCCCGGCATGGAAAGCGTCGGTCAGAAAGCCATCTGCGAGAAGCACTGCGACCCCGATACCGCGCAGCCAAACTCATTAACCTCTTTACAGCTGAACGCGCTTCCCTCCGAAACCGCGCTATTAGTGGTTTCCCCGCAGCAGGAGACCTGCGCTGAACGTATGGACTGGCGGACGCCGCCGGTCACCGGTCCGCCGGCTGAAATACGCTTCTGCCGTTTCAGGGAATAAAACGCCGTTAAAAACATCCATCAGATCTGCCCGGTCTGCGGGCGACTTTATGTTTTTTTCGGAGACTTTATTATGCGTTCGACCTCTATTTTTCTGCTTATTACCAGCGTTCTGACCTTTTCCCTCACTTCATTTTCCGCCAGCGCGGAAGACGGCGCGATGCATCACCATAATATGTCCGCGATGGCGGAGATGCCGGGGATGAATAAGCCGGATGATTCCGCCCCCCTTTATTCAACGAACGGGGTCATTAAAGCCTGGCGCGACAATGCCGTGGTGATTGCCCACGCTCCGGTTGCCGAGCTGAACTGGCCAGCGATGACCATGAGCTTTGCGCTCGGCGATAACCACGATAAAAAGCTGGCGGTGGGACAAAAGGTTGATTTCACCTTCCGTCAGACGGACTCCGGCTACGCGCTCGTTTCGATGACCGCGCACTAATTCCGGAGTCATTATGTCCATCTTAAATAAGGCGGCCCGCGGGCTGCCGCTTTTACTGTCGCTGATTTCCGCCAACGGCTGGGCGACGACGCTGGCTGAGGCCCTGTCGGCGGCGGAAAGCTACTCCGCCGAGCTCTCCGCCAACGATCATCAGGTGAATGCGTTAAAAAACAGGGCGGATTCCGCCATGCAGCTTCCCGATCCGAAGCTGAAGTTCGGCATTGAAAACGTTCCGCTGGGCGGCAACAACGCCAGCCGACTGACCCGCGAGGGGATGACCATGCAAAGGGTCGGCGTGATGCAGGACTACGTCAGCAGCACCAAGCGCGAACGAAAGGCCGACTCGATAACCGCCGAAGCGCGCCAGGCCGCCGCCAATGCCGATGTGATCCGCGCCCGGCTGCAGCGGGAAACCGCGCAGGCGTGGCTGGCGCTGGCGGTGGCGCAGAAATCACTGCGTTCAGTACAGGCGTTGATCAGCGAAACCTCCCGGCAAATCAACGTACAAAAGGCCGGCGTAAGCAGCGCCAGCGCCAGTCCCGGCAGCGTGCTCGACGTTCAGCTGGCGCTGAATGCCATGAAAAATGAGCAAGATAACGCCCGCCGCGATGTGCAGATTGCCCGGGCGCGCCTGTTGCAGCTTACCGGCAAAGAGGTCCGCGATATCTCCGGCCCGCTGCCGCGCATTGAACGCCTACCGGCCGATGAAGCCGCGTTAATGGCGGGGATTAAGCTACATCCTGAGGTGATTCAGGCCGCGCGCGAGGCCGATTTGGCGAAAGCGAAATCAGGTCAGTCGGAAGTCGCGGCGATCCCTGACGTTGGCGTCGAGGTCTATTACGCCCGGCGCGGGGACGATTACGACGATATGGTGGGCGTCATGTTTACCGTCGATATGCCTATTTTTCAAGGCAAACGCCAGGACAAAGAGCACGCCGCCGACGTCTCCCGTACCTATGAAGCCAACGATCGGCTGACGTTATTGATGCGCGAGCATCAGGCCCAGCAGTATCAGCTGATCTCGCAATATAACGCCGCGAAAGCCATTTACGATCGTCAGCAAAGCGAGGTGCTGCCGCTGCTGCGCAAGAAGGTGAGCCTCGTCAATGCCCAGTATCGGGGCGGCAGCTCGGCGCTGGCGGAACTGCTCGCCGCCCGTCGCGATCTGCTGAGCGGAGAAATTGCCAGCAACGACGCGGAGAAAGCGCTCGCTGATGCGTGGGCCGCCATTCGCTACCTTATTCCTCAGGATGTTAAATAATGAAGCCAAAATCTGTTATTACCCTTGTGGCGCTGGCCATCGCCCTGGCCGCCGCGGGCGGATACTGGCTCGGTTCGCGAAACGCGCCGACGCTTTCCGCGGACGGGGCTCAGACCGAAATGGGCCGCAAAGTGTTGTACTGGTACGATCCGATGGCCCCCGGCACTCGCTTCGATAAACCGGGAAAGTCACCGTTTATGGATATGGATCTGGTGCCGCGCTACGCCGACGAAGGGGCGGGAGAGGAGGCCGGGAGCGTGCAGATTAGCGCCCGCCAGCAGCAAAACCTCGGCGTACGCACGGCTGATGTTGCCCGGCGGACGCTGGCGCAGAAGCTCAGCGCTTTCGGCACCGTCGCGATTGACGAGCGCAGCGTTGAAACGGTTCCGGCGCTGGCCAGCGGCCTGATCGAGAAACTTTACGTCAACGCCTCCCAGCAGTTTGTGAAAAAGAACGAGGCGCTGGCCGAGCTGTGGATCCCGCAGTGGGCGGCGGCGCAGCAGGAGTATCTGGCGGTGAGGCTGCTGGGCGATAGCGGTTTAACCGCCGCCGCGCGCGGCCGTTTGCAGCTGCAGTTTATGCCGGAAGCGATTATCCGCAGCGTTGAGCGCAGCGGTAAACCGCAAACCCGCATAACGGTACGCGCGCCGCACGATGGCTACGTCAGCAAGCTTGACGTGCGTACCGGCGCGCAGGTCACGGCAACCCAGCCGCTGTTCGAGCTGGCCAGCCTCGACCCGGTCTGGATCGTGATTGATTATCCGCAAAGCCAGGCCAGCCTGCTGCGCGTAGGCAGTCAGGTAACGGCCGCCACCAGCAGCTGGCCCGGCACAACGTTTCAGGGAACCGTCAGCGAGCTGCTTCCCGACCTCGAAGCGACCACCCGTACTCTGAAAGCCCGCGTAGTGCTCAATAATCCGCAGCATCAGCTCAAACCGGGCATGTATTTGAACGTTGAGCTGGCTGAGGCGCAGCAGGGGCGCGAGGTGCTGACGATCCCGGAAGAGGCATTAATTGCAACAGGCACCAGCAACCGGGTGCTGATCGCCGACGGCGAGGGGTATTTCCGTCCGGTCGAGGTGACCGCGGGACGAACGCAGGATGGTCTGGTTGAGGTAACTTCCGGCCTTGAAGAGGGGCAAAAGGTGGTCACCTCAGGTCAGTTCCTGATTGACTCCGAAGCCAGCCTGCGCAGCGCGCTGCCGCAAATGGCCGGGCAGAATGAAGAGGTAAAAAGCTACTCGGCGCAGGGCGTCATCAAGGCGGTGAGCGATGAGGCGGTAACGATCCCGGCGCTGAAGTGGCCGGCGATGATCATGGACTTTGCCATTACGCCGCCGCTGCGGGAGCAGGTGCGTCCCGGCGAGTCGGTGATGTTTCATTTCGTGCTGACCGATGAAGGGGCGCGGGTGACCTCAGTGATGCCGATGAGCGGCGCTAAGGAGCAGCCATGATTGCCGCCGTTATCCGCTGGTCGTTGCGCAACCGCCTGCTGGTACTGCTGGCGACGCTGATTATGGCCGCCTGGGGCGTCTGGTCGATACAGCAGGCGCCGCTGGACGCGCTGCCGGATCTTTCCGATACCCAGGTGATCATTCGCGTCAGCTATCCGGGCAAAGCGCCGCAAATTGTCGAAGATCAGGTGACCTATCCGCTGACCACTACCATGCTGTCGGTGCCGGGGGCGAAAACCGTGCGCGGTTTTTCCATGTTCGGCGATGCTTACGTTTACGTACTGTTTGAGGACGGTACCGACCCGTACTGGGCGCGCTCCCGCGTGCTGGAGTACCTGAGCCAAATCCAGAGCAGCCTGCCGCCGGAAACCAAAGCGTCGCTGGGGCCGGATGCCACCGGCGTCGGCTGGGTATTTGAATATGTGCTCACCGACAAAAGCGGCCAGCATAGCCTCGGCGACCTGCGGGCGATTCAGGACTGGATCCTTAAATATGAACTGAAAACCGTACCGGATGTTTCGGAGGTGGCCAGCGTCGGCGGGATGGTGAAAGAGTATCAGGTGGTTCTTAACCCAGACCGGCTGCGGGCGCTGAACGTCACTCACCAGCAGGTGATTAGCGCGATCCAGAGCGCCAACCAGGAAGGCGGAGGCTCGGTACTGGAACTGGGTGAAGCGGAATATATGGTACGCACCACCGGCTACCTGAAATCCATCGACGATTTTAACCAGGTCGTTATCGCCGCGCGCGGCGGCGTGCCGGTGCTGCTCTCCGACGTCGCCAGCGTGCGCCGGGGTCCGGCGATTCGGCGCGGCGTCGCCGAGCTCAACGGCGAAGGCGAGGTGGCGGGCGGCATTATCATCATGCGTTCGGGCAAAAACGCGCTGACCACCATTGACGCGGTGAAGGCCAAACTGGCGGAAGTGCAAAAAAGCCTGCCCGCAGGGGTAGAGATTGTCCCGGTGTACGACCGCTCGCAGCTGATTAAAAACTCGGTCGAAACCCTGACCCATAAGCTTATCGAAGAGTTTATCGTCGTGGCGGTGGTCTGCTCGCTGTTTCTGTTCCACTTCCGCAGCGCGCTGGTGGCGATGATCACGCTACCGCTGGGGATCCTCGGCGCGTTTATCGTGATGCACTATCAGGGCGTCAGCGCCAATATGATGTCGCTCGGGGGGATTGCGATCGCTATCGGGGCCATGGTCGATGCGGCAATCGTGATGATTGAAAATATGCATAAGGTGCTGGAGCAGTGGCGGCACGAGCATCCCGAACGCCAGCCGTCTTCCGCCGACTACTGGCAGATTGCCCAGCACGCGGCGTCGGAAGTGGGGCCTGCGCTGTTTTGCAGCCTGCTGATTATCACCCTGTCGTTTATTCCGGTGTTCACCCTCGAGGCGCAGGAGGGCAAGATGTTCTCGCCGCTGGCCTTCACCAAAACCTGGTCGATGGCGGTGGCCGCCGGGTTGGGGATAACTCTGGTGCCGGTGCTGATGGGCTACTTTATTCGCGGCAAAATCCCTGATGAAACCGCCAATCCGCTCAACCGCTGGCTGATCCGCGCCTATGAACCGCTGCTGGATAAAGTTCTGCAGTGGCCGAAGGCGACGCTGGCGGCGGCGGGGCTGCTGCTGGTCGCCACGCTGTGGCCGCTGGCGCAGCTCGGCAGCGAATTCCTGCCGCAGATTGACGAGGGCGACCTGCTGTACATGCCCTCCACGCTGCCGGGGATCTCCAGCCGCGAAGCCGGACGTCTGCTGCAGCAAACCGACCGCCTGATCAAGACCATCCCTGAAGTGCAAAGCGTATTCGGTAAGGCCGGACGGGCGGATAGCGCCACCGACCCGGCGCCGCTGACCATGCTGGAAACCACCATTCATTTCAAGCCGAAAAGCGAATGGCGGCCCGGCATGACCATGGATAAGCTCATTAGCGAGCTGGACAATACGGTGAAGGTGCCGGGCATCGCCAACGTCTGGGTGCCGCCGATTCGTAACCGCCTGGATATGCTGGCGACCGGTATTAAAAGCCCGGTCGGCATCAAAGTGAACGGCAACAATCTGGCGGAGATCGAAAAAACCGCCGAGGAGATTGAGCGTATCGTACGTAACGTACCGGGGGTGACCTCGGCGCTGGCGGAGCGTCTCGACGGCGGTCGCTATATCGATATCACTATCGACCGGGTGAAAGCCGCCCGCTACGGCGTGTCGGTGAAGGAGCTGCAGTCGATCGTCGCCAGCGTGGTCGGCGGCGATAACATCGGTGAAACCATCGAGGGGCGAGAACGTTACCCGATCAGCGTCCGCTATCCGCGCGAAATGCGCGACTCGCTGCAAAAGCTGCGCGATCTGCCGGTGGTGACCAGCGGCGGGGCGCAGGTGGCGCTTTCCGAACTGGCGGATATCGCCATCACCGACGGCCCGCCGATGCTGAAAAGCGAAAACGCCCGACTATCGGACTGGATCTACGTTGATATTCGCGGACGTGACCTGAAATCCGCCGTGGACCAGATGCAGCGTGAGGTCAGCGAACAGGTCAAGCTGCCGGAAGGTATCTCGTTGACCTGGTCCGGGCAGTATGAGTATCTGGAGCGCGCGACGGCAAAGCTGAAAATCGTGCTGCCGTTTACCCTGATGATTATCTTTATTCTGCTTTACGTCACCTTCGGTCAGGTCAAAGACGCGCTGCTGATTATGGGTACCTTACCGTTTTCGCTGGTAGGCGGCGTCTGGCTGCTTTGGCTGCTGGGCTATAATCTGTCGGTGGCGGCCGCCGTGGGCTTTATCGCGCTGGCCGGCGTGGCGGCGGAGTTCGGGGTGATTATGGTGCTCTATTTAAACCAGGCGATCGCCAAACGCCGCGGACGGCTTGATGACCAGACGCTCAACGAGGCGATTCATGAAGGGGCGGTGCTGCGCGTGCGCCCGAAAGTGATGACCGTGGCGACGATTATGGCCGGGCTGCTGCCGATTATGTGGGGAGGCGGCACCGGATCGGAGGTGATGCAGCGTATCGCCGCGCCGATGATCGGCGGGATGATCACCGCGCCGCTGCTGTCGATGCTGGTGATCCCGGCAGTCTATCACCTGACGCACCGTAACAAACGCTAAAGTACAACGCCCGGGCCAGGCGGCTCGGGCGTGAATCAGTCGGCGTTCTTAAGATCTTCCGCGCGTTTGGCGGTGGCGTAAACAAAGTCCAGCATCGGCTCAAGGTCGGTATCGTAGCCGGCCTGAATGATTTTACCGCGCAGCCATTCGATCTCGCTGGTGATATCCGGGTGGAATATATTGTTGTCCTGCGCTTTGCGCAGCCATTTGAGCAGGAAATTATTTTTCCCGCGAACTCCGCCCGATTTCTTTGATTTTGCGTGCATTTTCAGCGCCACCAGAATGCAGTAATAGAAATGAACGCGCTGATTAAAACTTTGGTGCATGTCTTTATTTCCCGCCAGAATCAGGTTGCGGACGGGCATGGACCTTAAGCATGCGGTCTCTGATATTCACCCATACCACCTACGCGCCGCTTGCCGGGCGCCGAGGCGATGGTGGCACGGAAGCCGAATTACAGTCAAATATTGATTAGTTTTATAGCAATATTTATTTGCGTCGATCGCCGCCTGACGGTCAGATTTATGCCCCGATGTGCAGCCGTAGTGAACACAGAAGGCTGGGCAAGTCGCGCGCGGCAGAGTATAAAATTTGTTAACGCATCATGGACAATGACGGGAGAGGGTATTGAATACGATTTAGACGGAATGGATGTACTTTTTGTCGCCGGCTTTGGGCCAATAACGCAGTCGGCCGCAGCCAGCCGTGACTTCTATGTCGCCGCGCTGGGGCTACCGCTCAAACCGATGCCCGGTAACGAAGCCTATCTGCTGACCGAACATGATGCCCTCGGCGGGGTAAAACATTTTGCCCTCTGGCCGCTGGCGCAGGCGGCGCGCTCCTGTTTTGACGCCGATAGCTGGCCAGACTATCTGCCGGTGCCTCAGGCGTGGATCGAGTTTGAAGTACGCGATATCGATTCGGCAACCGACGCGCTGAAGGCCAGAGGCTATCGGCTGCTGGTGGACAACCGCATTGAGCCGTGGGGGCAAACCGTCACGCGTCTGCTTAGCCCGGAAGGGCTGCTGGCGGGGATCACCGTGACGCCGTGGCTGCGCGAGGGCAAAGCATGATGGCGGCGGAATTGATGACTGAAAGACTCCTGCTGATCCCCTTAACCGCAGACGATGCGCCGCAAATTCAGGTTCTCTTTCCACAGTGGGAAATCGTGCGTTATCTTGCCGCCGGTTTTCCATGGCCGTTCCCGGAGGATGGCGCGTCGCGCTATGTCAATAATGTGGCTTTACCGGCCGCAGCTAACGGCACCGCCTGGTTTTGGACCATTCGCCTTAAAACGGCGCCGGAGAGGGTAATTGGCCTGATTACGCTCTCTGATGAAGTGGATAACAACCGCGGGTTTTGGCTGGATCCGCGCTGGCACCGCCAGGGATTGATGACCGAAGCCTGCCGCCGGGTGACCGATTTTTGGTTTAACACGCTTAACCGGGAGGTGCTGCGCGCGCCGAAAGCCTGCGACAATAGCGGGTCGAAAAAGATTTCGCACCGTAGCGGTATGCGGCTGATTCGTGTTGAGAAAAAGCAGTTCATCTGCGGTCTGCTGGACGCCGAATTGTGGGAAATAACCAAAGCGGAATGGAATGCATTGGCTGCCCAAGCTCCCGCGTCACATAGGGTGACAGGATGCTGATTTATAACGTATTCGGGCGTCATATTGGCGTCCAGCGTCAGGGCGAACGCTGGCAGCTTTTCCGCGTCGATCTTAACGAGGGGAAATTTTCGCCGCTGGCCGGGGTTATCATCCCGGACGATCTTACGGAGGCGGAAATTCCCGGCTGGCTGGGGGATATTTTTCACGAAGCGGCAAGCCCGCGCCATCCTGACGTCCGTCTTGTGGTTTAGGACTTAGGTCGCTACAAAGTAGCGACTTTTTTATAAATACCTTCTTTAACGAGTTAGATTTGTGTCGAAATTATTCCGGCAAGATATCCGACTCGTTGTTTTAGGATAGTTGAGGAGAGTGATTCAGGAAATTCGATGGTAAATGTTGAAAACAAAGCATCATTATATTCTGCAATATCAAACTCAAGCTTACAGACATATTATTAATGCTTCTTGTATAACATCCCCCGTTTTGAAAGAGCGGATGAATATCCCTGGGAAACATTTTTGTCAAACATTAACATAATGCTGCACCCCTTTAAAAGCGCCTTTTTCTAGTTCCGGGGCATAGACTCAATACACTTCAAGTTGCATGTTCGGGCAACAGTGCAGCCCAAACCTTAAGGGTATAAAGCAACACGCGCAACATGCGACGCCTGGTATGGCGAGTATTGGGTTTTCTGGCATAGATTATTGATATTACAACTTTATTTAGGATATGCATGGAAGTGAGTAATCAGTTTTGTAATGCCCTTAAAGAAATTAAAACTCAATAAAATTTTATTCAATCTTTCATATGCTATTGATTTTTATTGATTTATTATCTTGTTGTTATTTTAATTGATTTCGTTTTTGCAATTACTTTGGCTGGTGGTATAGTTATTACAGACCACAGAAGGTAAAGGGATTATGCTCATCATGCGACCAAAAGAAGTTCCAGCACCGACAGCCAGTACGATGTACAGAGATGAAAGTAGAGGTTTGCTTTCCCGTAAAGTCGTTATTGTTCTGGGTTTGCTTAGCGCCGTTGCTGCATTATCCACTGATATGTACTTGCCTTTATTTCCAGCTATCGCCAGTGATTTGCATACGACGCCTGACAAAGTTCAGCTTAGTATCACCGCTTTTATGGTGGGTTTAGGAATTGGGCAGTTATTCATTGGCCCATTGTCCGATCATTACGGCAGACGTAAATTATTGCTAGGCGGGATGACTCTATTAACCATCGCTTCATTAGCTGGCGCTATATCTACGAACATTCAGCTGCTTATTGTTACGCGATTCTTTCAGGGATTGGGAGGCGCGGCTGGTATCGTTCTTTCCCGGGCAATTATTTCCGATCTGTGCCCGGGGACTAAAGCCGCTCGATATTTTAATCTGGTGTTAGCGATACAGGGGATTGCCCCTGTTATTG
>OFCN01000573.1_pt1 | contig 16140 bp, 14 predicted proteins | sample 1520801 | NCBI WGS metagenome assembly OFCN01 (sample SAMEA2699029, study PRJEB24076) | metagenome | biome: Human gut stool | place: Spain | collected 2012-03-20 | reverse complement strand
GAAATAGTCTTTAATATAACGGAAAAAGGAAAAAGGTTCAATTATATTCCTTTTGTGTGGGCTCATACTGTGAAATAGAATACTAATATTAAAAAATGGTGTGTAATAATAAGAAAAACAGTAAGTTACTCCCGTTTTCGTCGTCAATTGTATTTTCGAGGGAATGCTTAAAGATGTAAAAAGGCAACTAATTCATAGCGAATTAGTTGCCTTGCATTTTCTTATTTTAGGAATATCCCTAAGTCGATCATTTGGATATCCTTAGGCTTTATGCCTTTTTATACGTTTTTTACTTTAATCAGATACTCAGCTATCTGTACTGCGTTCAATGCCGCACCTTTCTTGATCTGGTCACCTACAATCCAGAAAGTCAGTCCGTTTTCGTTCGTCAGGTCTTTACGGATACGTCCTACGTAAACCGGATCTTTACCTGCAAGGAACAACGGCATCGGATATTCCTTTTCTGCCGGATTGTCCTGAAGAACCAATCCTTCGCCCTTGGCGAATGCTTCGCGGGCTTCTTCTACGGAAATCGGACGTTCTGTTTCTACCCAAATGCTTTCAGAGTGAGCACGTAATGCAGGAACACGTACGCAAGTAGCACTGACTTTGATATCGGAGTGCATGATTTTGCGTGTTTCGTTGAACATCTTCATTTCTTCTTTGGTGTAACCATTTTCGGTGAAGACGTCAATCTGAGGAATCAGGTTGAATGCCAACTGATACGCGAATTTTTCCACGGTAACAGGTTCGTTAGCCAATACTTGGCGATATTGTTCATACAATTCGTCCATGGCAGCAGCACCCGCACCACTTGCTGCCTGATAGGTAGACACGTGCACGGTTTTTATATGAGAAAGCTGTTCGATGGCTTTTAGTGCAACTACCATTTGGATAGTCGTACAGTTCGGGTTGGCGATGACGCCGCGAGGACGTTCCAATGCGTCTTCGGCATTTACTTCAGGCACTACCAAAGGTACATCGGCATCCATACGGAATGCACTGGAGTTATCGATCATCACAGCACCATACTTGGTGATTGTTTTTTCGAATTCCTTGGATGTTCCTGCTCCGGCAGAAGTGAAAGCAATGTCTACCCCTTTAAAGTCATCGTTGTGTTGTAAGAGTTTCACCTCGATCTGTTTACCGCGGAAAGTATAAATTGTTCCGGCACTACGTTTAGAACCGAACAAAACTAACTCGTCCAACGGGAAGTTTCTCTCATCGAGCACGCGCAGGAATTCCTGTCCCACGGCTCCGCTTACGCCAACAATAGCTACTTTCATCTTTTTCTTTTGTTAAATTGTGAATATTGTATTTATCTTCTTACACTGTCGAATAGAAGATATTTGGCTGCAAAATTATAACATTTTGCCATATAATCAGTATTTCGGGTGAGAAAAAAGTTATAAGACTATGAGTTTTTAGCAGTAACTGATAGAACCTGTATTGAAATAACCTAAAACTCACGACTCAAACCTTGTAACTTATTGGTGGTATGCGAACTTTTTTGTTCCTTTGCATTGAATTCCTAAAGCCACAGCCTATGAACTTGTTTGATTTTAATTTGACTTTACCGATAACCGATCCGACCTGGGTATTCTTTTTGGTATTGATTATCATTCTTTTTGCTCCGATGATTTTGGGACGCCTTCATATACCTCATATTATTGGCATGATTCTGGCGGGAGTACTGATAGGTGAACATGGCTTTCACGTGCTCGATCGTGACAGCAGCTTCGAACTCTTCGGTAAAGTAGGACTATATTATATCATGTTCCTTGCCGGACTCGAAATGGACATGGAAGACTTCAAGAAGAACCGGACGAAAAGCATTGTGTTCGGTTGGCTCACTTTTCTTATTCCAATGGGATTGGGTATCTGGAGTAGTATGAGTGTGTTGGGTTATGGTTTCCTTACCGCTGTGTTACTGGCTAGTATGTATGCTTCTCATACGTTGATAGCTTATCCTATTATCAGTCGTTATGGATTGTCGCGTTTGCGCAGTGTCAATATTACGATTGGTGGTACGGCTGTTACCGTTACTCTTGCTTTGATAATCCTTGCCGTCATAGGCGGTATGTTCAAAGGAACTGTTGACGGTTGGTTCTGGGGATTTCTTGTGGCAAAAGTTGCTTTTCTCGGATTTCTGATTGTTTTCTTCTTTCCTCGTATCGGCCGTTGGTTTTTCCGGAAGTACGATGATAGCGTGATGCAATTTGTATTTGTGCTGGCGATGGTCTTTCTCGGTGGTGGATTAATGGAGTTTGTAGGAATGGAAGGCATTTTGGGAGCTTTCCTTGCCGGATTGGTCTTGAACCGTCTGATTCCTCATGTATCTCCCTTGATGAATCGGTTGGAATTTGTAGGAAATGCACTGTTTATTCCTTACTTCCTGATTGGTGTAGGAATGATTATTGATGTACGAAGCCTGTTTACCGGAGGCGAGGCATTGAAAGTTGCTGTCGTTATGACAGTGGTAGCTACTTTTAGTAAATGGCTGGCTGCATGGATCACGCAGAAGATTTACCGTATGCAACCGAATGAACGGAGTATGATATTCGGACTTAGTAATGCTCAGGCAGCAGCTACGCTTGCAGCGGTATTGATCGGTCACGAAATTATTATGGAGAATGGGGAGCGTTTGCTGAATGATGATGTGTTGAACGGTACGGTGGTGATGATTCTTTTTACTTGTGTAATCAGTTCTTTGGTAACAGAACGTTCCGCCCGCCGTTTCGCTATGAATGAGGAATTGCAATCAGAGGAACAAGGTGCAAAGAAAAGTACCGAACAGATATTGATTCCCGTGGCTAACCCGGATACAATTGAGGATTTGATAAATCTGGCTTTAGTGATAAAAGACGCCAAACAGAAGAATGGTTTAATCGCATTAAACGTTATTAATGATAGTAACAGTTCGGAGAAGAAAGAACTGCAAGGAAAGCGAAATTTGGAAAAAGCGGCAATGATTGCCGCTGCTGCCGATGTTCCTGTAAATATGGTCAGCCGTTATGACCTGAACATCGCTTCGGGAATTATCCACACGATTAAAGAATATGAAGCTACGGATGTAGTAATCGGTCTGCATCGGAAAGCGAATATTGTTGATACCTTTTTCGGGAATTTGGCGGAAAGCCTTTTGAAAGGTACACATCGCGAGGTGATGATCGCTAAGTTTCTGATGCCGGTTAATACTTTGCGCCGGATAAATATTGCCGTGCCACCAAAGGCGGAATATGAAACCGGGTTCTCAAAATGGGTGGAACATTTCTGCCGTATGGGAAGTATTCTGGGATGTCGCGTGCATTTCTTTTCCAATGAACGTACGCTGATGCGTCTTCAGCAACTGGTAAAGAAAAAATATGCAGGAACTCCGACTGAATTTTCCTTGTTGGAAGAATGGGAAGACCTTTTGTTATTAACAGGGCAAGTGAACTATGATCATTTGCTGGTGGTAATCTCAGCCCGTCGCGGTTCTATCTCTTATGACACCTCTTTCGAACGTCTTCCGGCGCAGCTAGGAAAATATTTCTCAAACAATAGTTTGATTATCCTGTATCCCGACCAATTCGGAGATCCGCAGGAAATTGTGTCTTTCTCTGATCCGCGCGGTCATAATGAATCACAACATTATGAGAAAGTGGGTAAATGGTTCTATAAATGGTTAAAGAAAAGCTAATGGAAAAAAACGACTGGCAACAAAGAACGGAACTCCTGTTAGGAGAAGAAAAGATGAATCGCATCCGGAAGGCACACGTATTGGTTGTGGGATTAGGCGGAGTGGGCGCTTATGCTGCCGAAATGCTTTGTCGTACGGGAGTTGGCAAAATGACTATTGTAGATGCGGATACCGTGCAGCCTACGAATATGAACCGCCAGTTACCTGCCATGCACTCTACGTTGGGAATGCCGAAAGCGGAAGTATTGGCTACCCGGTATAAAGATATCAATCCGGATATTGAACTGACGGTACTCCCTGTTTATCTGAAAGATGAGAATATACCGGAACTATTGGACGCAGGCAAGTATGATTTTATAGTAGACGCAATTGATACAATCAGTCCGAAGTGCTTCTTGATTTATGAGGCGATGAAACGGCATATCAAGATTGTGTCCAGTATGGGAGCGGGAGCAAAGAGCGATATCTCTCAGGTCCGTTTTGCAGATCTTTGGGATACTTATCATTGTGGACTAAGTAAGGCGGTGCGGAAACGTTTGCAGAAAATGGGAATGAAACGTAAACTTCCGGTAGTATTCAGTACCGAACAGGCTGATCCGAAAGCTGTATTGCTGACTGATGATGAACAGAATAAGAAATCAACTTGCGGGACAGTGAGCTATATGCCGGCTGTGTTCGGCTGCTATTTGGCGGAATATGTCATTAAACGATTATAAATATCATGATAAAATTAGAAGGAATAACAAAAAGCTTCGGTTCATTGCAAGTCCTGAAAGGTATTGATCTGGAAATTAACAAAGGCGAGATTGTCAGTATTGTAGGTCCTAGTGGGGCAGGTAAGACTACCTTGTTGCAGATCATGGGAACGTTGGACGAACCGGATGCAGGTAATGTACAGATTGACGGAACTGTAGTGAGCCGGATGAAAGAAAAAGAACTCTCTGCATTCCGTAATAAGAATATAGGTTTCGTTTTTCAGTTTCATCAATTGCTGCCGGAGTTCACCGCATTGGAGAATGTGATGATTCCTGCGTTTATCGCAGGAGTATCTTCGAAAGAGGCAAACGAACATGCTATTAGAATACTCGATTTTATGGGATTGGCAGAGCGTGCTTCCCATAAACCGAATGAGTTGTCGGGAGGAGAGAAACAACGCGTTGCTGTGGCGCGTGCTTTAATCAATGATCCGGCTGTAATACTGGCGGATGAACCTTCCGGTAGTTTGGATACACATAATAAAGAAGATTTACATCAACTGTTCTTTGACCTGAGGGAGCGTTTAGGACAGACTTTTGTGATTGTTACCCATGACGAGGGACTTTCGAAAATCACCGACCGAACGATACATATGGTTGACGGCATGATTAAAAAAGATTAATAAGAGAACTCAACTTCTAAAAATGCATACCAAAAAGGTAGAACCTTGCAAGTGTTCTATCTTTTAGCTATATATTTATAGTCGCTTCTCTACGGAAGTCTGTGAAGATGATAGTAGAGTGTTTGTTTTGTTTGTGTGTGATGCATTCTTGTCTGGTGTGATAGGAATGCATCTTTTTTTATTTATTGTGACAAACGAGGAACTATTCATAACAAATATAAGGAGTAATCCGTTCGAAATCTGCTGTATTGAATTCCTCGTAAAGTGATAATTGCTTGAGGTTTGTCAAGATCCCTTTCTTTTTTCGGTATTCCACAATAACTTTGGCTTGATAGTAGTTTATATACGGATGATGCATCATCCGTTCGATACTTGCCTTATTTATGTTAATACGGCGGATTTGGGTTGCGTTGATAGAGAACCAGGGTCGGAGCATCTCTGCTTTTAAATGTTTCTCCTGTAATTGCTCTATTTTATAAAAGCCCCCTAGCTGTGTCCGGTAATTTACAATCATACGGGCAATGGCACTTCCGATACCTGGAATTTTCTTAAGTTCGGTCGTGTCTGCTTCATTCAGGTTGATGACGGTGCCGGGCTGATATTTAAACAGGGTATCCTGCGGCATCCTTTGTTTCATTAATAGTCGGACGGTATCTTTTGTTGAGGACTGTTCGGTAATACGGATATAAGGATGTAAAGTCTGATATTGCTCGTCTGTCAACCCGTATATCTTTTGGAAATCTTCCGGATGACGGAACTTTCCCTGTTTCTTGCGGTAACGCAGAATGTTTTTAGCTATCCACGGAGGCAATCCCAATGATATAAAAGTAATGGAATCGGCAGTGTTCGGATCGAATATAGAGAGCCTGACTTCTTTTGGTGAATAGGAATCGTTTTTCGGAGGGTCCCCTTCTGCGAATTTCCTTTGAGGTTTTATTTCTTTGATCGATGAAATGAATTCATCATATTCTAGCTTGAATTTCTCATCTTCTTCAGGAGTAACTTCTTGAGGAGTGGAGAATAGTTGCACGAGCCGGGGAATTGAGAATACCCCTATAATAAGAACGACAAGGACGATAATGCCTTGTCGTTCGGTTTTAGTGAAATAAAAAAAGTCTTTCCACATTATAGTTTGATTAGTCCCAGTTCATTGATGAATATCAGTGAGATAGCGATTGGGGCGATATATTTTAATATAAAGATGATTAGTTTGTATACAGGAATTTCTATTGAACCGTTATTTGTAATCTCCGACCAGACGATTTTCTTATCAAGATACCAGCCGGTAAAGAGAGAAATACAGAGCCCGCCGAGCGGCAACATGATTTTAGCCGTAACAAAGTCGAAGAGGTCGAACATTCCCAAACCGAAAATCGTGAATCCTTTCGTCACTCCGAGGGATAGTGAACAGAATATTCCCAAAAAGATGCATCCTCCGGTCACGAGTCTTGCTGCTTTTCCACGGGATAAGTTGAATTCCTCGTGCAGATAGGCGGTTACTACCTCATGCAGGGAAATCGTGGAGGTTAATGCAGCCATTGCCAGCAATGCATAAAACATCACAGAGAATATGTATGCCAATATAGGTACTCCGCCGAATGCCTGTTGGAATACGTTAGGCAGAGTGATAAAGATGAGGCTTGGACCCGAATCAGGTTGTATGCCTACGGAGAAAGCGGCCGGGAAGATGATAAATCCGGCTAATATCGCAACGAAAGTATCAATGATTCCTACACTGAAAGCCGTTTTTGTCAGGTTGGTCTCTTTGCTGAAATAAGAGGCGTACGTACAAAGACATCCCATTCCCAGGCTTAAAGAGAAGAAGGCTTGCCCATAGCACTCAAAAATACATTTCCGTCCACCTTGCTAAAGTCCGGTTTCAGTAGAAACTCGATGCCCGCACCGGCTCCCGGTAGAGTGACCGAACAAACAACCAATATAACTATAATAATAAATAAGGTAGGCATCATAATCTTGGAAGATTTCTCGATTCCTTTTTCTACCCCTTTCACGATGATGAAGTGCGTAATCAGCAGGAAGGCTATTAACCAGATAACTGGTCGCCAGGGATTACTGGAGAATTGTTGGAACGAGGTGATGAATTCTCCGGAGGTTTTTCCTGAGAAACCATTAGTGGCAGCTTCGAGAATATATTCCAGCGTCCACCCTGCAACTACGGCATAATAACTGAGAATCAGGAAACCTGCCAATACTCCCATACGTCCCACCCAGCGCCAATGTGTGCCGGGAGCTAATTTTTGGTAAGCCCTTGCCGTATTAGCTTGCGAATGGCGTCCTATCAGAAACTCTGCAATCATAATAGGAAGCCCTAAAAGGAGAATACACCCTAAATAGATTAATATAAATGCAGCACCTCCGTGATTTCCGGTTTCATAGGGAAACCGCCAGATATTACCCAGTCCTACTGCCGAGCCGGCGGAAGCAAGTATTACGCCTAACTTACTACCGAAGTTCGCTCTATCATTTTTTGTCATAAATCTTGTTTTATCTTACAAATCGTTATAAAATGTACCTATAAGAGTGCAAATATAGAAAATGATACTTATATTTGCACGAAATATGTAATATTATTTAGATATGCTATCTTATATTAAGAAATATCCGATCTCACTTTTTATAATCCTGACTGTGATTTATCTTTCATTTTTTAAACCACCCAAGACGGATTTGAGTGAGATTCCTAACTTAGACAAGCTGGTTCATATTTGTATGTATTTCGGTATGTCAGGTATGTTGTGGCTGGAATTTTTGCGTGCACATCGCCGGGACGAGGCACCGTTGTGGCATGCTTGGGTAGGAGCGTTCTTCTGCCCCGTGCTGTTCAGCGGGTGTGTAGAATTGCTGCAAGAATACTGTACCAGTTACCGTGGAGGAGACTGGCTGGATTTTGCAGCAAATTCTACCGGAGCATTGCTCGCAAGTCTGGTTGCTTATTATGTGGTGCGTCCAAGAATGATGAAACAGTGATTATAAATATTCTACTGTTGAGCTAAGTTTGATCCCATTGGAACCTTTGATGAGAATGGTATAGCCTTTAGGCTTATTTGTTTCAAGTTCCTTTATGACCTCTTGTACATTTGCATACGTCTTGAAAGAGTGACAGACAGATGCAAACTGCTCTCCGACCAGCCATACTTTTTCAAAGTCGCTCTCTTTTATGTAATCAACAATCTTCTGATGTTCGTTCAGACTTTCGGTGCCCAGTTCGCGCATGTCCCCCAATATAAGCATTTTGTGAGAAACTGTCATATTTCGAAAGTTTTGCAGGGCAGCCGCCATACTGGTAGGATTGGCATTGTATGCATCAATGATAAGGGTATTGTCTGCTGTCTCTTTAAGCTGTGAACGATTATTCTGGGGTGTATATCCGGCCAACGCTTCGTCTATCTTCCGGTCTTCCACCCCGAAGAACCGTCCGATTGTAATGGCAGCCAGGGCATTGGGGAAATTATACTCTCCGATTAACTGCGTCCGTATCCGGTGGGTTTCACCATTCTTTTCTGCCTTCCATTCGAGAGCGAGATAAGGTGAATTCCCTGTGATGCAGCCGTTGACATAAAGATCTTCCCCGCTTCCATAAGAAATCAGATTCAATCCTTTGGCTATATTCATCAGATAGGGATTGTCATGGTGGATAAAGATTGTAGAATTTCCTTTCTTGCGGAGGAAGTCATACAGCTCTCCTTTAGTCTTGATTACACCTTCAAAAGAACCGAATCCTTCCAAGTGAGCTTTACCGACATTGGTTATAATGCCATAATCCGGTTCGGCTATTTCACAAAGGAATTTGATTTCTCCCTGATGATTGGCACCCATTTCGATGACGGCAAGGTCATGTTCCGGTTTCAGCCGGAGTAGAGTTGTTGGCACTCCGATATGGTTGTTCAGGTTTCCTTGGGTATAGAGAATGTTATGCGTTTGAGAAAGAACGGCGGAGATTAATTCTTTGGTTGTTGTTTTTCCATTGGTTCCGGTGATACCGATAACCCGTGTTCCGAGTTGACGTCGATGATAGTTGGCTAGCTGTTGCAATGTTTGCAGGCAGTCGTTTACGAGTATGTATCGTCGATCACCCTCTATGGCATATTGGGCCTCGTCAATAATAGCAAATGCGCAACCGTCTTCCAACGCTTTTCCGGCAAAGGCATTGCCATTGAATGACTCGCCTTTCAGAGCGATAAACAATGAACCGTCCGGACAATTCCGGCTATCAGTGGTTACTGATTGACAATCCAGAAAAATCTGGTAAATAGCAGAAAGTTTCATAACCTGAACATCTATTAAAACGTTGCAAAGATAGGCTATTCTTTCGGATTAGATACGGCTTCGGACGGTTTTTTGCTTAGGCGTATACTAAAGGTAGGGTTAGTACGATCCGACATCCGTCTGTATAAGAAGAATCTATCTGGAGGCTGCCTCCCAGTTTTTCTGCAATACTTCGGGATATAGAAAGTCCTAGTCCTGTCCCTTGTGTGAAAGAATTTACTTTATAGAAACGTTCGAATACGCAATTTTGTTTGTCTGCGGGTATCCCTATTCCTGTGACACTGATTTCAATCTTCTTTTCAGCTTCCGATATGGAATACGCTATACAGATACTTCCGTGCGAGGTGAATTTGGCAGCGTTGTGCATCAGATTATTCAATACTTGTGAGATACGTTCCTGATTGCTGAGTATAAACAGGCTTTCTCTTTCAGGTTTGAAGAATACTTCAACTCCTTTCTGGCTCTTATTTTTAGCTACTTCGTAAGCAAGTTCGCAGATGGCGTTGACGTCTGTGGTGATATTCGTAGGTAGCTTGTCATATTGGTCGAGTTCGGACAGAGCAAGCACGTCGGTAACTAACCGGAGTAGGTCATTACTATTATTCTCTATGATTTTGACGAATTCCTGAGTTTCCGGACTATTGCTATAATGATCATTTAAAATCTGTGAGAAGCCTACAATCGAATTAAGCGGTGTACGAATCTCATGTGTCATACTTTCAATAAACGTTGTCTTCATCCGGCTGCTTGCTTCGGCTATATCTTTGGCTTTGTGCAATTCCTCCCGGGATATAGTGAGCTCTTCATTCCTGATTTTAAGTTCGCTTTCCGAAACTTTCAACTTACGTTTCAGGAAATTCTCTCTGTATAAGAACATGAATAGGATACCTAACAAAACAATTAATGAGATGATTAATGTCGTCTTATTGCGTATCTCCTTTTCCTGTGCCTGGAGCATTAATTCCTTTTTTTCGGCATTGAGTTTCTCCACTTCGAGCAGAGTGGCAAATTCGCTACTGGCCATTTGTTCATTGGCTATCTTTAAAGAATCCTCTGCTTCGATATACATTTGCAGGTATTTGATTGCTTCGCTCATATTACCCATATTGCTGTATATTTTTCCTTTCGTCAGGTAATGGACACTGTTCTGTATACTTTCGCTAAGGTTTAATTCCTCCGCTTCCTGTTTCTCGGCAGCTTCCAGTGCCTTTGGGTATTGCTTGGATTGCAGATAATAGACGTATTCTATATTATATAGTCTTTTCTTTATCGACCATAATCTTTTATCCTGATCAAATGCTGTTTTACATTCGTTTAGTATTTTCTCGGCTGCCTGCATATCTCCGAATTTGCTGTAATAATTAACGTATTCCAGTTGCACGGATATTTTTTGTGTAGGGGAGTATGCGGTTGCATCCGCCTTTTTCAATGCTTCCAGTGCCTTTTCCGGCTGGTTGGTATTGATGTAATAACTGCTTATCTGGCTGTATGTTTGCGAGATGTTATAGTTTTCCAGATCATATTTCTCCGTCAGTTCTATTTCTTTCAATTGCCATTCGAAAGCCATGGAATCCAGTCTTTTGACTGTATAAATCTGCGACATGATGTTATAGCAGCGGGACAGACCGGTTTTGTCGTCTTCCTCTTGTGCTTCTTTCAGCATCTTTTGCGCTTCATAAAGTGCAATATTGGTTCTACCGTTTTTCAGATAATATAGAATAAGCCTGTTCGACCATGCGAAATAATAATACTTGGGTTGTTGGGTTGCTTTGGCGAAGTCTTTCACCTTATTGGTATAATAGATAATGCTGTCTTCATTTGTTGCCTGAAAATAATGATAATCCAGTTGGGTGGAAATAGCTACTGCCTGCATCCGTTTATCATGCCGTTCCTCTGCCATTCGATACAAGGTATCGGACATGCTAAGTACAACGGGTTGCAATAAGCATTCCTGACAACGTTGATAATAGGCATAAAGGGTAGAGTCAACGTTAAAGTCTTTAGCTTCTTTCTGGGCTTTTACAGAAGCGGTAAAGAATAAAAATAAAAAAAGAAATCGGGTGAAAGATAGGGCTGTTTGGCTCATGGTATGATGTTTTCGGTTTCTTCTGTTGTTTGCAAATATACGTTTATTTCTTCTTTTTAGTACGATTGCTTGCTTTTTTTCTCTACATTTGTGGGCAATCTAAAAGGAATACTGTCAATGATGAAATCTACGTCTCCTATTTATATAAATGTAAAAGGGCAGTTGCTTGATCTCTCCATTCCGCAGGTAATGGGTATTCTGAATGTAACTCCCGATTCTTTTTATGCCGGTAGCCGGATGCAGACCGAAGAAGATATTGCTGCCCGGGCCCGACAAATCATTGATGAAGGCGCTGCTATTATCGATATAGGCGCTTATTCTTCGCGTTCTAATGCAGAACATATTTCTGCCGAAGAAGAAATGAACCGGTTACGCACCGGTCTGGAGATTCTGAACCGCAATCATCCGGAGGCTATTATTTCCGTAGATACTTTTCGGGCTGATGTAGCAGCGCAATGCGTAAACGAGTATGGCGTTGCTATCATTAACGATATTGCTGCCGGTGAAATGGATGACCGGATGTTTCAGACAGTAGCCGGACTGGGAGTGCCCTATATCATGATGCATATGCAGGGCACCCCGCAGAATATGCAGAAAGAACCCCATTATGATAATCTGATAAAGGACGTTTTCCTTTACTTCGCGCGTAAAGTTCAGCAGCTTCGTGATTTGGGAGTGAAGGATATCATACTCGACCCAGGATTCGGGTTCGGGAAGACGTTGGAGCATAATTATGAACTAATGGCACATCTCGAAGAGTTCCGTATATTCGAATTACCTTTGTTGGTAGGAGTTTCACGAAAATCTATGATTTATAAATTGTTGGGGGGCACTCCGCAGGATTCGTTGAACGGGACAACTATATTGGATACCGTTGCGTTAATGAAAGGCGCTCACATCCTTCGGGTACATGATGTACGCGAAGCAGTGGAAGCGGTTCGCATTGTTGAAAAATTAAAATCAGAGAACGATGTTTTTTGAATTTGGCATAAAAGATTTTATTGATATTCTGTTGGCGGCTTTCTTGCTGTATTATACATACAAGTTGATGAAGGCTTCCGGCTCTATCAAGGTATTCACCGGTATTCTGGTTTTTATACTGATCTGGTTGGTGGTGACTCAGGTTTTGGAGATGAAGTTGCTGGGTTCCATCTTCGATACTTTGATGAATGTGGGCGTGATAGCGCTGATCGTACTGTTTCAGGACGAGATACGCCGTTTCTTGCTGACTTTGGGTTCTCACCGGCATGTCAGTGCATTGGCCCGTCTCTTTAACTGGGCGAATAAATACCTATGCAACCAGAGGGTACAGGCCACATTACCCCCACTTAATCCACTGAAGCTGCCATTTTTCATGGTTTCACCATCCCAGCGAAGGGCCATCCAGCGTGCGTTCCTGTATTTCCGGCTGACGCTCCCGTTCCAGGGATAACACATGTTCGCGCTCCTGTATCAGCCGTTCCTCTCTTATCTCCAGTTCTCGCTGTATAACTGGCTCAAGCGTTCTGTCTGCTCGCTCAAGTGCTGCACCTGCTGACTCAACTGCATGACCCGCTCGTTCAGCATCGCGTTGTCCCGTTGCGTAAGCGAAAACATCTTCTGCAATTCCACGAAGGCGCTCTCCCATTCGCTCAGCCGCTGCATATAGTCCTGTTGCAGCTGCTCTAAGGCGTTCAGCAAATGTGTTTCCAGCTCTGTCACTCTGTGTCACTCCTTCAGATGTACCCACTCTTTCCCCTGAAAGGGAATCACCTCCGCTGATTTCCCGTACGGAAGGACAAGGAATTTCCTGTTCCCGTCCTGCACAAACTCCACGCCCCATGTCTTCGCGTTCAGTTTCTGCAATGTCTCTTCCTGCTTCCTGATTTCTTCCAGGTTCGCCTGTATCCTCCCTCCAAGATACCAGAGCGTCCCGCCACTCGCGGTAAACAGGAGAAAGACTATCCCCAGTAACATCATGCCCGTATTTCCTGCCAGCTTTAACACGTCCCTCCTGTGCTGCATCATCGCCTCTTTCACCCCTTCCCGGTGTTTTTCCAGCGATTTCTCTGTCGAGGCTGTGAACAGGGCTATAGCGTCTCTGATTTTCGTCTCGTTTGATGTCACAGCCTCGCTTACAGATTCGCCGAGCCTCCTGAACTCGTTGTTCAGCATTTTCTCTGTAGATTCGGCTCTCTCTTTCAGCTTTTTCTCGAACTCCGCGCCCGTCTGCAAAAGATTGCTCATAAAATGCTCCTTTCAGCCTGATATTCTTCCCGCCGTTCGGATCTGCAATGCTGATACTGCTTCGCGTCACCCTGACCACTTCCAGCCCCGCCTCAGTGAGCGCCTGAATCACATCCTGACGGCCTTTTATCTCTCCGGCATGGTAAAGTGCATCTATACCTCGCGTGACGCCCTCAGCAAGCGCCTGTTTCGTTTCAGGCAGGTTATCAGGGAGTGTCAGCGTCCTGCGGTTCTCCGGGGCGTTCGGGTCATGCAGCCCGTAATGGTGATTCACCAGCGTCTGCCAGGCATCAATTCTAGGCCTGTCTGCGCGGTCGTAGTACGGCTGGAGGCGTTTTCCGGTCTGTAGCTCCATGTTCGGAATGACAAAATTCAGCTCAAGCCGTCCCTTGTCCTGGTGCTCCACCCACAGGATGCTGTACTGATTTTTTTCGAGACCGGGCATCAGTACACGCTCAAAGCTCGCCATCACTTTTTCACGTCCTCCCGGCGGCAGCTCCTTCTCCGCGAACGACAGAACACCGGACGTGTATTTCTTCGCAAATGGCGTGGCATCGATGAGTTCCCGGACTTCTTCCGGATTACCCTGAAGCACCGTTGCGCCTTCGCGGTTACGCTCCCTCCCCAGCAGGTAATCAACCGGACCACTGCCACCACCTTTTCCCCTGGCATGAAATTTAACTATCATCCCGCGCCCCCTGTTCCCTGACGGCCAGACGCAGCCGGCGCAGCTCATCCCCGATGGCCATCAGTGCGGCCACCACCTGAACCCGGTCACCGGAAGACCACTGCCCGCTGTTCACCTTACGTCTCGCCCTTGCGCTTGCGGGTGTTGAGCGGCTTCCACTGCACCGCCTGTGGTCGGATCTGTCAGCACCGAAACATCCGGCAGTTGTTTACCCTCACAGCGTTCAAGTAACCGGGCATGTTCATCATCAGTAACCCGTATTGTGAGCATCCTCTCGCGTTTCATCGGTATCATTACCCCATGAACAGAAATCCCCCTTACACGGAGGCATCAGTGACTAAACAGGAAAAAACCGCCCTTAACATGGCCCGCTTTATCAGAAGCCAGACATTAACGCTGCTGGAGAAGCTCAACGAACTGGACGCAGATGAACAGGCCGATATTTGTGAATCGCTTCACGACCACGCCGATGAGCTTTACCGCAGCTGCCTCGCACGTTTCGGGGATGACGGTGAAAACCTCTGACACATGCAGCTCCCGGAGACGGTCACAGCTTGTCTGTGAGCGGATGCCGGGAGCTGACAAGCCCGTCAGGGCGCATCAGCAGGTTTTAGCGGGTGTCGGGGCGCAGCCCTGACCCAGTCACGTAGCGATAGCGGAGTGTATACTGGCTTAACCATGCGGCATCAGTGCGGATTGTATGAAAAGTACGCCATGCCGGGTGTGAAATGCCGCACAGATGCGTAAGGAGAAAATGCACGTCCAGGCGCTTTTCCGCTTCCTCGCTCACTGACTCGCTACGCTCGGTCGTTCGACTGCGGCGAGCGGTACTGACTCACACAAAAACGGTAACACAGTTATCCACAGAATCAGGGGATAAGGCCGGAAAGAACATGTGAGCAAAAGACCAGGAACAGGAAGAAGGCCACGTAGCAGGCGTTTTTCCATAGGCTCCGCCCCCCTGACGAGCATCACAAAAATAGACGCTCAAGTCAGAGGTGGCGAAACCCGACAGGACTATAAAGATACCAGGCGTTTCCCCCTGGAAGCTCCCTCGTGCGCTCTCCTGTTCCGACCCTGCCGCTTACCGGATACCTGTCCGCCTTTCTCCCTTCGGGAAGCGTGGCGCTTTCTCATAGCTCACGCTGTTGGTATCTCAGTTCGGTGTAGGTCGTTCGCTCCAAGCTGGGCTGTGTGCACGAACCCCCCGTTCAGCCCGACCGCTGCGCCTTATCCGGTAACTATCGTCTTGAGTCCAACCCGGTAAGGCACGCCTTAACGCCACTGGCAGCAGCCACTGGTAACCGGATTAGCAGAGCGATGATGGCACAAACGGTGCTACAGAGTTCTTGAAGTAGTGGCCCGACTACGGCTACACTAGAAGGACAGTATTTGGTATCTGCGCTCTGCTGAAGCCAGTTACCTTCGGAAAAAGAGTTGGTAGCTCTTGATCCGGCAAACAAACCACCGTTGGTAGCGGTGGTTTTTTTGTTTGCAAGCAGCAGATTACGCGCAGAAAAAAAGGATCTCAAGAAGATCCTTTGATCTTTTCTACTGAACCGCGATCCCCGTCAGTTTAGAAGAGGAGGATGGTGCGATGGTCCCTCCCTGAACATCACGTATATAGTTAGCCTGACATCCAACAAGGAGGTTTATCGCGAATATTCCCACAAAAAATCTTTTCCTCATAACTCGATCCTTATAAAATGAAAAGAATATATGGCGAGGTTTAATTAATGAGCTGCAGGGTACGCAGAAGTGTTCATCGGCTCCGTCAAGCCCGCCCGCGTTGC
>OFCN01000569.1_pt1 | contig 16255 bp, 8 predicted proteins | sample 1520801 | NCBI WGS metagenome assembly OFCN01 (sample SAMEA2699029, study PRJEB24076) | metagenome | biome: Human gut stool | place: Spain | collected 2012-03-20 | reverse complement strand
TGTAATCAACCTATCTGAATCTGATTCCAGTATATACAAGCCACTTTCTGTATAAATCCATCCCCGATGAGTAGAATCAAAATAAATACCATATACATTGCCTTCCGGTAACTTAGAATTTGTATTAGTATAGTGACGGATTTTCTTCCCATCCTTATAACAATACAGCCCTTTGGAAGTAGCAATCCAAAGATTATCTTCATAATCCGCATTTATCCCAAAAATCGACCCTTTTATAAAAGGAAAAGGTTCATGAATATCAAAATCCCGAAGCTTCATTGTCAACGGATCCAGTACATACATTCCCCCTCCATAGGTACCTATATAATAGTTACCATAAAAAGTATAAGTACACATAATCATATTAGAACGTAACTCTGGTGATTTAAAACTCCGGAACAGATTTCTTTTTTCATCCAAATAAAATAATCCGTCACGGGAACCTATTAATTTTTCTCCATCCTGCAATTCAATGGTACGCACGGTCAAACCTTCCGAATCAAAAAAAGGCGGGAATCTATATGTAGAGAAAATACCACTTTGATACATTGTATAATCAAGACCAAATTGAAAAAGCCCTATCCAAACCAATCCCTCACGGTCTACCAACATGGAATAAACAGAATTGGAACGAAGACTTTTTTCATTACCAGGCTCATGACGGAAAGAACGAATTATTCTTTTTTTATTAATAGATACAAAATATGCTCCATTGCCATTTGTACCCACATAAAGCATATCTTTTCCATTACCTGATAGAGAAGTCACATGCCCCAAATCCATCCAATGAGCGAACTGGCGGGTACATTTATCAAAAGTAATAATTCCTTTCTCCGTTGTCCCTAAATAAAGCATGGATCCCAAACTATATATATTATTATATCCATCTTCATACACTTGTCCATTCATCAAACAAGGATGAAATAAGATACTTTTACCAGACAAAACTACAGAATACAATCCTTTTCGAGTAATTACCCATAAAATATCCCGATCATCCAATGCCATTCCCATAATGAAATTGGCTCCTGACAAAACATTCGGATCTAACAGAATGCGTTCCACTCCTTTAGAATTATATATAAACAAACCTGACTCACTACCTATGTACAACGTCCCTTTACCATCAGAACAAAGAGAATATACACCACTCCTAATCGTATCAGCCGCCACCCGTAATAATTTTTCTCCATTCACTTTCCAAAGCCCTGTTCTATTCCCCATCCATAGTTCATGACCAGGCATTTCTATAATCGTATTCACATCCTTTCGTTTCCCTTCTTCAGGAATAGGAAAAGACTTCAAATGTACTCCGTCAAAACGTTCTAAAGAACTAGCGGTTCCAATCCATATATAACCCAATGAATCTTTATAAAGTGCATTCACTATAAGATCCTGCAAACCTTCGGCCACAGAGATACTACGAAATGGATAAGATTGCGGATAAATCGCTATACATGCCCATAACAGTATCTTTAAAGATATGATATATTTTAGAATAATTTTCATTACATGCAAACAAAACTCATCCAACAGTTACACAAATATACTATTTTCTATCAAACGAATTTTATTTGACTCCAATTCTTTCAATATATTCATTGGTTATAAAACCACTTAAATCTTTCATTTTCTTCCCATTAACCACAACGTTCTCAAAAATCACATCCCGTACCATCCGGTCTTTGTCCAATCCTTTTATCAGTGACGGGTTCTCTCCCACCCCGTTATAAGTAATATTACGGAAAGTCACTCCATCGATGCTTTGTCCGGGTTGTTTGTCATACTTCCCGTTAAAACGGACATTGATATGAAACAGCCTCCCCTCTTGAATACTTTCCACACGAATATCCTCAAACAATATATTTTTCACCCTGTTCCTGTCGCCTGCATCTATAGCCATACATCCCTGATAAGGCACATCATCTTCATCATGTTCCAAAATATCAATATTGCGGAAAACCAGATTCTCAATAATCTCTCCTGTCGGAGAATTCGGATCACCATGACCACCTACATTGATAGGATGAGCAATATCCGCCCAAAGAATGGAATTCTGTACAGTGATATTGTCCGAACCGCCCCACCAGTTCCAACGATGATTATATAAAGCAATGCAGTCATCACTATTACGCATAAACACATTGTCTATCAATACATCGTGACAGCACATCATGTCGATGCCATCGCTCCAACCTTTACAACTGAATGATTTCAGGTTCTTGATTGTCACCCCCTCAGCACCTCCGCCAAATACGGTATAATGATCAGGATTGACCACTGTTATGCCATCTATCACTATATTTTTAGAATCAGTGATTTCGATACCACGAACAGGATGGTCCAAAATGCCACGCCCAATGATCCGTACATTCTCCACTTTATCCAGCAGCAACTTCGCTTTCACAACAGCTCCCGGTGCCAGATAAACCGTCGTATTGCCTGGTATTCTTATCTGATTGTTCGGCAGATCTTTGGGACGATGCACTCCCGGCCCGAAATACATCACTCCTTTCTCTTCTTTCGAGTAAGTCTCCGTTTCCATCGGATTGGCAAAAAGATGGAGATTATGCAGGCGGTCGCCATTAAACTCCACAGACAGATACTGAGGTTTGTCCAGCGTAAACGTAATTACATTCTTATTCTGCACATACTGCACTTTCCTGGCCTGCGGACGGATATCAACCTCATGAATCGTCCCATTATTTTTTTTCACCATCACTTCTACAGGACTGCCCATATCAAACTGTACCATCGAAGCATCCTGTACCCTATCCATATCTACCTGCACATTATACTCAAACAGATCTTTCCAGTCGCCCCCCGGCACACGGACACGAACCGTATAGTCATCATTATGAGACATACCGGTCTGCAGTCCTTCGGGATAAGTCACTAATTGAGCCTGTACGGCCACACAGCATACCATAAGACAAAAGGTCAATAAATTCTTCATATTTTGCATTTTTCTTATTAGATACGTTTGGCAAACGTTTTTCACTCAAAAATAAGATGTTATCAACCGTCAACTTACAAATTAAATCAGTCTTTCCCGAATCTGTTCCGTTCCACCTCTTTTCCTTCATAAAAAAATACGACTTCATAAGATGATTTGTCATCCGCCAAGGCTGCATCCGGAGAGAAGGCCAGATACTCTACTTCATAAGGCTGCAATGTCTTTAGAGTCATCCGCCCCAAGCTATGGCCGCCACATATCACCTCCACTTCCGCCGGTTCCGATGCAGACAATCCAAAGTTTTGTATCTCCACTTTCAATTCCCCTTTTTCCTTATCAAACACAGGACGACGGGCAGAAAGCAAAGCCGGCCGGTAATTCACATAAGGCAGGCGGGCATAACCGTAAAGCATGTTCCCATTCCTGTGTTTTCCTATCATTTTGGGAGCAAACTCATCAGAGGTAATTCCACTTCCTTTGGCATTAAAGACCACAATCAAGTCTTCCCCCGAAACCTTGGTCTTCACCGGTTTGCAACCACGCCCGAAGTTCACTTCTGTAAACGAACCGAACCGCAACGACTTTACATCCACATCCGTTTGCGGATGGAACCCCTCTTCGGCGGCAATCTTCACTTCAATGGTACGGGTAGACGGAGTGATCTCCTTTTCATTCAAAACGGACAATAGCATCCCTTTATTCAAGGGAACGCTTATGTTCTTGGAACTATGTTTGTCATTAGGAAGGTCGTTCCATTTTATCGTATCAATCACGGCAAAATTCATTTGGACGGCACGCCCCTTCTCATCCTGGAAAACCTTAGGACGCTCATATTTAAACCAACGCTCCACCGTTCCGTCTTTATGGAATGATACGCCCGGCATGTATGCTTCTCCCTGTTCCGTCACCCAATGTACTCCGTCCTTGGAACGCTGGTAGAAAGCAATCCTGCCCAACCAGTCATTTACGATCAAGTGATATTGCAAATCATCCCTCCATACCACCGGATCTTCAAACCGGCCCTCCACATCCGGGTAAACCCGTTTGTCCGTCAACTGCTTATAGGGTGAAAGTCCGTCTTTGCTGATCCAGACACCTCCACCGCGGCATACCATCAGATAAGAGCCATCCTGACGACGGGCAAAAGTCAGATTGGAGAGGCCTTCTATGATTTTACGGTCACGCGGGTCAAAACTGAACTTTCCATACGTCCAAACCTTGTCATCCACCCTGTCCGCTATATAATAACCATCAATAACATAGACCACGATACGGCCGTCCGACAGACGGAACGCTTCCGGATTATGTCCTTTTCCAATGGAATTCCGTATTTTAAAAGGTCCCGTGAGCCGGTCACTTACCGCATGAAAAACGGTAGAGTTTGACCAGAACATGTGACCTTTCGGAGAGTTCTCGGGCCAGCCACACACAAACAGATGATATTTGCCTTCCGTATCCTGCAATATATTTCCTCCCCAGAAAGAAACTCCGGGAAGCTCAATGCCATTATCCACATAACGGTTCAGCACACTGTCAGTTCCCCATATCCCCTTGGCCTGGATACCGTCGGGCATCGGAAGGAAACGGTCCATAAAACGTGCACCCTTTACCAGATGTTGCCATTCGGCAGGACGTTCACGCTCGGTTATCTGTGCATGTACAGGAGCAAACAAAAAACTCGCAGCCATTAAAAAGAAGAGCTTTTTCATCGTATCATTATTTTACACGTTAACAAATCGTTTATTTATATGCTCAAAAATAAAAAGATTAAGCTGACATAAGTACCAGCCAGCTTAACAAAAAGCACGCAAACCTTTGCGTAAAATAAACTTCCACCAAATTCTTCGCCTTACCCGCTCATTCAATAACCACGCCTGATACTTTTACCGTGCCCTTCTCATAAACTACAGGAGTTACCTTTCCATTCACGACAACCGCTTTCGGACGTTTCTCGCTTCTGAATCCAGCATTCATCTTCGGTTGACCATCCATCCACAATTTCATCCGCCCGTTTTCCTCCTTTTGAATCACAAAAAGCTTAGCCAAAGAAGAAAAGAAAGAAACATCTCCTCGTCTTAAAGCGCTTCCATAACAAATAAAGCGCTCTTTTGAATCGGCCGGTTCCATACCAGCCTCATAAGTGACTGCAAACATATAAGCGTCCGTAAACCATCCGTCCGCTTCAATCCATGAATTGCTATGCATCAATCGCCCGTCGGCCAATTGATTGATATAGAGATCTGTTATTTTTCCCTTATAACGAATACGAAGTCCTATCCAATCTTTGCCTTCCCGTCTTTCCATATAAGGAAGATCTTTCTGGTCCGGCGTTTCTTTCAAGATGATGGCGGTCAGCCCTTTCACCCTATCCACTTTTGCCGGTAAATGAAATGAATAATACGTTTCTGTTCCTTTTAAATCCTCCGTTGGAGCTTCTACTTCTTCCCAATATAAATCTTCGGGGTAATCATGTACAAAATCGGATTTCGCCAACAAACGGGGATATAGCGGACGGACAACAACTGAAGAATTCCCATTTGTTATATTCAGATCAATTCCACGTTTTTCCGCCTCTCCTCCCGGATGCCAAAGCCATTCAAAATGTCCCACATCATGAGTTTTCAAATCATCAATCATATAAATCACATCATCTATCCACAGAAAATGACGGAAATTACGACTAAACTGGTCTGAATACGGGCCGGTTCCATTGGCCAATACATATTTTACATTATCCGCATCGAGCAAATAATGTAAATACCCTCTCAGCATTGAACCATGATATTGTTGTTCACGTGACTGTCCTTTGCCATTGAAAAGCACGACATTGTGTGCCTCGCTTTGAAAAAAATAATTACGGTAACTGGGATTAGGATACCAGCAGTTTCCCGCATCTTTTATAATATCCACTCCTTTATGAAAGATGATGAACGAGTTGGCGTCCGCATGAGAATGATTCCATGTATGCCCCGATTTAACGGCCAGCATGGTAGCATCCTTCTCCCAGGAAGTACGCATCGTAGCCCACCCAAAATCTGCAAAAAGTTGTGATTTCTTTATTTCAGGCAACTGCGGCGCTTTGCTTAGATCGGGCGTATAGAGAAATCCCATCGGACGGTCGATAAAATAACCGTCACGGTGTTGCCCCTGTTCCACCTGATTCATATACCAAAGCATATTATCATTCCTGATTCCTATCGCATAGAGCAGCATCAAGGTACTTTCGGCAGTCACATTCTTATGGCTGTCACCAAAATTCATATTATATAGTATGCCTGTACGCGGATAGCAGACATGCACAAAGAAATCGGACAATTTATTCAGTTGCGGAATTTGAACCGGCTTTTGTCCGGGATGGGTGTTCATCCATGCCAAACGAAACTGTAATGCTTCCTGAATCCCGAAATTGGCATAATTGAGGCTTTCATACATCCCTCCGTCGGCATCAAAGCTTTTCGGCTTCTGCTGCAAGACATCTCCGGCAAAGTCAAACCATTGGGGAAGAGCCTCATATACTGCCTCTGCTCCTTGCTTTGCCTCCGGCAATTCGTTTTGTAAACTCAAGGCCAGTATGCCGCCCATGCAGGCACAAGAAGTCCACCAGTTATGTCCCATCGAATTCAACGAATGAATACGTGCCGGCTCCAGCACCCAGTCCCCCAGACACGGGTCAAGGGCCAACCGTTTCAATCCTTCCGCTATTTCTTTCCTCTCGGAACTTGAAAGGTCATTATAAACAGCATCATAGGCTATGGCAGAAAGGTAAGCTTTATGTGCCAGTCCCAAATCCGCTCTCCAGACAGGGATACGCGCCAGCATTTCTTCACTGCCCCACGTATCCTCCTTAATGACATCCAATAAAATCTCTTTCAATTTGTCAGCGTATTTTTTTTCATCTGTCATCAAATAAGCCAAAGCCAGGTAATCCGCCTTGCTTAGATTCTTTTTCTGCAACTGTTCATCTGCCGTCTTCTTTATAGAAGCCCATGCCTCAGCCATCTTTAAATCATTTACAATCCGTTGTTTCACCTGCTGAATGCGCTCCGGAGTATAAAGCAAAGCAGGGTGTTTTATCTTTTGCGCCTGTACAAAGGCAAAGCATAAAAAAATCAATAGACATACATATATCCGTTTCATATTTCTGTTGGTTTAATTATTGTTTAACGACATAGAAAATCACTTTCCGCTTTTCCTCAACCGTCTGTCTACATCCGCCGTCCTGACATTATCCAAAAGTACACCGGCGGAAGAAATGTCGTTGACTTGTATCCGGTCAAGCGACAAGTTCCCTACATTAACGGCAATTACCGGTATCCTGGGATCAGGCTTTTCCGATTGAAAGGTGGCATTGTCCACAGCTATACTTCTCACATTTCTGATAAACAGTCCATAACTCGGCAGATTCCCCCATACAGTAGGTTGCGGATAACCTTTCTCATCCTCTTTCACTTCCCGATGGGAAGACCAATATTGGTCCCGAAATACATTTCCGGCAGTATCATGCCGTTTCCCTTGCATATCATTCGCCGTCCGGCAATTTCCTGCTACAAGCCCGCCTTTATTTAGAAAGCGAACATTGCTCAAATAAATATTCTCTATTTCACCACCGGGAATCCCCGTTATGGAAGAACAAAAATTACCGGTATCATAAGCGGTTACATTACTAATCTGTATATTTCTCATTTTTCCTATTGGAGGAACCGGAGCCTCATCTATATATTTCCGGCCTCTATTCGCCAAACGGACATACAAAGGACATTCCGTACCCTCAATTACGATATTGTCAATAGACACGCCATCCATTATTCCACCATCCACCACCTCCAAAGAAATAGCCGTAATACCGCTTGGAGTAGATTTTATAATGCGGTCCCCTTTATTGCAACTCGGTTTAACAATACAATTAGAAATGACAATATTCTTATATCCTCCGGTCGATTCGGTGCCACATTTTATGGCATTGGCAAAGCTGCTGACAATACAATTATTAATAACGACATCTTCACAAGGAGCCAGCCCCGTACTTTTCAACACGATTCCGTCATCGTCCGAATCGATGACACTATCAGACAAGATAAACCTGCGACAACCGTCAATATCTATACCGTCATTATTACCATTACAATGGTTGAAAACATGGATATGCTCTACAATAACATCTTCACAATCCAGATAATGTTGATTCCACAAGGCTGAATTCCTCATACTGATACCTGAGATACGTACCCCTTTACATGAAATAAAAAGGATATTGCGCGGCCTGCCGTCGGCATCACCCGGTACTCCGCCCACACGCCCTTTTCTGCCCTTTCCTCTCCCATCAATTACGCCTTTGCCCGTAACGGCTATATTCCTAGCCCCCACCGCATAAATCAACGCCGACCATCCGCCTGCATCTTTCAAAGAGCGGTAAGCTGCTCTCGGCTGAATAGGAAAATCAGCATAATCCTCACTGGCATAAAGGCAGGTACCGTTATCCAAATGAAGTTCTACATTATCTTTCAGAAAAATAGTACCTGTCTTAAATTTACCCGGAGGAATAACCACTCTTCCGCCCCCCTGCCTGTAACAGCTTTCAATCGCTTCATTGATAGCTTTCGTATGCACCATCATAGTATCACGGGTGGCTCCGAAATCCAGAATATTAAATTCTCCCGTCCTCCCGTGCTCCCTCGTTTGAGCAAAAACATGGATGACAGAAAGGCATATATAAAGACAAGTCATCAGCTTCTTTTTCATGGTATTTACTGAATTATGATAATAACAAATCGCAACTTCTCCCTTTATATCATTCAATACGAAAGAGAAGAAATAAAGACTCAACGCGGAGCTGACTATTTCGTTATAAAAAAACTGCGTTCCACCGGTTCAGCCGTCTGTACCTGTCCGGCAATCCCGTACTGCCAGGCTACAACGGTGACTTTCACCGGAAATTTACTGCGGGGAGGAATTTTCGTAAAGACCAGCCTGTTATCTTGTAATTCCGCAGGGCCTTCCTTTACATAATAATATACGGGCAATCCACAATCAGAAACAGCTTCAAGAGAAACTGATTCCACTCCTTCCCTCACATCTTCTATCCCCGGAAAAAGTATATATTGGCGTTTTCCCTCTGTATTCCGATAAGGAATACGAATATTGAATTGTTGTACCGCACTCTTATATCTACTGTCACCCTCATTAGCGGCCAACAGCCAGATATCTCCGGTACGCTTCGGATTATCCATTCCCATTCTATAAAAACGCACGGTAAAAGTAGTATCATTCACCTTTGCCACCGGACCGCAAATACGAGTAACTTCAATTCCGCCATGAGCATGTTCCTTTACCAGTGAGGAGCGTAAAGAGTCCGTATACACCCCTTTTACGTGAAAAGTCAGACCATCGGCTTCCGGCCGGAAAGCGGCAATCACTCCGGCATGTTGTCCGGCATCATATTTAACCAACCGGCCTCTCTGCATAAATCCAAGATATTGCATCTGCTTACCTTTATATTTTGCATAGCGGGCTTCGGTCAGTCCGGCCATTTCTTTATCAAAATACCAAAATGCATCGTGCTTATCTCCTTTATAGTCCCGATAAGGAGCCGCCTTAGCCCTGTCCTTCTGCTCCGGACGCCAACGCTCGGCCAACCACCCTTCTTCCGGATTCAGTTTTTTCAAACGGACAGGCTCATTCAAAGAAGGATGTCCGGACAAACGGTATTCCAACGCTTTTCGCAGAAACAAAGCAATATAATCAGCAGTCTGCCCGGCCACATCAAAATGTCCACGTCCCGTATCACACAAAAATGAAATACAACTTTCGGGATACATCATCCGAAATGCCAAAGCAGGGTTCACCCGCGCCTCCCACCATTCATATTCTCCTTCAATCATCAATCCCGGAATACCATCTATATTACGTGTCCTACCCCACTCCAGATTCTCCCCGCCATAGCCACACAGGTTGGTACGGGGAGCATCTCCATGCAAAGAAATGACAGCCAATGTCCGTTCAGGATTCCAAGCGGCAAAATTCCACGGATAAGTGGCCATTGCCGAATGACCGACAGGAACTACAGGTATATGTTCCAACTCAGAATAGCCGCTGACTTCCGCCAGGTCATTCATCATCCGATTGAAAATCTCTTGCGTTCCCTTTGTCACATCCCATTGCTGGTCGATTCCGGGAGTGATCCATACCAGTCCGATTCCCATCCGGGACAATGCTTCCCGGAAACGCGGCATCTCGAACAGGGTTTCCTCACTCATATTGTGCTTTCCTACCATTACGGCACGCAACTGATGACAATCGGAAGGTATCCACAGGAAGGCAGTCGGTTCTTTGCCAGTTTCGGAAGAGATGAATCCTTTTAGCCGTACGGACCATTGCCATTCTTGGGCAGTAGCAAACAAAGCACTGCACAATAACAATAAAGCAAATACTAATTTCCTCATCAAGCTATATGTTTAAATGAATATTTTCTTTTTAATACACTCCACTCACGATATTCACTCAACACCTCATTCATTAAAATAAAAATCCACAGATACCTCATGAGGATACCTGTGGATCTTTTTAACCGAACATAGAATTACAACTGATGAACCTCTTCCAATGTCAATCCTGTAATTTCCATAATATCCTCTATAGAGAGCCCTTTTTCTTTCATCCTCCGGGCATTGCGAACGACACCTTCCTTAATGCCTTCTTCGCGACCTTCCGCACGACCTTCTTCGCGGCCCTCCATACGACCTTCTTCGCGACCTTCCATACGCCCTTCTATCTTTCCTTCCAACTTGGCAGAATCAAGAACATCATTCTGAATCATTAAAGCGCTGAGATGTTCATCGTAAGCATGACGTTCCTGAGGGGTCATTGAATAATATTTCAATTTTTCACGTGCCTCCCCCAATCCGGGAGCTGTCGTGTCAGGACGGATAATACCCGTCTTCAAATATTCTATCCATTCCTCAAGGGGAGTCATGGCCACCTTATTAAACTCATTCACACGGATAAGGAAATACTCAGGATAAATTTCGGAAGGCATCCGAGGCACAATAGCATCCTTCTCCCGGGTACTGACCTGCAGGAAATCTCCCGTATGCACCCCTTTAAATATATTCTGCCCATGATAAAGATAATCAGTTCCATAACCGATATCGAAATAAAGGATACTGATGGAATATATCTTTTTAACTTTATAATAAGTTTCACCCAATGAGATATGCTCCGTAATGGCCTTGGCTACTCCATACAGGATACGCTCCAAATAATACAGTTCACGGGTATTTTGGATCTCGATGATAACAATCTCATTTTTACTATTAAGAGCCTTGATATCAACCCGGTTGAACTTATCCTCCTCCGTTTGCTGATTACCCTCGCTTTCCAGAATCTCCACTATATGGATATCATCACCTATCAGCACCGTAAGGAACCCTTCGAGCACACCAAAATTGGCTTTATGACGCAACAGGCGTTTGACTGCCCAATCAAAACGGATATATCTATCTTGTAATTCCATAAGAATATAATTTATTCATTTTCAATGGACAAAGATACGAAAAAGGATTGCTCTTAAAGAATTATTCCACTTAAATAATTACCCTTATTTTTTATTTCACAAATGCTGCATTCTCCATATGCTCTTCCACAAAGATACCTGCCCAATCCGGAATCTTATACCATTGGGGCCTTTCGGACATATCATGCCGACATCACCTTACCGTTTATCATCAGGTTCTCGAAACGGATACTCTTTATCTTCCTCATTTCTTGAGAGGTACAAAGGAGCCTGTCTGATGGAACTCCTTATTTCTCTCTATGAAACAAGGAGTTCCAATAGTATAAAACAAGTTGTTTCTGATGGTGGAATCAACTGTTCCACACGTTGGAACACCCTGTTAACCATATAGGTTATCTGCATGAAATAGTTCGTCGAGAGAACTACTTCATCCGTTTCTGTGTGACAGAAGGGTGACACTTTTTTTATCTGTCACAGTATTCATCACAGATTTAACACGCTGTATAACAAGGCATTGAAAAGTCATATGACAGTGTGACAGATATTTTTCAAAAAACATACAGTAAGAAAACAGTCGCTATACTACCGAACTCACTGCTACCTCATGCCATTTATAATAATCTTCTTTAGACAATGAGATATCAAACATTACTTTTACAAATCCTTTTTATAGGAAAACTCATCAGCAAACATTACCAAGCCTGATTTTGCTTATATCTGCTAGTCAATTCAGACGTTCCACTATTACATTCTCTTATGATGTTAGAAATTATCACACATTTCTATCCTTATAGAAAATTATTTTGGGAATTGCCCCAGGATTAAGAAAAGGGATCTGCTTTTTGGAAAATATGGAAAGATATCCCCAATATATCGCAGCAGTCGAAAGATATCACATCTAACCAGAGCATGAATTAAAACAACTGGATAATATTCTTGAACCAATACTCATTTTAGGAGTCGGGATAATTGTTGCTGTCGTTTTAATAGCCATGTATATGCTAATGTTCCAGTCAAGACAAACTATTGCTTAATGATTTAAAACACGATAATAAAGACGACCATGACAAAAACGTCCGTTTTATCTAAAACTGTCACCAGTAGAGATTCAAAAAAACAAAAGAAGAGTGACATCTAAAAAACGAAAACAAACAGCATCTATTTAAGATTATGGCACTGTCCGACAAAACTTGAAGCATTCTTCGATAATCCCTCCCCTATTATACAACATTCGCTATCACAACCTTTAATAGTGATAGACACGGATTATGCAGACTTCATAAAGAACTTACATCCTCTCATCATCCGTATCTTTATATTTCAAAATATATACCGCTTATCCCAAAAGCGAAATCAGCATATCGGCAGCTACCGCCAAACCGATCACGCCCCAAATATTATTTGCCATACAATATTGGAGCAAGGTTATTTCATTGACTACACGGCTTGTCATAGGTACAGTACTCAGCCCCGTAGCACCAATCAGTGGGGTTATCTTCTTTTTCATGAAAACAAACAACGCCATAACAGCAGTCACTACAATCGAAAATACAATCTTGAACACACGCAGGTTCTTGATTTCCGTTTTAGAAGGATACTTTTCCTGCTCTTTCATATTAATACTAAACTCTTTCTTTGTACACCATATTTTCACCACCAGCGGAACAATCACCGGAACCAAAGCCATATAAGAATAGGCGGCAATGGTAATCAGACCCGGCAAATGAGGAACCTGCTTTATAGTTGTAAAAATGGCTATAGGACCACTGGCACCACCGATAATCCCCAGCGAAGCCGCTTCCCTGGAAGTAAATCCCATCAGAATGGCTACCAGCAATACAGTAAATATACCCAATTGCGTAGCCGCGCTGAATATGGAAAGTTGCAGGTTGCGCAACATCGAGCCAAAGTCTGCCCCATTCAAGAATCTCGTTCTCATGAAGATTGTATACTCTTGAAAGAATTTTGATGGGCTTGCTTTGACTTCGCTCACGATATAAAATTTCTTTTCAAATGTGTACTTGATCATATAAATAAAGAGGCTCAAAATAGAATTGCTAAAGTAAAAATCTTATAGATTGAAACTTAAAAGTAAAAAGTCTCCTGCTTTAGCCTTCGTTTATTTTAATTAGATGGCTAAAAGCAGGAGATTTTTATGTTGTAATATAGAGTATAAGTAAGTCTATCCTATTTTTCTATTTTGAGCCTCTTCATTTCTATACCTCCTCTTTCCTATTATCGCACTTATGATTACCAATTCGGATTCTGCTTCAAATTACTATTCAAAGCAATTTCGTCCAATGGTATTGCCTGCAAATAATTTTTCCTCGAAAATACCCTGTTATTTACCTTCTCCATAATTAGAGCTCCAGCTTTTAAAGTAGGTAATCCTTCTGTATAAACAGACTGTGCTTCTTCCTCATCAGTTATATAAGTCGTAAATTGACTCGGATCATAATAGGTTGATTGTCCCAATTCATTAGGTTGTCCGTTTACAGAAATATAGTAAGAACATCTAGGGCGATTAATTTCCTGTTCGGCAATTCCCCAACGGCATAGATCAGAAAAACGAAAACCTTCACCAATCAATTCTATAGCACGTTCACGACGAATTTCCTCCAACATATCTAATCCGTAATTATTTACTAACTCATTTGTTAAATCAGCAATATGGGCACGCTTACGGATTACATTGATAGTCTTGTCTAAAATTGAGTTGTCTATATTTCCATTCAGTTCATAAACTGCTTCTGCATAAGTCAACAACATTTCCGGTAAACGAATATGGTTATAATCAAAGGCTTCTTCTTCCGTTTTCCGATTTCTTTCAAATACAAATTTACGTCCTTCATAAGCAATATCATTAGCACTATAAGCTGATAATTTAGGAATATAACCAATACCGCCATTGCCTAAATCAGGAGTAGTTGTATAATCAGACGGATTACCTTTACCAGAACCTGCATATCCCCAATAACAATAATCTACTCGTTTAAATAATGCAGTCATACGGCTATCACGATTTTCAAACTCCGTATTCAAACCTTTATATCCATTAAATAATTTAGATTTATGTACAGGAAGACCATCTTTGCACAAAAACATATCCATTAACTTACGAGTCCCACTTACTGGTGCCGTATGAGAAAGATTCTGTCCAGACTTTTTGTTTTTATCATAATCAAAAATTAAACGAAAAATAGCTTCATCATTGGATGATTTGTCAAGTCCGTAAGGATTAGATGCAGCATCCTCCAAAATAAAATAATAATAGGCAGCTTGATTTTCATAACCAGACAGTTCTTCATCAGGCATCCATACAGCATACTCATTTCCATACTCCCCACCTTCTACAAATTTACCTGAACACTCCTTAGCCATGGTCAACAATGATTCTATTGATGGATAATTATCAGGAATTACCGTACCAGCTCCCGATTGGATACCATCACCGTTAGTCTCATCAGCGTTACCTCTACCATTATATTTTTCCCAAGTTCCTTCAAACAGACAAACACGAGCTTTTAATGCATTGGCAGCCTCAATTGTTACCTGTCCATTATTTCCTGTAGAAGACTTGGTGGTATTTTTTAAACGACTTATAGCTTCATCTAAATCATCAAGAATCTGTTGTACAACTTCATAACGTGAGTTACGTGGTGCCAGAATCATATCACTATTAGTCTCAGGTGCATAAGTAGCTAAAGTTATGCCTCCATAACGTTTCAACAAAAAGAAATGCCAAAATGCACGATAAAATAAAGCTTGCCCTACAGGTTGGTCAATATTTTCTGTCCCTGTATAATTTTTGCTTTGATCCAATAAATTATTGATATTTCGAAGAGCCTTGTAAGATTTCTCATAATAAGATTCAGAAGTAGGTGCACCATTTAAACCTGAAATTTCATCTGAACTCCGACCAATTAAATCTGTTCCATAATCAAAGAAAATACTAAATTTCGAAAACTTTCGTTACTCGTGAAATTACGTCCAAATCCATAACATTCATCCGCCAATTTATTAGCAGCATTCTGAAACTGTTCAGCATTTTTAAAATATACAGCTGTAGTTACTTGTGACATTGGTTCCTGCTCTAACCAGTCTGTGCATCCAGTCAAAGAAAATAGTGCAGTAGAAATCAAAACTATTATATATTTATTCGTTTTCATCATATTCATTTTTATTAAGTTATTAGAAAGTTATATCCAAACCAAAAGAAACGGAACTCGAGAAGACTTCTAAACCACTATATGTACCCATTTCATAATTTGCTTCAGGGTCAAACCCATCTTTCACATTGGAAATATCAAACAAGTTTTCTCCTGCTAACCATACACGTAAGTTTTGTATACCTGCTTTAGAAATCCAACTCTTCGGTAATGTATATCCCAACTGAATAGATTTACAACGCACATACCAATTATTCATCACATTTAAATCATTATAATCCTTATAGTTCCATGTATTACGGTTACCATTACGAGACATTACGGGAAACACATCATCCCCTTGATTACCAGGATAATAAGGATTATCATCTGAAGTCCAAGTATTACCTAAGAAGTAACCATTTGTATTTGTCCATCCTGACCAGAAAGCACATCCCATTTGGCCACTGCGAATATTATATTGCTGTCCAACCCCCTGGAAAAATGCACTAAAATCAATCCCTTTGTAAGTCAATCCGAAGTTGAATTGAAAAGCATAATGAGGAGCCATATCACCAAAGTAATATAAGTCATCAATAGTAATATCTTTAACACCATGCTGACAGACGTGAAAGTCCGAAT
>OFCN01000564.1_pt1 | contig 16354 bp, 10 predicted proteins | sample 1520801 | NCBI WGS metagenome assembly OFCN01 (sample SAMEA2699029, study PRJEB24076) | metagenome | biome: Human gut stool | place: Spain | collected 2012-03-20 | reverse complement strand
AATGGATTGGTTGGGCTCTCTTTCACATTAGGAAAAAGCTCCAGGAAGGTGGCTCCTGTTTCTTATGAACCCGAACAACCTGTTTCTGTTACGACAGTGGAGCAGCGTCCTGAACCGATTCCGGTAGTGGAGCAATCGAAGCCGAAGGAAGACAAAATAGTTGTAGAACCTATGAAGCAGAATATTTTCTTCGCTTTGAACTCTGCTCGTATTCAGGATGAGCAACAGCAAAAAATTAGCTCTTTGGTTGAGTATCTGGAGAAAAATCCTGCGGCAAAGATTTGCATAACAGGTTATGCAGATGTAAATACAGGTAATGCAACAATAAACTTTAAGTTGTCCGAGGCTCGTGCCAAGAATGTTGCTGAAGCATTGAAATCTAAAGACATTGCGGCAGACAGAATAAAAGTTGACTTCAAAGGAGATACAGTACAACCTTATTCTACTCCGAAAGAAAATCGTGTAAGTATTTGTATTACAGAATGAAATACTATAAAAGGAAACAGCTGAATGGAGATGCTTGTGAAAGTGTACCATTCAAATCACTGTTCCTTGGAAGGGATGCCTCCCTTATTTCCCACGGACATCCCTTTATAGCTCTTAAGGCATCTCACTTATTACGCTAGAAGCAATTTGCTAGTCCCTTTTTCCCTATAGATAAGGAGATGTTTTAAGAATACAAAGAGCCCGGGCTTGTGAAAGTCCGGGCTTTTCGATATTCATCTATCAGGCTTAATCAGCAGAAAGTCTTTATCATACAATCCCACAAGTAAACTTTCTCCTTTGGCGTTCACTTTCAGGCCTCCGTATGTTGCCTTTTGATAAAGGGTGTCTTGACCTTCTTCAAAGAAGAAAGATTCGGCACCAAGAAATAAACGATCATTTACAATTTTATAGTTGATGATCAGTTCGTTATCGTTCAAAGGTTCCAATGCATCCTTAAGTCGGACAATACGGGCTACCCGGTTACTGTCGATATTTAATACGGCATATCCATGTGTAGCTACTTGTGTATCGCCGAGTAAGTCCGATGTAGCTTCTCTATAACGGAGGCTCATGTAATCACCTTGCATAAGTGAACGAGGGTCGACGGGAGCCAGTTCAAACAATACGAGTTGACCGTCTCTCAGTGTTTGTTCTTTCTGGTAAATGGACCAGTTGAGGTATCCTAACAAAAGTAACAGGTTAGTGATAATCAGTATCCGACTCTGTTTTTTCATGTTTCGTTCTTTTTTGAGTGAAATAATACCAAGCGATCATGAATATGATTCCTGTGAAGAAAAGCGTGATTGACTTCACAAGCAGGCTTAGGTTCAAATCATAGTAGTATTTGGAAACGGCATAGATAAAGAGTAGGAGTGCGGCGGCACATTCTGCTTTATAGCCATAATGAAAACATATCAGTATCAGTAAGAGACTACCCGACAGATATGGGGCGAACATTGTCGGCAGGCAGATAAGGATACAGAGAATGCATATTCCGATCTGACTTACTGGGTTCGTTACTTCCATTACCGGCATGATACGTTGAATAATAAGAAGAATCCCGATCCAGATAAAGATAGATAGTAACCAATAGGGTGCGGGTATTCCATAATTAACAGACAATCCGGCTAATAAGCAGATACAGGAAACGAATAAGCCGGAATGGAAAGGTGTGTATTTGGAAACTAAGTTTTCCTTTAATCCGGTCAGGATATCCCTTTCGTATAGATTGGTGAACAGGAAAACTGCTAAAACCGGGACTACTGCTATTTGCAAAAGTTGTATTGACGAAGATAAATAAGCTAACTCTCCGAGAAAAGAAATAATAAATAGAATGACAGAAAGGAAAGGTAAGATGAAACCTTTCGATAAGAAGAAAGTGAAAATGCCGGTTATCGCAAGTGCAATAAAGAGAGCATTTGTACTTTTGTTTAGTCCATAAGCAATCAGTGCACATCCGGCGATGTACAGAGTGATATTCATTGCATCCAGAAAAGGAACTGTGAGCCGGCGACTTATTGTCAGGGTAGTAATGATGAATAAACATCCGATTATCAGACTGGATGTTTCAGTGCGGATAATCGAGGCAACTACCAGAAATCCCAAAAAGAAGATAGCAGTCAGGATTCCTCCGATAATTGATACTACTTGGATTGTCAGGTTATTCTTCTGTGCCATACCATTGCCTTTTTAGGTGGAGAATAAAATATATAATCAAGGTCGTTCCTGTGATAACGATAATTCCTGCAAAGAGAAACAGATTGACATTTTTGAGATTACTGTGTGATATAAAGGTAGTCAGCAGGATCATTAGAGTTGCAAAAGGAATGGTAGCGAGATAATACAGATTCTTTTGTTTCCGGCCGAACCACAATCCTACCGAAAACAAAAGAATGGTACTTGCTAACGGGACGGATAGAATGGTATTATCTTCACAGATAGCTGCCATTGTAAGATAACTGGTATGTATAATTGTAGCCAACGACAGGAAGCTGATCAGCCAATGGTTTCGTTTATTCAACTGCCCTTTTATGTTCATTCGCTCCGCAACGATCGTTGATGTGGCGCATATCCAGGTTACTGCGCTGGTGAGCAAAGCGCTGGTCCACGAATGACCGGGTACTATTTGTATTACATACAGCCATATTGTTATACTGAGTAGTCCGATAAATGTCAGCCACAACGGGGCGAAACGGATAGCTACTGCCCAAAGAAAGGTAAAAAGTGTCCACCCGAGGAATAGGTGGTATGCATCGGCTCCGGTCTGATAGATTTGCCCGAATACGGCAAAAAGCGTACCTGTCAGAAAGGTTGCTCCGGTAAGGAGAACCTGTTTGACGAGCGTACTCCACCGGGTGAATACGGCGAGCAGGACAGAGGTTGCCAGTAAAACTTCTACCATTCCCAGTTTGGCGAATTTGGGGAGTTCATCCCAATTGTAGGCAAAGAAGAAGATAATGCCTGTTACTGTAAAACCAATGCCTGCCGCTAACAAGAAAATGGAAAGAAATTGATTCCATTGTCTTTTATTTGCATAGAGAGCTTGCCGGGGCAAAGGTGAAAAGTCTGACTTTTCCATGTGCTTTATACTTTTTGATGATTACAAACATAAGAAAATAAAATGATAATCACCTTACCCGATAATCTAAAATACCTCCCGTATATGTTTATAGTTAGAATTGATTGTGTCAATAACTTCTTGCGAACGCCCGTTGATTAATAACTTATACATCGACTGGGCAAAGCCTACCATTTGTCCGAACTCAATTTTGGGAGGCATGGCGAGTGCGTTCGGGTCGGTCATAATATTAACAAGTACCGGACCGTCCATTTCAAAGGCATTGTATAGGGTCGTTAATACCTCCTCCGGGTCACTGACATTGAAACCTGTTATTCCCATCGCTTCCGCTACTTGAGCGAAGTCGGGATTCAACATATTTGTCTGCCAGTCCGGTAGCCCGTCAACTTCCATTTCCAGTTTCACCATTCCCAGCGAACGATTGTTGAATACGATAATTTTAATCGGCAGTTTGTACTGAACCACCGTTGCCAGATCTCCTAAAGTCATAGACAAACCTCCGTCACCGCATAATGCGACTACCTGGCGTTCGGGGTAAGCCAAGGCAGCACCAATAGCCTGCGGCAAAGCATTTGCCATAGAACCGTGATTGAAAGAACCCAGCATGTGGCGATTACCTGTCGCTTGCAGATACCGCGCTCCCCATACGCAAGTCATCCCCGTATCTACTGTAAATACAGCGTCATCTGAAGAAAGTTTGTCAATCTCCGACATCACGTATTCGGGATGAATCTTATTCACTTCTCCTTTATCTTTCGTGTAGGCAGCTAAATCTTTCTTTACCTCTTCGTATCTTTTGAGCTGTTTCAACAGGAAAGTATCATCTGTTTTCGGGGTCAGCATACGTAATAATGCCTGAATAGTCATTTTCACATCTCCACAAAGTCCGATGTCTACTTTGGCGCGGCGTCCCAGGCGTTCGGGCTTTATATCTATCTGGGCTATTTTGATATCATCGGGCAGGAAAGCAGAGTAAGGAAAATCCGTGCCTAGCATGAGAAGTACTTCCGCTTCGTGCATACTGTAATATCCTGAAGGCATTCCCAATAATCCGGTCATTCCTACCTCGTACGGATTTTCGTATTGCACTTCCATTTTTCCTTTAAAAGTATATGCTACCGGGGCATTCAGTTTCTCGGAAAGGGCAATCACTTCTTCGTGCGCCCCACGGCAACCGATGCCACAGAATAAGGTGATACGTTCATGACTGTTCAATAAATCGGCCAACAGTATAAGGTCCTCTTCCGACGGACAGACTTCCGGCTGGGTGAAATAGTTCCGGACTGACGAATCGACAGAAACAGCCGATGCCTTTGCCAGATCTCCCGGTAAGCCGACCACGGCTACTCCTTTGCGGGTGATAGCTGTCTGAATGGCCGACTGGAGCATACGCGGAAATTGCTTGGGAGTAGTGGCTACTTCATTATAATAACTGCAATCATTGAAAAGCTTGATAGTATTGGTCTCTTGAAAATATTCAGTACCGAACTCTCCGCTCGGGATAGTGGAGGCAATGGCTATCACCGGGGCACCCGACCGTTGTGCGTCATACAAACCGTTGATAAGATGCACGTGTCCCGGACCACTGCTACCGGCACAACATCCCGGACGTCCTGTCAGTTGCGCTTCCGCTGCGGCGGCATACGCTCCCGTTTCTTCGTGCCGCACGTGTATCCATTTTATTTTATTATTCTTCCTGACAGCCTCGTTTACTTCATTCAGACTATCGCCCGTTACGGCGTAAATACGTTCTACTCCGGATTCTGCCAGAGTGTTTATCAGTTGTTCTGCTATTTTCTTTGCCATATCTGTAATAGGTTTAGGATTAATTCTCTGATAATAACAGATGTCTGCAAAGAAAAGTTCTATTTTTGCAAAACGGCTGGACGATCTTACAGCTGACGCCAGACGCACTAACGCTGGGAACCGGGACAAACTGCAAACCGCCCCGCTGGTTTTTGCATGTAAAGTAGCATAAACAAATGTAATGTCCTTTTGTTACCTTTCTAGGTAAAATCTTAACCTAATGTTTTAAACCTCTAAATAACTCTAGAAAAATGGACAGAAATGAAATCGGTTTGAATGCCGGTAAAGTTTGGCAGCTGCTTAGCAATAATGAGAAATGGGGCTACGGAACTCTGAAAAGGAAATCCGGGCTGAAAGATAAAGAGCTGGGTGCCGCTTTAGGCTGGTTATCAAGAGAGAATAAGATAGAGTTTGACCAATGTGATGAAGAACTCTATGTATATCTCTGTGTAAATGTTTACATCGGCTAAAGGAGTTTGGTACTTGCTGAAAACAAAGAAATTCCCGGAGTGGTAACGTGTAGTTAGTGTTTCGGGGATTTTTGTTTTTAGATATATCTTCGTGCTACTTGATTTTTGAAAATAAATCTGTTACTTTGCCATCCAATTTTAAATGTAAGGAAACAATGAGAAGTTTTGCCTCTGATAATAATTCCGGTGTGCATCCGTTAGTAATGGCAGCGTTGAACCGGGCAAACACAGACCATGCATTAGGCTATGGAGACGATAAATGGACGGAAGAAGCCGTTGCAAAAATAAAAGAGACTTTTACACAAGACTGTGTGCCGTTGTTTGTATTCAACGGAACGGGTAGCAATGTGGTGGCGTTGCAGTTAATGACGCGTCCGTATCATTCTATTTTCTGTGCCGAAACAGCCCATATTTATGTTGACGAATGCGGCTCTCCCGTGAAGATGACAGGTTGTCAGATTCGTCCGATTGCTACTCCCGATGGTAAACTGACTCCCGAGCTGATGCAACCTTACTTGCATGGTTTCGGTGACCAGCATCATTCTCAACCGAGAGCCCTCTACATCTCCCAATGTACGGAAATGGGAACTATCTATACGCCCGAGGAACTGAAACGTCTGACGGACTTTGCTCATTTGAACGGTATGTATGTCCACATGGACGGAGCTAGAATTGCCAATGCCTGTGCCGCCCTCCGGCTTTCTTTTAAGGCGTTGACTGTGGATTGCGGAGTGGATGTCCTTAGTTTCGGCGGAACGAAGAACGGACTGATGATGGGGGAGTGTGTTATTGTATTCAATAAGGACTTGCAGAAAGAAGCCCGTTTTGTCCGTAAGCAGTCTGCCCAACTGGCTTCGAAGATGCGCTATCTCTCTTGCCAGTTCACCGCTTATCTGACGGATGAACTTTGGTTGAAGAATGCCACGCATGCCAACGTAATGGCAGCTAAACTTTACAAAGAGTTAAAGAAACTCCCGGAAGTAACTTTTACTCAAAAGGTAGAAAGTAACCAGTTGTTCCTTACAATGCCCCGTCCTATTATTGATAGAATGTTGGAATCTTATTTCTTTTATTTTTGGAATGAAGATAAGGATGAAATTCGTCTGGTAACTTCTTTTGATACAACGGAAGAAGATGTTGATGAATTCATTCGACTTTTAAAACGTTAAAAGGGAAAAAGGGGACAACAAAAGCCCACATAACGCTGTTGTAATAAGAAGTTTGAAACTAACTTTGTCTCTAGAGTTTTCAACTTCTTATTATATATGAATACTAGACAGAACAAGCTAATCTTATTCGCACTATTATTATTGACACAAACCTTTATTAGTGCGCAGACGCATTCTACTAAAATAGAACTGCCGGAAGACTCTATATCTGTTGCGGCCGTTAACGATTCTGTTCCGGCAAAGCGCAGCTTCTTCAAGAAATTCCTTGACTACTTCAATGACGCCAACAAGGAGAAAAAGAATAAAAAGTTTGATTTCAGTGTGATAGGTGGTCCTCACTACTCCAGTGATACCAAGTTTGGGCTCGGGCTGGTGGCGGCAGGCTTGTATCGTACCGATTCTGCTGATACGATTCTTCCTCCCTCAAATGTTTCTCTTTATGGAGATGTGTCGACTGTCGGCTTCTATTTGTTGGGAGTTCGTGGAAATCATTTGTTTCCGCAGGATAAATATCGGTTGAATTATAACCTTTATTTTTATTCTTTCCCCAGCCTTTATTGGGGGAGAGGATACGACAATGGGGCAAACTCCGATAACGAAAGTGACTATAAACGTTTTCAGGCACAGGTAAAAGTCGATTTTATGTTCCGAATGGCAAAGAACTTTTATATCGGTCCAATGGCCGTATTCGACTATATTGACGGACGGGATTTAGAAAAACCGGAGCTTTGGGAAGGAATGGCGGCACGGACAACGAATACGAGTCTCGGCCTTTCCCTTCTTTATGATTCACGTGATTTCCTGACCAATGCTTATCGTGGATATTATCTGAGGATAGACCAACGGTTCAGCCCCGCCTTCTTTGGTAATAAATATGCTTTCAGCAGTACGGAACTGACCACCAGTTATTATCACCCTATATGGAAGGGAGGGATATTGGCCGGACAGTTTCACACTCTGCTGACTTATGGAGATACCCCTTGGGGATTAATGGCAACATTGGGAAGTTCTTATTCGATGCGCGGATATTATGAAGGACGTTATCGTGACAAGTGTGCTATGGATGCACAAATAGAACTTCGCCAGCATGTCTGGAAGCGAAATGGGGTAGCTGTATGGGCAGGGGCAGGAACAATCTTCCCGGAATTTTCTGCGTTTACTCCGAAACATATTCTTCCTAATTATGGTTTTGGTTATCGTTGGGAATTTAAAAAGAGAGTAAATGTACGTTTGGATTTAGGTTTTGGTAAACACCAGACCGGATTTATTTTTAATATAAATGAAGCTTTTTAAGAACATAAAGAAATGGTTGGAGAATCAGGAACATCTGTTTTACTTGTTTCTGTTCATCCTGATAGTACCTAATATTGTGCTCTGTTTTACGGAGCCGCTGTCGTTTATAGCAAAGGTCTGCAATGTCCTGTTACCTTTTGGATGTTATTACCTGCTAATGACACTATCGAGAAATTGCGGTAAAATGCTTTGGATTTTGTTCCTGTTTCTCTTTTTCGGAGCGTTCCAGATTGTGTTGCTCTATCTGTTCGGGCAGTCCATTATTGCTGTCGATATGTTTCTGAACCTGGTGACCACCAATTCGAGCGAAGCTATGGAACTGCTTGGCAATCTGACGCCTGCCATTGTCGTTGTGGTGATACTGTATATACCGGCTTTGGTGTTGGCTACCATTTCAATCGTCCGAAAACGAATGTTATCGGCAGCGTTTATCCGCAGAGAACGTAAAAGGGCTTTCGTCGTCTTCGGAGTCTCCTTTCTCAGCCTTGCCGGGGCATACGTACAGGATCCCGGCTATGAACTGAAATCGGACTTATACCCTTTGAATGTCTGTTATAACGTAGGGCTTGCTTTTCAGCGGACTGCCTTGACGCAGAACTATCACCACACTTCCAAAGACTTTACCTTCCATGCCCAAGCTACGCATCCGGAGGAGAAACAAGAGGTGTACGTGATGGTAGTGGGCGAAACCTCCCGTGCATTAAACTGGCAACTGTATGGTTATGAACGGGAAACGAATCCGTTGCTTGTCCAGCAGTCGGGATTGGTTGCTTTCCCGAAAGTGCTGACAGAATCGAATACCACGCATAAAAGTGTGCCTATGTTATTGTCTGACGTTACTGCTTGCAGTTATGACTCTATTTACCATCGGAAAGGAATCATTACTGCCTTTAAAGAAGCGGGCTTCCGGACAGCTTTTTTCTCTAACCAACGTTTTAATCATTCTTTCATCGACTTTTTCGGAAGGGAAGCCGATACCTTTGATTTTATAAAAGAGGATTCGTTGGATTTTTCCTATAATCCTTCTGACGATGAACTCTTGAAATTGGTAGAGCAGGAACTGGCCAAAGGTGCAAAAAAACAATTTATCGTCCTTCACACCTATGGTTCTCATTTCAACTATCGGGAACGTTATCCGTCGGGAGACGCTTTCTTTACACCGGACTATCCGGTTGAGGCGGAAAGGAAATTTCGGGATAATCTGGTAAATGCATACGATAACTCTGTCCGTTACACGGACAGCTTATTGGCACGCCTTATCGGTATGTTGGAGAATCAAGGTACAGATGCAGCCTTGATTTATACATCCGATCATGGAGAAGATATTTTTGACGACCCCCGTCATCTTTTCCTTCATGCCTCACCTGTACCGTCCTATTATCAGCTTCATATTCCGTTTCTTATCTGGATGTCCGACAGTTATCGGGAAACCTATCCCGAACACTGGGAAGCTGTGACGGCTAATAAAGAAAAGAATATTTCCTCCAGCAGTTCCTTCTTTCCGACGATGCTGGACTTGGGAGGAATAAAAACTCCTTACCGGGATGATTCGCAATCTGTGGCAACCCCTCTTTATAAAATGAGGCCGAGAGTCTATCTGAACGACCATAACGAACCTCGTCCGTTGGATGATTTAGGGATGAAGAAACAGGACTTCCATATGTTGGAAAAACAGGAAATCAACACCTAAACTTAATACTTGCTAAAATTTTCATCCAAAAGACAGATTGGCGTGTTATTTGCAATATGATGTATGAACGATTAAATTCATAAAACATGGCCTATATAGATTATTACAAGATTCTTGGAGTTGACAAGAGTGCTTCACAAGATGATATCAAAAAGGCTTTTCGTAAGTTGGCCCGGAAGTATCATCCTGACTTGAATCCTAACGACCCTAGTGCAAAGGATAAGTTTCAGGAAATCAATGAAGCCAATGAGGTACTGAGTGACCCTGAGAAACGTAAAAAGTATGATGAGTACGGAGAACATTGGAAGCATGCTGATGAATTCGAAGCACAGAAACGAGCGCAGCAACAGGCCGGAGGCTTTGGTGGTGCGGGCGGCTTTGGCGGATTCGGTGGCGGAGGACAAGGTTTCTCCGATGGTAACGGAACATATTGGTATAGCTCCGATGGAGAAGGCTTTTCCGGAGGTAACGCCAGTGGCTTCTCTGACTTCTTCGAGTCGATGTTCGGCCACAGGGGAGGCAAGGGACAAGGTGCTGCGGGATTCCGTGGACAGGACTTTAATGCGGAGCTTCATCTGTCGCTTCGTGATGCTGCTCAGACGCATAAACAGATATTGACCGTCAACGGTAAACAGGTACGTATCACTATTCCTGCCGGTGTAGCCGACGGTCAGGTGATTAAGCTGAAGGGCTACGGAGCCGAAGGTATCAACGGGGGACCTGCAGGCGACTTGTACATTACATTTGTCATTGCCGAAGATCCTGTTTTCAAACGCTTGGGCGACGACCTGTATGTTGATGTGGAAATAGATCTCTACACTGCCGTATTGGGAGGTGAGAAGATAGTCGACACTTTGGACAGTAAAGTGAAACTGAAGATAAAGCCGGAAACACAGAACGGTACGAAAGTACGCTTGAAAGGAAAAGGATTCCCGGTTTATAAGAAGGAAGGACAATTCGGTGACCTGATTGTTACCTATTCCGTTAAGATTCCTACGAATTTGACGGATGCACAGAAGGAATTGTTCCGTCAATTACAGAGTATGAACTAAAATGAATGAGTACCATGCAGACCGAATTAATTATTGTCAGTGAATACTGTCACAAATGTCATATTGAGCCTTCATTCATTGAATTGTTGGAAGAAGGCGGTTTAATTAACGTACACACTGAAGGTAGTGAACATTATCTGCTCGTGTCTGAACTTCCGGACGTGGAACGTTATAGCAGGATGTATTATGACTTGTCCATTAATATGGAAGGCATTGACGCCATTCATCACTTGTTGGAAAGAATGGAGGAGATGAAACGCGAAATGGACTCACTCCGTAAGCAGCTTACGCTATACCGCAAACGGGAAATAGAAGATACTGACTGGTAGAAAAATAGAGCTTCTGTTTGTACTAAACAGAGGCTTCATTTATAGTAAACAGAGGCTCTGATTCACTCAATCAGAGCCTCTGTTTTAATAAGACTGTTCCGAGAGAATATGACTATCGGAGATATGTACAGATTTCTTCCAGATAGTGCGCATCAATATCATCGAAACTATCCAATGAATCACTGTCAATATCCAGCACTCCGATCACGTTCCCTTCTCTCATCATCGGTACAACTATTTCCGATTTGGAATCGGAACTGCATGCAATGTGGCCGGGAAATTGTTCTACATCAGGAACAATCAGCGTATGTGCTTCTTTCCAGGCCGTGCCGCAAACTCCTCTGCCAAAACGGATACGAGTGCAGGCGATAGGCCCTTGAAACGGACCTAGCACAAGCTCATCTCCTTTCACCAGATAAAAGCCTACCCAGAAGAAATTGAAAGTCTGCTTTAATGCGGCGGAAAGATTCGCAAGATTGGCTATGAAATCCGTTTCCGTACTTATTAATGCGTATAACTGCGGGAGTAGTTCACGATACTTTTCCTCCTTGCTTCCCGCGTTGATTGATAAATTTTCTGCCATATCGGTTGTTACTTGATTTGATTTAATATACTTGGATCTTTTATCTTGTCGTCTTCTGCAAAGAAGATAATCTTCGTCAGTATTTCAGCCGTTTTCGGGTCCTCATCCACAAATGGCAGGAACAAGCGTCCGCGGTTTTGTGAATGTACCGGGAGAACGGCAATCTGTGCGCCTCCTTCCTGATGAATCACACCGCTTCCCAAGTGAATGTTGTACTTGCCCAGCTTGCCCTCGATACGGACAAAGTTGCCTTCCACCTTCACATTGTTGAAATGGAACAACGGCATTGTCAGTTCCACCAATACGCTACGCATTTCGATCGTAGAGTGACTGGTTTCCGGATCTACACTTCCGGCGTGCGCCACGCTTACGGCAAGGTCTACATCCCTCATTACTTCGGAGAACACAACGGGAGGAATCTCCGAAATCTTCATGGGCTTATAATCCTTCCGGTTGTAGAAACAAACATATTCCAACGTAGGAGCTTCGATGTCGGCAGGCGAGAACCAATCGGCCATTGCGTAAATATTGGCAATGATATTCTCTTTGTAATAGATCTTTTGAAGTCCGTCCTCATAGTCGGCTACCCAACGACGTCCCTTCAGTACGGCAATTGTTTTCTGCGGTTGAATCTGGTTGCCGGCGTAGCGGCGGGATTGTGTTGCTTCCGCCTCTTCGGAAGTAGGAACGTAGAGCTCGCGGAACACCTGTTTGAAAGGTTGGCGGATTGCTTTATCGAACAGGAATTTCTGATATGCGTGCCAGTTGCCGCTTGCATACAAGTCGGTGGGGTGGGCGATGCGTAACTCGTCTTTCGCTTTTAACGGGAGGCAGACGGCGTTTGCCGTCACCAGCAATCCGTCAGTGTAGAAACCTGTTTGTCCGTTACAGATAAAGACCAGATGTTTCAGCAACGGCCATATAACGGGATTTTGCATCAGCTTGCGCAACTCGCTTTCTTCAAAACGGGTACAGTCTTCCATTGCTTGCTCCAGCATAATGCGCGAACGGGTATACTGGTCTTTCAGCTTCTTATGCACCGCTTTCAGTTCTTCTACATACGGATGTTTTTTCAGTTTGGCGGGCATACTGTTGAGTTCTTTGCCCGCTTTGATCTGCTTGATCTCTGACTTGCCTTCTTCGCTGACTTGCACGTATACTTCCACACCGTCTATCTCTTTGGGAGTCAGGTAAGGGAGCAGTTCTTTAATCAGCTCCGTTTCCATGCTCCATGTCAGGCGGGTGACGTCTCCGTAGCCGGAATTACGTGCAAGGTTTTGCAGTGCGATGCTGACGGCTTTCTTTTCGCTTTCCTGTCTTTGTGCACCGAATTCCTTGCTTTCTTTCAAGAACTTTTGCAGGTATTGGTAACGTTCCAGCAACTCCTTGTCTGCTTTGCGTCCCAATGGGATCAGTCCGTAACTCATCAACAAATCCTTGTTCCGTTTGGCAATGATTTCCTTCTTTACATCTGCCGCCTTTACCGTGCCGCTGGTTGCGTCGGCAAACTTGCGGGCACGGGTATGGCTGTTGCTGCATGAAATATATTTGGCGGCATTGTAGACTACTTCAAAGCGTTGTTTGCCGATAGTCTTGAATGCATCTTTGAACCAGTCAATGTCAAATGCGCCTTCCCGGAGGTCTTCCACATCAATCGGGGTATAGCGGGCGATAATCGCTTTCTTTTTGTCATCGCAGGTTTCATTGGTATGGGCATGGAAATAATAAGCCGCGCTTGTCAGTCCCTTCCAATTGATCGCCTTCTCGGTAAGTTCTATCCATTGCGGGGCGAACATGGCAGCTTCTACCAGTCGTTCATTGCTGATTTCAGCCTGTTTTGCAAGCTTTTTCAGTTGGGCACTTGTGTCTGTCGGCAGTGGATAGCAGGCGTGGAGCAGGCTGCTCAATACTCCGCGTTTCGTATTGTTCCAGTTATAGCTGTCGCGAATGAAGGTATCTTTGCCGAATGCCTGCAGGATGCCGATGAACGTTTTGGCTCCGTAGACATAAGACAATTCTTCGGCAAGACTGGTTACCTGCGTTTCGGAATCTCCCCGTTTCAATTCTATTTCCAGAATCCTGTCGACCACCTTTTGTGCCAGTGAACGGAACAGAGAGAAGTCGATTCCTTTGATATCGGCATACCTTTCTTTCTCTTTACTGAAACGGAAATTGTCATTCAATACTTTTGTGATAGCCTCTACGCGGCTGGGGGAGTTGACACGTCCCATCATTTCCCGGTAAACTTCTTCGGCCGGAATTAATCCCAGCATCCATGCTCGGGCGAAGTCCGTAGCCTGGAGGTAAGAGTCCGTTTCTTCCAGTTCGGGTGTATGCTCCATGTAATTGGTGAGCTTGTAGAGCTGGTAGCGTACGGTGAAGTAGCGTACGAACAGATCATCGCTGATCGGCTTTTGAGGTATTTCGAGCCAGAAGTTCACAAACTTGTTGTTGTGTATCGGGTAAACGATTTGTTTCTTTCCGTATTCCATTTTATCCCTGAGCCATGCGTGCTTGTTGGTATATTGACGGAAAATGTTTTCTGTATTCAGCAATGGCAATAATTGGAGCAGCATATTGACGGATAACTGTTGATAGGCAGCTTCATCCCTGTATTCATGAGCCAGTGCTTCGATGATATCGTTAATCTGATCGTAATATGTCAGCTTGCGGAGTTCTTTTTGCAGCCCGCGATAGACGACACCTGTATACATCCGGTTGATAAGCGGATCGAAGCTATTGGCCGATTTCTGGTCTGCTTTTCTGTCTTCCTCATCTTCCTCGTCGTAATCGTCTTCATCCTGGGGAGTTCCTGTCGATGCAAGCATGAAGCTCATCATCAGTAATTTGTCATAACTGCCTATCTCTTCTTCATAGAAGGCTTTCCAAAGTTCCGGACGTCCGAGTCCGCTCAATCCTCCGTAGTTACTCCAGTTTATCAAGACACTATTGCCTATCAGGCACGCTTCCCCGTAGCTATTCTTAAACTCCGCGTTCTTATATGTTTCAATGTATTTATTCAGCTTCTTGAAGATGAGCTTTGCCCTTCCGAAGCAGATAAGTTCAAATGTTTTTCTCACATTGAATCCTTTGTCCGGAGTGATTTCCGGCAGGTTGACTTCCAGGGCAGGGTCGTACAGTCCGAAACCGTTCTCTTTCGTGTAGTGCTGTGTGACTGTCTTTTCCGTTCCGTCGCCAATCAGAGACTCTATCAATACCTTTTCCTTGGCGTTCGGTTTTCGGATTTCTTTGACAACAGGAAGAAGTTCCTGATAGATATCCTGTAGAAATTCTGTATTATGGATAGTCTTCATCATATCCAGACCGGCCAGACGGCGTTCCAATACCTTATCTGTCAGTAAGCGGCGGATACTGTCTGCCAGTTGTTCTTTCGGCTGTTTCATCAGCAGATTGATAGCGTTAATACGCATCTCGCTGTATTTGAATCGTAACAATTCCTCTACCTTCAGGTTCTGTTCGGGCGATAAAGTCATATCGGACAATACTTTATAAGCTTCGTCGCGTACATCTACCGAACGGTCACCGAGTGATTGAAGTACGTATTCTTCTTGTAATTGGCTGGTGGGAGGATTCAGTACAATGCCGATATATCCTGCTCTCATATAAGTTTCTAGAGTAGGCAGATAAGCACAGAGATCGTCCCTTAATGCCGAGTCATGCAGCATCCAGGTGATGTATGCCATTTTGAGTACAATGTCCGAACGGGTGAGGAATGCACTTTCCCAGAAGAATATGTACGGAGAGTAAGTCTCTTTGGCAGAGATTGACTGATAGACTTGTTTCAGGTATTCATAGTGGCGGACCGCTTCTTCTTTTGTTTCGAAGTAGTCGATAAGTTGCGGACCTTCTTGGTAATTGCCGTACCGGCTGAGATAGATCCCGTTCATATAGAGAGGAAGAATGGATGCAACCACCGAAGGTTCGTTGTGCCATACTTCCAGCGCTTCTTTGCTGATGCGATGGTTCATCCCTGTATATTGCGTGCAACGCAGGAAATAGAGGAGAGTTTCTACCTGATATTTAGCACCTTCTTTGATGATTTGCGGTATAAGTGCCTGAATGTCTTCCGTATTATAGAATCCGATACTCCATAATGCCAGGTAAAGCTTGGTTGTGTCTTTGCTTTGGAGAGCCTTGCGGGCGTCCTCTTGATTATTCAGGAAATGCCGGATGAGTTCTACATATTTATTGGTGATACGGTCACTGCTGTCCTGTTCGCCGATACCTGTACTGACTGCTATGCCGCGTTTCACGGAAGCAAAGCGTTGAAGTCCGTTGTCGTAGATAATGGAAAATAGGTAGAGGTAGCTTTCGGGACAGCCTTCGTCCATTGTCTCTACGATAGCTTGCCGGAGTCCTTCTTGCAGTTTGGCAGCCAACAATAACTTCCCTTCCAGTTCGAGCAACGGACGGTATCCGCTGGCAGCGATAGCTTGAAGGTGTCCCTGATTCAGACGGTTGGCATTGTTTTCGCTGGTCAACACGTTTTGCAAGTACTCAATGACGGTGGCATTTCCTTCCGCTATTTGGGCAGCCATCCAACTCTGGCAACTCATAGCGTCTTTGATTGTTTCTATTTCTTCCGGTGTTCTTCCTCCGTTGAGTATGGCCTGTTCGTTAAACCCGGTTGCACGTAGTTTCAGAAACTGGGTCAGTGCATCTGTCACATGGTTGAGATGCAGGGTCGGGTCAACCGAACGTTGTGAACGTCGTGAATACCCACAAGTATACGGGCAACGGGCCTTGATTTTCAAGTAAGTATGAAACAGCCCGGCATATTCGTCCCCCAATAAGTAGAGAAGTAGTTTATTTAGTTTTCCGTCAAAAAGATGGGCGACATTCCTGATACTTTCCTCTCGGATGATTTCGGTGAGACA
>OFCN01000535.1_pt1 | contig 17122 bp, 12 predicted proteins | sample 1520801 | NCBI WGS metagenome assembly OFCN01 (sample SAMEA2699029, study PRJEB24076) | metagenome | biome: Human gut stool | place: Spain | collected 2012-03-20 | reverse complement strand
GGCCAATTGAGTATGTGGTTACCAGCCAGATCTTATATTGGTGATCCTCATTTTGATTTGTCTTACGCTAGGATACATCTCAAGCCTGTTATCTTGCTTTTTCTACCGCAGGTTGCCATTTCATTATACGTGACTTTGGATCGTACGATGCTAGGTGCCTTATCATCTACCAATGATGTCGGTATTTATGATCAAGCATTGAAGATTATCAATATCCTTTTAACTCTAGTGACTTCTTTAGGAAGTGTTATGCTTCCTAGGGTATCTGGTCTACTATCTAGTGGTGATTATAAGGCAGTTAACAAGATGCATGAACTTTCTTTCTTGATTTATAATCTGGTAATTTTCCCGATTATAGCAGGTCTCTTGATTGTCAATAAGGACTTTGTGAGTTTCTTCCTAGGGAAAGATTTTCAAGAGGCTTATCTTGCTATTGCCATCATGGTCTTTAGGATGTTCTTCATCGGATGGACAAATATTATGGGGATTCAGATTTTGATTCCACACAATAAACATCGTGAGTTTATGCTCTCTACGACTATTCCGGCAGTTGTTAGTGTCGGACTTAATCTCTTGTTAATTCCTCCATTTGGTTTTGTCGGAGCCTCTATTGTTTCAGTTTTAACAGAGGCTTTGGTATGGGTTATCCAACTGAAATTTTCAAGGGGATTCATGAAAGATGTGTCTATCCTTCCAGCTATGTCTAAAATCATTTTAGCATCAGTTGTCATGTATCTTGGGCTCTTTGTCTTTAAGATGTTTGTCCAATTTAAACCTATGGCAAATTTAGCAGTAGATGGCTTTGTGGGAGCTATTATTTATGTCATTTTAATTTTTGTCTTGCGTGTCGTTGATATGAAAGACTTGAAGCAACAGTTAATGAAAAACTAAGGAGAAGAATATGTACGATTATCTTATCGTTGGTGCTGGTTTGTCTGGAGCAATCTTCGCATACGAAGCTACAAAACGTGGTAAAAAAGTAAAAGTGATTGACAAACGTGATCACATCGGTGGAAATATCTACTGTGAGGAGGTTGAAGGCATCAATGTTCACAAGTATGGTGCCCACATTTTCCATACGTCTAATAAAAAAGTATGGGACTATGTCAACCAATTCGCTGAATTTAACAACTATATCAACTCACCAGTGGCTAACTACAAGGGGAGCCTCTACAATCTTCCCTTCAACATGAATACCTTCTACGCTATGTGGGGGACAAAGACACCTCAAGAAGTTAAGGACAAGATTGCAGAACAAACAGCTGATATGAAAGATGTTGAGCCAAAGAATCTTGAAGAACAAGCTATCAAGTTGATTGGTCCAGATATCTACGAAAAGTTGATTAAGGGCTATACAGAAAAGCAGTGGGGACGTTCTGCCACAGACCTTCCACCATTTATCATCAAACGCCTTCCAGTTCGTTTGACCTTTGATAACAACTACTTTAATGACCGTTACCAAGGGATTCCAATTGGTGGATACAACGTCATCATTGAAAACATGCTTGGTGATGTAGAAGTAGAACTTGGAGTTGATTTCTTTGCCAATCGTGAAGAGCTAGAAGCTTCAGCTGAAAAGGTTGTCTTTACAGGAATGATTGACCAGTACTTTGACTACAAGCATGGGGAGTTGGAGTACCGCAGCCTGCGTTTTGAACACGAAATCTTGGATGAGGAAAATCATCAAGGTAATGCTGTAGTCAACTACACAGAGCGTGAGATTCCTTATACTCGTATCATTGAGCATAAGCACTTCGAGTATGGTACACAACCCAAGACAGTCATCACCCGCGAATACCCAGCTGACTGGAAACGTGGGGATGAACCCTACTACCCAATCAATGATGAAAAGAACAACGCCATGTTTGCCAAGTACCAAGAAGAAGCAGCCAAAAATGATAAGGTTATCTTCTGTGGACGTTTGGCAGACTACAAATACTACGACATGCACGTGGTCATTGAGCGTGCTCTAGAAGTCGTTGAGAAAGAATTTACTAAATGAAACAAGAAAAAATTGATATCGTTGTTCTCTGGGTAGATGGAAGTGACCCAGAGTTTATCAGTGAGAAACAGGCTGTTACTGGTAAAGTTGCTTTTACAAATCAGGATATTGATGGCGATCAAAGATACCGTGATTACGGGACCTTGCATTTTTGGTTTCGTATGATTGAGAAGCATGCTCCTTGGGTGAATAATGTTTATCTAATTACCAACGGGCAAAAGCCTGACTGGTTAAATTTGGAGCATCCAAAACTTAAGTTGATTACTCATAGGGAATTTATGCCTGAAGCTTACCTTCCTTCCTATAATTCGTCAGCAATCGAGCTGAATATTCATCGTATTGAGGGCTTATCAGAACATTTTATCTACTTCAATGATGATATGTTCATGATAAAGGATACTCAGCCTTCCGATTTTTATAAGAATGGGCAACCTAAGCTTTTAGCAGTTTATGATGCTTTAGTTCCTTGGTCACCATTTACGAATACTTATCACAATAATGTTGAATTAATCTATCGTCATTTTCCTAATAAGAAGGCTTTGAAATCTTCACCTTGGAAATTCTTTAATTTTCGTTATGGTTCCTTGGTTTTGAAAAACTTGTTACTCTTGCCTTGGGGACCGACGGGCTATGTGAATCAGCATTTGCCTGTACCGATGAAGAAGAGTACTTTGTCCCGTTTGTGGGACATTGAAGGTGAAACTTTGGGTAGAACATCGCGAAATCAAATTAGAGACTATGGGGTGGATGTCAATCAATACATCTGTTCTCACTGGCAAATTGAAAGTAATCAGTTTTATCCTATGTCTAAAAATTTCGGAGAAACAATTGGTTTAAATCAAGTGGATAAGCTCGAATCTATCTTTAAAGATAGGCGTAAAAAACTGCTTTGTGTCAATGATGATGGTGATTTTAGGGAAGAGAACCTCATTCATTTCAAGCAAATCTTAAATGAATATTATCCTAAAAAATCAGCGTATGAAAAATGAGAAGTAAAAGATGAAATACTATTTAAAAGAAGAATTTTTACACGACAATAATGCTAAAAATGCGGGAAATAAAGCGCGTAATGACGTTGAAGCAATTTTAAATAAATTAGGTTATTCTCCTTTGAAAGTTTTGGTGGATGACTGGTATCAAATGAATGTTCTTAGGGCACAGATTCATAAATATAGAGCTCTCTTTAGGGCTTTCAAAGACCTGAAGAAAAATGATGAGATCATAATTCAATTTCCTTTGTTACATCATTCTTTATTTCTTAACCATTTACTAAAAAAACTTAAAAACAGGGGTACGGATGTCTATTTTTTAGTTCATGATTTGGAAACACTTCGTTTTGTGAATGATAAAACCTTACCATTTAGGATGAAGTTACGGATGAAACTAACTGAAAGTGATACGTTCCGTAGTGTTACAGGAATTATTGCTCATAACCCGGTTATGAAATCTGTCTTAGTGGATAAAGGGGTTGCAGAAGATAAGATTGTCAGCCTTGGTATTTTTGACTATTTGATTCCAGATTTTCGAGAAAAGAGTGGCCAAACAAAAAACCAGCCGATCATTGTGGCAGGTAATTTGGCCCAGGAAAAAGCTGGTTATCTCTATGCTCTTCCTGCAGAACCAGCCTATAATCTCTATGGTGTTGGTTTTGATGAGAGTAGAGCTTTAGAGAATGAAACTTACTTTGGCTCCTTCCTACCGGATGAGCTTCCTGCAGCCCTTGAGGGCGGTTTTGGTCTGGTCTGGGATGGAGATAGCGTTGAGACCTGTAGTGGCTTTTTTGGAGAATACCTCCGCTACAACAACTCTCACAAGGCGTCGCTTTATCTAGCATCGGGCTTCCCGCTGGTGGTGTGGAAACAGTCAGCCTTGTCTCACTTTGTGCTTGAGAAGGGCTGTGGGATTGCAGTAGAGTCTCTTCATGACTTGAAGGAGACAATCGACAATCTTTCAGATGCCGATTACCAAGATTTGGTAGACAATGCCAAGCGTGTTGGTCAGGAAATCCGAGATGGTCACTACTTGAAGACAGCCTTAAAGCATTTAGCATAAGATCAAAAGAAGTCAGACGGACTTCTTTTTTTAGTTTTTCAAAAAAATATCACTAATTTTAAAAATTTGCCTTATAAAACTTTTCATCGCTGAAACCGTGTGGTAAAATGATTAAAGTATAAAATTTGTATAAAGGGAAGTTTATATGAAAAAGAAAGATCTTATTTTTTATGCCGGAGCGGCAGTCTTGATGGCTGTATCTGCTCAGGGAGTCAGTGCAGATGAGCTGGTTTCAAACGAGGCTGCTACTACTGAAGGCAACCAAGTCCAAGCTGAAAAAGCGCCAGAAGTAGTCGTTGCTGAAAAGTCGGTAGCACCTGTCGCAAGCAACTATGCAGCACCAGCAAATGTGACTGAACAGCCTGTAGCACCTGCGAGCAAGGTCGAGGCTTCAGAAAGTGGGGCTTCATCTGTAGAGAAAGTTACAGAAGCATCGACTACTGAGAAAGAAGAAACTCCTCTTCCGTCTGATACAGGAAGCACGACCTTCTTTAACACAGGCGCTCACGCTCCTGCTGGTCGCTCAACAGATGTAGCGGTTCAACCAAAATCATTCGTTGATGTGAGTAGCCATAACGGAGACATTAGTATTGGAGACTACCGTACCCTAGCTAATAAAGGCGTGGGCGGTGTCGTTGTCAAATTGACAGAAGACACTTGGTACAAGAACCCGAATTCGGAGAACCAAATTCGTAATGCACAAGCTGCGGGTCTGCAAGTATCGACCTACCACTTTTCACGCTACACTTCTGAGGAAGCAGCGCGTGCAGAAGCGCGATTCTACATTGCAGAGGCGCAACGCTTGAATCTTCCAAAGAACACCCTCATGGTCAATGACTTTGAGGATGCCAAGATGCAGGCAAACATTAACCGCAACACCCAAGCCTGGGCGGACGAAATGCGTAAAAATGGCTACACCAACTTGATGTTCTACACCAGTGCTAGCTGGTTGGATGAAAACAACCTTCGCAAGAAAGGTCCTGTCAACACCGCTCAATTTGGTCTTCAGAATTTCTGGGTTGCGCAATACCCTTCTCCAAAACTGTCTGTAAACGATGCGAAAAGCTTGCGTTACAATGGGAAAGCTGGCGCCTGGCAGTTCACTTCTCAAGCGGAATTGCTTCCAGGAAAACACCTCTTTGACCACAGTGTGGATTATACCGGTCGCTTCACAGCGAACGCAAAACCTGCAGCGGATCCAACAGAAGGCAGCTTAAGTGGGAAGATTGACATTGTCAATAACGATACTATGGCGGGACGCTTTGATGTTGTCATCTCAAATGTCAAGGCACCAAATGGAGTTCGAAGTGTTTCTGTACCGATCTGGTCAGAAACAGGTGGTCAAGATGACCTTGTTTGGTATACAGCCAACCGTCAAGCAAACGGAACCTATACTGTTAATGTAAAAGCAGCGGACCATAAAAACTCAACCGGTCTTTACAATGTCCATCTTTACTATGTTCAGAACAATGGACAATTGACGGGTGTTGGCGGAACTTCGACTCAAGTATTCATTGGTAAGACACCTGAGCAGTTAAAACCTAAAGCAAGTTTTATTATTGAAAACAATAATGCTAAATCAGGAACTTTCGACGCTGTGATCACTAATATCACAGCACCACTAGGTGTGAAAGAAGTTTTAGTCCCATCATGGAGTCTAGACAATGGACAAGATGATCTTATCTGGCACAAGGCAACTAAGCAAACTGATGGTAGCTATCGCGTAACGATTAAGGCAAGTGAGCATAAGGGCAATAAAGGAAACTATCGTGCCGATGCTTACATCGTTGACAACTCTAACAATCGTCATTATATTGCTGAAAAAGTAGTTTCGGTTGATTACGTTCGACCGAGTGGAGTTCTGACGATTGAAAACAATAACCCAGTAGCAGGTACCTTTGATGCTGTTGTTAGTAATATTGTTGCACCGACAGGTCTAAAAGAAGTTCTAGTTCCATCATGGAGTTTGGTTGGTGGCCAAGATGACCTCATTTGGCACAAGGCAACGCGTCAAGCGGATGGTTCTTATCGTGTGACTATTAAAGCGAGTGATCATAAGGATTCAACTGGCAATTACCGTGCTGATGCTTACATCGTAGATGATTCCAATAATCGTCATTATATTTCTGAAAAAGTAGTTGACGTTCGTCAATCACGTCCAACTGCTTCATTAACGATCGAAAACAATAATGTTTCTACTGGTAGTTTTGATGCGGTTATTCGTAATGTGGTTGCACCGACTGGTATAAAGGAAATCTTAGTTCCATCATGGAGTCTAGAAAATGGACAGGATGATCTTGTATGGCACAAGGCAAATCGTCAATCTGATGGTAGTTATCGAGTGACGATTAAAGCAAGTGATCATAAAAACTCACTAGGGAACTATCGTGCAGACCTTTATATTGTTGATAATGATAACAACCGTCATTTTGTTACTGAAACAGTTGTAACCGTTAAACATGATAATCCAACGGGAATCATTTCGGTTGTCAATAACAATAAAGACACAGGCAACTTTGACGTCATCATCAAGGATGTCTACAGTCCTAAAGGGGTGCGAACTGTGCAAGTCCCAACTTGGTCTGATAAGGACGGCCAAGACGATCTCCGCTGGTATGAAGCGACTCGCCAAGCGAACGGTGACTACAAGGTCTCGGTTAAAGCGAGCGATCATAAGAATTCTACTGGTAAGTACCATATTCATCTTTACTATATCCAAAATGATGGTTCTCGGATTGGTATTGGTACCACAACTACAGAAGTTGAATTCCGAAATGCCCAGACCAAGACGCAAGCTGCTATCAAGAATGTCAATGCAACGAACGGGACTTATACAGTAGCTGTAGATCAAGCACCTCAGGGACGTCAGATTAAGAATATTCGTGTCGCAGCTTGGTCTAAAGCTCATCAAGAAAATCTTTACTGGTATTCCGCAACGCCGACAGGTATGCACACAGAGATCACTGTCTCTGCCAATAATCACGGTAATGAAGCGGGCAATTATACCACTCACGTCTATGTAGACTACAAAGATGGGGGAGTTGAAGGTTTTAACCTCGGTCAGACAGCCTTGTCTCCAAGAAATCAAAAGGTGAATCCACAAACAACCTATTATTCTCAACGAGATCCTCGTTGGGCTGGGAAATATTACGGTGTGAGCAATGTCGATCAGTCAGGTTGTGTGCCAACCTCTCTTGCTATGACCTTCACAGATATCCTTGGTAGAACTATTTTGCCAACAACAGTAGCTGATTATCTCTACAACAATACTGATTCATTTAACAAAGGTGAAGCAGGAACAGATTCTGATGGGATTGTAGCTGCCACTCGTAACTGGGGCTTGAAGAGCCAATTGGTTAATGGAGCTGGAGGCATTGCAGAAGCCCTCATGGCTGGCAAGCATGTACTTGCTGCGGTAGGCAATAGCCAATTTACTAGCGATCCTTATACTCATGAATTGGTCTTGCATGGTTATGACAATGGAAGAACCTATGTTCGCGATCCATATAATAGCGGCAACAACGGCTGGTACTCCATCGATTATCTTCACTCTATTAAGAGTAAGGACCCGATGGATAACAAGCTTGGAGCACCTTTCTTCTCAATTTTTGCATAAGCTAAACAGAAGGTCAATCTGGCCTTCTGTTTTCTTTAAAAATAGGATTCTTCTCATGATATTGTTTCTTGATCCGGCGGTTTGTGCTATAATACTACTATGTGGGTACAATCCGTATAAAAATTTGTAAGGGAAGATATATGAAAAAGAAAGATCTTATTTTTTATGCTGGGACAGCCGTTTTGTTGGCTTTTTCGACACAACAAGTCAAAGCCGATGAGCAACATGCGTCCGATCAAACACCAGAAAATACATCAGCTATCATTGCAACAACAACTTCATCAGAAGCGCAGAATACTGTAAGCGAAGGAGTGGGAGTTGAGAAAGGTATTCAGACAGAAAATACCGTTGCAACAGAGGCAGCACCTGTCACACCGACTCTTAGCAATAACCAGTCTTCTGACAAGGGCACTAGCAACAAGATTACATCAGAGCATCCAGCACCTGCCGTAGTAGCTAGTCGCGCTCCATACGGCGCACGTGCACGAGTGGTAGCAGGAGAAGATAATAGTTTACCAACGGAGGAAGTACAGAAACCAAGTGGTACTTTCTCAATTGAAAATAATAACCAAACTACAGGTGCATTTGACGCAGTTGTTAGTAATATCACAGCACCACAAGGTGTGAAAGAAGTTTTAGTCCCATCATGGAGTCTAGAAAATGGACAAGATGATCTTATCTGGCACAAGGCAACTAAGCAAACTGATGGTAGCTATCGCGTAACGATTAAGGCAAGTGAGCATAAGGGCAATAAAGGAAACTATCGTGCCGATGCTTACATCGTTGACAACTCTAACAATCGTCATTATATTGCTGAAAAAGTAGTTTCGGTTGATTACGTTCGACCAAGTGGTATTCTGACGATTGAAAACAATAACCCAGTGGCAGGTACCTTTGATGCTGTTGTAAGCAATATTGTTGCCCCAACTGGTCTAAAAGAAGTTTTAGTTCCATCATGGAGTCTAGAAAATGGACAAGATGACCTTGTATGGCACAAGGCAACGCGTCAAGCAGATGGTTCTTATCGTGTGACTATCAAATCAACGGATCATAAGGATTCAACTGGCAAATACCGTACCGATGTCTACATTGTAGATGATTCAAATAATCATTTGTATTTGACTAAAACTGTAGTTGACGTTCAACAAGTCAAACCAAGTGGTACAGTAACGATTGAAAATAACAATCCTGAGACAGGAACCTTTGATGCTGTTATTCGCAATGTAGTCGCACCATATGGCTTGAAAGAGGTCCTAGTTCCTACTTGGTCTAACAAAAATGGTCAGGACGATTTGATTTGGCATAAGGCAGAACGTCAAAGTGATGGTAGCTATCGTGCAACCATTAAAGCATCTGATCATAAGAATGACACAGGTGAATTTAATGTCCATATTTACTACGTAGATCAAAATAATCAAAAAGCCTACATCACAAAGACCACAACAGAAGTACGTGAAGTTAAACCAAGTGGCACTGTCACAATTGAGAATAACAATACTGTAACAGGTACGTTTGAAGCAGTTGTTCGCGATGTAGTAGCTCCAAACGGATTGAAAGAAGTTCTAATCCCAACATGGTCAGATTCGAACGGGCCTGATGATCTAGTATGGCATAAAGCAGTCCGTCAAAGTGACGGCAGCTACCGGGCAACCATCAAAGCCTCAGACCATAAAAATGAAGATGGTAAATACAATGTCCATGTTTATTATGTAGATCAAAATAATCAACGAAACTATATTACAGAAACCATGACAGAAGTGCGTCAAGCCCGCCGTTCTGGTACGATCCTAATCCAAAACAACAACAAGGATACAGGTACCTTTGATATCATCATCAAGGATGTCTACAATCCTAAAGGTGTGCGAACTGTGCAAGTCCCTACTTGGTCTGATAAGGACGGACAGGATGATCTCCGCTGGTATGAAGCAACTCGTCAAGCGAACGGAGATTACAAGGTATCCGTCAAAGCGAGCGATCACAAGAACTCTACTGGTAAGTACCATATTCACCTTTACTATATCCAAAATGATGGTTCTCGTGTAGGTGTTGGTACCACGACTACAGAAGTGGAGTTCCGAAATGCTATGACTAAGACGCAAGCTTCTATTAAGAATGTCAATTCTGGTGCTGGAACCTATACGGTAACAGTGGGTCAAGCGCCTCAGGGCCGTCGGATTAAGAACATCCGTGTCGCAGCCTGGTCTCAAGCGCACCAAGAAAATCTTTTCTGGTATTCAACAGCACCTTCTGGTATGCATACAGAAGTGCAGGTTTCTGCAGCAAATCACCAGTACCAATCAGGTTACTATACCACTCACGTCTATGTGGATTATGTCGATGGTGGCGTTGAAGGCTTTAACCTTGGTCAAACAGCCCTTCATCCCCGTGCGACAGTAGATCAAACTGCTTTTAGTCCTCGTGTAACGAATGGACAACGGGACCGTGTCTTACGGGCAGCAGCTAGTCTAGTGGGCGTTCGTGGCGGAACTGCAGCTCACCAACAATTGGTCAATGATTATAACAGTGTCAAACCACTTCCGGTTGGTTATGCAGTGAAGGCGACCGATGACTGGTGTGATATCTTTGTCACAACAGTCTTCCAGCGGGAAGGTTTGAGCGGTTTGATTGGCCGTGAATGTGGAGTCGAACGTCACATCCAGATCTTCAAACGCTTGGGCATCTGGAATGAAGATGGTACCACTACACCAAAAGCAGGGGACATCATCACCTTTAACTGGGATCAAAATAGCCAACAAAACAATGGCTTTGCGGATCACATCGGAATTGTCGAAAGCGTCTCAAACGGAATCATTCATACCATTGAAGGAAACTCCAACAACCAAGTCCGTCGCAATACCTACCGAATCGGACATGGCAACATCCGTGGATTTGCAACTCCTCGCTATCAATAAAAAAAGAAGCCTGTGGCTTCTTTTTTTAGTCTCTCAACCCTTCTTCGAAACTCTTGGAAGGGGCCTCGACTTGGATGGTTTCAAGGGTTAATGGATTGGTGAAGGTCAAGCGGTGAGCATGGAGCATGAGTCGCTCTCCGCGTGCAGGGTTATAGAGAGGGTCTCCGACAATCGGGTGCCCATGATGGGAGAGATGAACCCGGATCTGATGGGTGCGCCCCGTCTTGAGCTGGCATTTGACCAGGCTATTTCGCCCGATTTTTTTCAGTTGCGTCACCTGGGTTTCTGCGTACTGACCTTTGCGTGGATCGACCAGGCGCTTGCGCCGATCGTGGCGATCACGTCCGATTTTATCCTTGAAGACCATCGTTTTTTGCGTCAAGCTACCTTGAATCAAGGCCCAGTACTCGCGTTGGATTTTTTTATCTTCCAAAATTCGGTTGAGAATAGGCAGGATAAAAGGATTCTTGGCAAATAAAATCGCTCCGCTGGTTTCCTTATCTAACCGGTGCACGACGTAACAGGTGGATCCAACATAGCTGGAAACATGGTTGAGAAGAGCGATTTCCGTCGGTTCATTGGCATGGGTCTTCATGCCTTCAGGCTTATTGACGATGATGACGTGCTCATCCTGATAGAGTTCTTCGACGAGACTGGGGTCTCCTTCTAGGAGCTCTTTTTCAGGGTAATCGTCTACGTCAAAGATCAGCTGGATCTGGTCTCCTTTTTGAACGGGGCTTTGCCAGTTGATGGTTTCTCCATTCACCAAGACGTGTTTTTTGACTCGTAAAAAATGCCGGATCTTACGGGGGATGAGGAAGTAGTCTTCAAGGAGCTCTTTCACAGTCATCTGGGGAAAGGATTGTGGAATGGTAAATTGATAGTTCATGACCCTATTGTAGCAAAATCTAAGCTTAAAGAAAACTAAATGAGAAATAGCGAGGAGCTATCTTTTCTTGCTAGGACAAGGATAAGGTGTTACAATAACAGGTATGAATAGAATAAAAGAATTATTTGAAAACCTGATCACTTTTTTTAGAAAGGATCATCTGCCCAAAGCGGTGGCAGAAGAAGTGCCAGACACAGAACTACCGGAAGAGACAGTAGAGCCGACCTATAGTCGCTCAGGCAAGCATAGAAGCAAGCCTCTCTCTCAACACCCCTTCCGTCGTTTTTGGCGCAGATTCCATTTGACCAAGATTCTCCTGATCATTGGGCTAGGCTTTAGCCTCTTGACAGGGGGCTATCTTTTCTACCTTGCTAAGACGACCAACGTCAAGGATTTGCAGAATGCACTGAAGGCGACCACCATTATCTATGATAAGAATGGGGACCAGGCGGGAAGTTTGACCGGGCAAAAAGGAACCTATGTCGAACTCGATGCCATTAGTGAGAATCTGCAAAATGCCGTGGTCGCAACAGAAGACCGGAGCTTTTACAAGAATAGCGGGATCAACTATGGTCGCTTCTTCTTAGCGATTTTGACCCTGGGTCGCTCAGGTGGTGGGTCGACCATCACCCAGCAGCTAGCCAAGAATGCTTACCTGTCTCAGGACCAGACGGTGGAGCGCAAGGCCAAGGAATTCTTCCTGGCGCTTGAAATCAATAAGAAATACAGTAAAAAAGAAATCCTCACCATGTACCTCAACAATGCCTATTTTGGAAACGGGGTTTGGGGAATTGAGGATGCTTCCAAGAAGTATTTTGGGGTTTCAGCCAGTCAATTAAGCCTGGATCAGTCTGCAGTACTCGCCGGTATGCTCAAGGGACCTGAGATCTATAACCCGCTCTATTCAGTAGAGAATGCGACCAATCGCCGCAATACGGTCCTCCAAAATATGGTGGCGGCTGGTTATATTGACCAGAAAACAGCTGATCAGTCCGCGGCTGTGGATATCCATGGCCAGCTGGTCGATGCCTATGAAGGCAAGTCAGAGGACTACCGCTACCCATCCTATTTTGATGCGGTCATCAATGAAGCGGTCAATGAATACGGCCTGACCGAAGAAGACATTGTCAAAAATGGTTACCGGATCTACACAGAGCTGGATCAAAATTACCAAGCAAGCATGCAGGTGATCTATGACAATACGGCCCTCTTCCCAGTAGCGGAAGACGGCACGCGCGCGGAATCTGGTAGTGTGGCGCTTGATCCTAAGACCGGAGGGGTTCGGGCCCTCGTAGGGCGTGTCGGAAGCGATCAAAATCCAGGTTTCCGTAGCTATAACTATGCGACCCAGGCTGCCCGTAGTCCAGGATCAACCATCAAACCTTTAGTCGTCTATAGCCCAGCTGTTGCTGAAGGTTGGTCGACCAATAAGGAGTTGGACAATAGTACCACCCAATATGGAAGCTATGAGGTCAATAACTATGCGGGAATCCAGTCTAGCCCAACGGTACCGATGTACCAGGCCTTGGCAGAGTCCCTTAACCTTCCAGCCGTAGCGACCGCTAATGATTTGGGTCTCGATACGGTCTTTGAATACGGGAAAAAATTCGGGCTCAACATGGACAAGGTGGACAAGTCGCTTGCCGTTGCCTTGGGAGCTGGTGTGACAACCAATCCGATGCAGATGGCTCAGGCTTATGGCACCTTTGCAAACGGCGGGGTCATGAATGATGCCCATCTTATTACCAAGATCGAAAATGCCAGTGGCCAAGTGGTCAAGAGCCACAGCCAGAAATCAACCCGAGTGCTTAGTGGTTCAACGACAGATAAGATGACCAATATGATGCTTGGTACCTTCAGTAATGGTACAGGGGTTAACGCTGCGCCTTATGGCTATACCATGGCAGGGAAAACCGGTACGACAGAGACCAGCTTTAACAAGGACCTCTCCGGAGACCAATGGGTGATCGGTTACACGCCAGATGTGGTCATCAGTCAATGGCTTGGTTTCCCAACGACCGATGAAAATCACTACCTGACGGACAGTAGTGCTGGAACGGCATCAGAGATCTTCCGCAATGTTGCCAATAGTGTCCTGCCTTATACAGACGGTACCCAGTTTGACTCGGTGAAGAACTCTTATGCTGAAAATGGCATTGCGCCAGTCGGAGAAGAAACGACAGAAACAGATAGCAAAGAAGACAAAGGTTTCTTTGAGGACGTCAAAGAAAAGGCGTCGAATATGGTCGATGATGCGAAAAAAGCAATCGATGAGGCCGATATCCCAGGAAAAGCAAAAAACGCTTGGGATACCTTTAAAGGCTGGCTTGGTTTCTAATCAAAAAACGATTCAGAAGGATTTCTGAATCGTTTTTTATTTAAAGTTCACTATCTGACAAGCTAAAGGTATCGCCGTGTTGGAGATCTCCGTACTGGTAGCCCCGTTTGAACCAGCGCATGCGCTGTTCCGAAGTTCCGTGGGTAAAGCTATCTGGTACCGAGTAGCCGTAGGCTTGCTCTTGGAGAGTGTCGTCCCCGACGGCATGGGCTGCATTCATGGCTTCTTCGATATCGCCGATATCCAGAAGGTTTCGGTCTTGAATGGAGCGGGCCCAGACACCGGCTAGATAATCTGCTTGTAGCTCGATGCGGACACTGATGGCATTTCGTTCCTTTTCAGAAAGACCTTGTTGCATCCGATGGTATTTGCCAAGGATTCCCAGCTCGTTTTGTACGTGGTGGCCGACTTCGTGGGCAATGACATAGGCCATGGCGAAGTCCCCGCTTGCCTTGTATTTGGTTGTCAATTCCTTGTAGAAGCTCATATCCAAATAAATCTTTTTGTCGGTTGGACAGTAGAAAGGACCAGCCGATGCTTGTCCAACCCCACAGCCTGTCTGTGTCCGTCCGGTATAGAAGACTAGTTTGGGCTCATGGTAGGTCCGTCCTTCAGCTTGAAAGACCTTGTGCCAATGATCTTCTGTTGTTCCAAGGACCTTGCTGACGAACTCAGCATCTGCATCGTCGACATGGGTCTTGTTGGTGCGCGTGACTTGGGTGGATTGGTAAGGTTGAGAAGAAGTCCCATTTCCAAAGAGACCCCCAAGACTAGCGCCACCACCTCCTAGAAGAACCAGAAGAAGGATGAGGACGATCTTACTCTTGAAGCTCCCCGGCGATAGTAAGATCTGTAAAATGCCTCCGCCAAGATTACTATTGCCTGAAGACTGGGAGTAGCTTTGCCCTCGACGATCTTCGATATTTCTACTTTCTTTTAGGTTATCACTTTTCATATTCGTCTCCTTTTGTTTTATTTTACCAAAAATGAGGCAAAAACCAGAGTGATAACGCTTTAGATTTGCTTTTTTCTTGACAGGAGATTTTCTGTTCTTGTCAAAATGTAGAAAACTTGCTATAATGGGGTGAACGGAGGCGTTATGGCATTAAAAAAAGCAAGTCTAGCGTGTACGGTTTGTGGGTCACGCAATTACTCCATTAAGTTGAGTGGGACGCCAAAACCAACACGTCTAGAAGTCAATAAATTCTGCAAGCATTGCAGCAAGTATACCATCCATAAAGAAACACGATAGGAGAGAGTTGTGAAATTCATTAAAGATATTTTCGTCTTACTAAAAGATACAACTTGGCCAAATCGCAAGGAAAGATGGAAAAACTTTATCTCAGTGATTGAGTACACCGCTTTCTTTGTTGCATTGATTTATTTGTTCGACAAAGTCATTGCACGTGGCCTATTGCACATGATCAATTTCTTTTAAGAAAAGAAGCCAGGCGGGATCCCAAGGGTCCTGCTTTTTATGGTCTTTTCTTAAAAATAAATCAGCAAACCTCTTTGCATTCCGGCAAAATGTGGTATAATGAAGCTAGGAAAAGGAAAGCCAAGAGGCTTTTTTTAGTGTGTTCACAAAAGCTCGAGCAGGCTAAACAGAAAGAAAGGATGCCCAAATGGACAGTTTTGATAAAGGCTGGTTTGTACTACAAACCTACTCAGGATATGAAAACAAGGTAAAAGAGAATCTTTTGCAACGTGCGCAAACTTACAATATGTTAGAAAACATCTTGCGTGTAGAGATTCCAACTCAAACCGTACAAGTTGAGAAAAACGGTAAAACAAAAGAAATCGAAGAAAACCGCTTCCCAGGTTATGTCTTGGTAGAAATGGTCATGACAGATGAAGCTTGGTTTGTCGTTCGGAATACACCGAACGTTACTGGTTTCGTCGGATCACACGGGAACCGTTCAAAACCAACTCCATTGTTGGAAGAAGAAATCCGCAGCATCTTGCTCTCTATGGGTCAAACTGTTCAAGAGTTTGATTTGGATGTCAAGGTGGGCGATACGGTTCGTATCATCGACGGTGCCTTCACAGACTATACTGGTAAGATCACTGAAATTGATAACAACAAGGTGAAAATGGTCATTTCTATGTTCGGTAACGATACGGTTGCAGAAGTGAATTTGAACCAAATTGCTGAATTGTAAGAAAGAGAGAGTGGGACAGAAATCGGTAATTCGTTAGAATTCGATTTCGTCGTCCCACCTCCGCACAGTTGAGTAGGGCTGTAAAAGCTGATGAAATCAGCGTAGTAGAGCCCACTCAACCACTGCGTCTTGCTCGACAATCCAAAAATAATTGAGAGGCTAGGACTTTTGTCCCAGCCTCTTTTGATTGCTTATTATTGATTTTTATCCAGGCCAGTGATCTTTTTTAACTGCTTGGTTTCTGCAGTAGACGTAACATTGAAGATCTTATTTCCTTGTGTAGAGAAGCTAGATTCATCTCCGTTGCTATCTTTATAGACATAGCTGGTCCCATTTTCTGAACGCATAATGGCATAGGGTTTTCCGAGACGTTCGAGGGCCGTTTTTGGTGTATCGGATTTGGAAATGCTGCCAGTAGACTGGTGGTTGGCATCGCCCCCTCTTAGTCGGAAGGTGATATCTGTTAACACATTATTGCGGAAGAAAGCCATGATATCGCCATTGTCTGTTGCCCAAACATTGACCCCATCGCCAGGATTCGCACTGTCTGTACTACTTACGGGTTGGCCAAAGGCTGCTACTACGTCATCGTAACTGTTTCTTTCTTTTGGCCCACCAACCTCTTGTCCATCTTCGGTTCTTAATACAAAACCGGTGGTAGGGTGGAGGTTCTTGAGCTTTTCGATCTCAGGAATGGATGCAGCTCCTGGCACATATTGGAGAGATGCGCCATCATCTGGATCCAAGCTGAAGCGACCTGAAAAATCATCTGAGCTACTGCTGTCTGAAGAAGTGGTCGACGATTTACTAGATGATGTTTTGGTAGAAGATTGTTTGATCGGTTTTCTAGAGCTAGAAGCGGTTTTTGCTGATTGCGCAGAATTGGCAGGTGAGCAAGCGGCTAGTGTCACTAGTGAAAGAAGACCGATCGTAAAGAAACGAATGTTTTTCATAAATACCCTTTCTAATGTGCTTCGCCGATCAGGCGAGGTTTTATTATATCAATAATCAAGGAATGGAGCAAATGGCAACAAAAAAACCCCCTATTGCTAGGGGAATTTTTAAAAGATAAAAGATGATAAAAAATTTTATTATCAAGGCGGTAGACGGATTTGAACCGACGATCAAGCTTTTGCAGAGCCGTGCCTTAC
>OFCN01000531.1_pt1 | contig 17165 bp, 10 predicted proteins | sample 1520801 | NCBI WGS metagenome assembly OFCN01 (sample SAMEA2699029, study PRJEB24076) | metagenome | biome: Human gut stool | place: Spain | collected 2012-03-20 | reverse complement strand
TGCCGGCCAAAGAGCAGCGCGCGGTGCCGATCGGCGGCGCCAGCCTGGTGAGCTTTAAAGGCATCAACGAGGCGCAGAAGAAAGCGGCGTATCAGTTCCTGACCTATCTGGTGAGCCCCGACGTGAACGGCGCGTGGAGCCGCTTCACCGGCTACTTCTCGCCGCGCAAGGCGTCATACGATACGCCGGAGATGAAGGCCTATCTGCAGCAGGATCCGCGGGCGGCGATCGCCCTTGAGCAGCTGAAGTACGCCCATCCATGGTACTCCACCTGGGAGACCGTGGCGGTGCGTAAGGCGATGGAGAACCAGCTGGCGGCGGTGGTCAATGATGCCAAAGTGACGCCGGAAGCGGCGGTGCAGGCGGCACAGAAGGAAGCCGACGCGCTGATGAAACCGTATGTGGATAAGACCGCGCTGGCGGAAGTGAAGTGACGCGTTACCCGTCATCGTCACCCTCACCCCGGCCCTCTCCCTGAGGGAGAGGGAACTGTCCGGCGCTGTGGTTAAGCCCTGGGTCCGGTTGAGAAAGGAAAAAAGCAGGCCATACCCGGTATGGCCTGAAAATGTCACAACGATTAGATCCCTGCCGTTTCGCGAATATATTTGCGCGCTTTGACGGCGTATTCGAAAGGATTGGCCAGAGCAGGATCCTGCTCGGCTTCCACTACCATCCAGCCTTTATAGCCAAAGTCGTCCAGCAGCTTGAACACCGGACGGAAATCGATCACCCCGTCGCCCGGGACGGTGAAGGTGCCTTTTTTCACGCCGTCGAGGAACGACAGGCCGTCGCGGCGCACCTGGTCGATCACCGGCGGGCGGACGTCCTTCAGATGGACGTGGTTGATGCGCGGCAGATACTTTTTGAGGATCGCCAGCATCGGCGCTTCGCCGCCTTCGGAATACCAGGCGTGGCCGGTATCGAACAGCAGGAAGACGCGCTCGTCCACCAGCGACATAAATTTGTCGATTTCCGCGGTGGTCTGAATGCCGGTGCCCATGTGGTGGTGCAGGCAGACCTGCATCCCCTTCTCCGCCGCCAGGCGGCCGAGGGTGTTGTAGCCTTCTGCCACCCGCTGCCACTCTTCGTCGCTGAAGCACGGCTTCGCATCGCCGAGGATCGGTTTATCCAGCCCCTGGATGCTGCCGCTCTGCTCGGAGCAGCCAATCACTTTCGCACCCATCGCATGAAGGAAGTTCATGTGATTGACGAATTCATCAATGGTTTTTTCCCGCTGGCCGTTGGCGAAAAAGGTGCTGAACCAGGCGTTGCAGATCTGAATGCCGCGGATATCCAGCATCGGCTTGAGAACCGCCGGGTCGCGCGGATATTTGCTGCCGACTTCGCTACCGGTAAAACCGGCCAGCGCCATTTCGCTGACGATCTGCTGGAAGGTGTTTTCGCTGCCGAGCTCCGGCATATCATCGTTAGTCCAGCCGATCGGGGCGATAGCCAGTTTGACGTTATCTTTGTTCATAGTAGGGCTCCTGCCGCTGCGCCTTAGCGGCGCAGCAATTCACGTTCAATAAGTTCACGGGTTTCCACTGCCTGGTATTTCATTTTTTCCGGGTAGCCAAACAGCGAGGTGGCGACAATCGGCTCCCCGCCGACCTTGAAGGTCTGCTCGGCGAATTTCATTTCGCGCAGGGTGCGGAATAGCGCGTCGAAATCCACATCCCCTTCCCCGACGCCTACGTGCTGGTGCACCACGGCATCCACGCCCGGCGGGTTAACGATATAGCGGCAATGTTTCGTATGATTGCGGGTGTCCGCAATCAGGACATGGGAGAGATCGCTCCCGGCATAGCGCAGCATGCTCGCCACGTCGCCGACGCCTTTGTCGTAGAAAAAGGTGTGCGGCACGCTGTAGACGTACTTCACGTTATCGCTGCGGAACGACTTCACGATATCGACGGTTTCATTGTTCTCTTCGCAGAAATCCCAGGGATGCGCCTGGATCTCCACGCGGATGCCTTCCCGCTCAAAAATCGGCAACAGCTCTTCCATTGAGCGATAGAACATTTCATCGCAGATCTCAGGCTGATTCGGATCGCCGGAGAACTCGGTGTTGATCACCTGAACGCCCATCTCCACCGCAATTTCCACCAGCCGTTTCCAGTTTTTCACCGCCGCCTGACGGCGCAGTTCGTCCGGGCCGGACCAGCGGTAGACGCAGATAAACGACGACAGCTCAAGGCCGGTATCGCGCAGCGCCTGCTTGTACTCCGCCATGATCTCCCGGCTGGCGCGCGGGTGCTTGTAGAACGGGTTAATCTGCGGGTGCGGCGACTGTTCAATGTACTTGTAGCCCCACTCCGCTACCTGATGGACCATGCGGGTGATCCCGAGGTCCTTAATGACATCCACATCAAAGGCAATTTTCATCGTCGTTACCTGTGCAAAGAAGTTCCGTCAGCAAAACGCGCTTAACGTTTGTAGAATGCCGGGCACTCAGGCAGCGTCACCTCAACCGGCTCGCTGGTTCCCTGCGCTTTAATGCAGGCGTCCGCCGCCACCGACGCCGCGTAGCCGTCCCAGGCCGACGGGCCGTGCAGCTGGCCGGCTTTGACGTCGTTGATAAAGGCCTGCAGCTCGACATCGTAGGCTTTGATAAAGCGGTCTTTCCAGTCGGTGAGAATGGCGGTCGACAGGCTGGCGGACTTGCGCATCTGGACGGCCGACGGCTCCGGCAGACGGGCAATCCCGGTTTCGCCGACCACTTCGCACTGGATGTCATACCCGTACTGGCAGTTCACGAACACTTCGACGTCGATCAGGGTGCCTTTTTTGGTTTCAAAGGAGACGATCTGCGGATCTTTCAGGCGCGCATGGGTGTGCGAGGTGGAGCGCGGGAAGCGCACCTGCACGGAACGGTAGTCATCGTTCAGCAGCCAGCGCAGCACGTCCAGCTCGTGGATCAGGGTGTTGGTGATCGCCATATCGGTGGTGTAGTTCTCGCCGACTGACTGGTTGCGGTGGGCGCAGCGCAGCATCAGCGGCGCGCCGATATCGCCATCGTCGATCACTTTTTTCAGCGCCAGATAGCCTTCGTCGTACGGGCGCATAAAGCCAACCTGCACCAGACGACGGCCGGCCTTCATTTCGGCATCGACGATGCGGCGGCAGCCTTCCGCGGTCATCGCCAGCGGTTTTTCGCAGAATACCGGCTTACCGGCGGCGATGGCGGCCAGAGTGTACTCTTCGTGGGTCGGGTCCCAGGAGGTGACCAGGATGGCATCGACATCGCTGGCGTTAATCACGTCGTGGCCGTCGGCGTAGACTTCCGCCTGCACGCCCGGCAGCGCGACCGCCGCGCGGGCGTTGTCGGCATTGATATCAGACACCGCCACAACGGTGGCGCCCTGCAGAACCTGGGTGCAGCGACGGATGTGTTCTTTACCGATAGCGCCAGCGCCGATGACACCTAATTTGAGCGACATAATGGTTTTCTCCGTAAGTCTGTAGGATTCAGAGTGGATGTTCGTTTTAGTAATCACGCGCCTGGGCGCGCTTTTCATTAATCATTTGCGCCACCTTGCGGATCCGCTCAGAGAGCGCCGTCTGGGCGACTCCGACGTTCCACCAGCTGCCGTATTTGTGCACCATGGTCTTCGGCAGCACTTTAATATCAATCAGGGTGCTGACCGTTTCGCGACGGGCGGCGTCCAGCGCATGGCGCAGTTCGTCCAGGGTAGTGACGCGCCAGGTTTTGCAGCCGTAGCCGGCGGCGATGGTGGCGAAGTCCACCGGCACCAGGCCGCCCTGCAGCTGGCCGGTTTCCGGCTGACGGTAGCGGAACTCGGTGCCGAAGCTGTCCATCCCGTGCTCCATCTGCAGGTTGTTGATGCAGCCGTTGGCCATGTTGTCGAACAGCACGACGTTGATCTTCGCCTGCTCCTGCAGGGAGGTGACCAGCTCAGAGTGCAGCATCATGAACGAGCCATCGCCGACCAGGGAGTAGACTTCGCTCTGCGGCTGCGCCAGCTTCACGCCCAGCGCGGCGTTGACTTCGTATCCCATGCAGGAGTAGCCGTACTCCACGTGGTAGGTGTTTTCCGCGCGGTTGCGCCAGACGCGCTGCAGATCGCCGGGCAGGCTGCCCGCCGCCGCGACGATCACCGCCTCGGCCGGCAGCGTTTCATTCAGTACCCCAAGAACGCTGCTCTGGGTCAGGGTGGAGTCGGTGATCTGGCGGAACTCGCGATACACCGATTCACGATCGAGATGATCGTCGATCTCCGGCACAAAGGATTTCTCCTGCCACACCGCCTGGTAGACGCGCTGGGTCTCTTTTAACTGACGGCTCTGCACGCTCTCGATCTGCGCGCCCCAGCCGGCCTGCCAGCCGCTGTCCGCCAGCGCCGCGTCGAGAGCGGTCATCGCTTCCCGGGCGTCCGCCAGCATGGCAATGCCGTCCAGCTTCCAGGCGTCGAAGTTGCTGACGTTAATATTCAGGAAACGCACCTCCGGGTGCTGGAAAATCCATTTCGAGGCGGTGGTAAAATCGCTGAAGCGGGTGCCGACGCCGATCACCAGGTCGGCCTCTTTCGCCAGCAGGTTCGCCGCCAGGCAGCCCGTTTCGCCGACGCCGCCGACGTTCAGGGGGTGAGAAGAGACCACCGTCCCCTTCCCGGCCTGGGTTTCGGCGAAAGGCACCCCGTAGCGCTCGGCGAAACGGGACAGCGCTTCGCCCGCGCCGGAGTATTTCACCCCGCCGCCGCAGACGATCAGCGGTTTACGGCTGGCTTTAATGGCCGCCACGGCGTCCGCCAGCTGCGCGGCGCTGGCCGGGCGGCGGTCGAGACGGTGCACGCGGCGCGCAAAGAAGGATTCCGGGTAGTCCCAGGCTTCGCCCTGCACGTCCTGCGGCAGGCACAGCGTCACCGCGCCGGTTTCCGCCGGGTCGGTCAGGACGCGCATGGCGTTGATGCAGGCGCTCATCAGCTGTTCCGGGCGGGTAATGCGGTCCCAGTATTTGCTGACTGCGCGGAAGGCGTCATTGGTGCTGATGCTGAGATCGTAGCTCTGTTCAATCTGCTGGAGCACCGGATCCGGCTGGCGGGTGGCGAAGACATCGCCCGGCAGCAGCAGCAGTGGGATGCGGTTGGCGCTGGCGGTGCCGGCGGCGGTGATCATGTTGGCCGCTCCCGGACCGATGGAGGAGGTGCAGGCGATAATCTGCCGGCGCAGGGCCTGGCGGGCAAAACCGGTGGCCGCGTGGGCCATCCCCTGCTCGTTGCGCCCCTGATAGACGCGCATATCGCCGCTGTCCTGCTCCAGCGCCTGCCCCAGCCCCAGGACGTTGCCATGGCCGAAAATCGCGAAAATGCCTTTCACGAACTTCAGCTCTACGCCATCCACTTCCAGGTACTGGTTATCGAGGAACTTCACCAGCGCCTGCGCCGTTGTCAGTCTCAGTTTGCCCATGATGCACAATCCTTATTGTTCAGTATTTGTGTGTGGCGTCGCGCCGATGCCGCCGGGGCCGTCGTTCACGTCACTGGAATACCTGTGGATTATAGGCAAACATTTTTTTCATTAAATACAAATACAGAAGAAATATTTCATTTTGCGAGAAGGATCAAACTCTCTACCCATTTCATACGTTTCACTTACATTCCAGACACGTTTTCAGGCCCTTTTTTGCCGTACCAGACGGAAATATCCTCTTAAAAATCATAGGTAAATGGATGCCATTTGGCGTTTCATTTTTCCCCCGGTCGACAGAGGGGGCGATCCGCGCTCGCGCGAGGCTCAGTGCGGCAGAGTGGTAGATCCCTCACACTTTTGGTTTTTTAATTTCGAACGAGTTTGCAAATGAAATATTTATTTCTCAAACTAAGGGTAACCAATAACCCTCAGGCTGTTCACGGAGTCGACGTCGGGATCCCGACCCTTCCAGGCAGCAGACACCAAAAAGGAAATCCTAGCTATGAATGCAGCAGTAAAGCGGCTCGACGTCATCTGTATAGGTCGGGTGGCCGTCGACCTCTATGCCCAGCAGATTGGTTCGCGGCTAGAAGACGTTGCCAGTTTCGCGAAATATCTGGGCGGCTCCTCCGGCAACGTGGCCTTTGGCACCGCGATTCAGGGGCTGAAATCGGCCATGCTGGCGCGCGTTGGCGATGAACACAACGGCCGTTTCCTGCGCGAAACGCTCAACCGCGCCGGGGTGGATACCGAGTATCTGATTACCGACAAATCTCGCCTGACCGCGCTGGTGATGCTGGGGATTAAGGATCAGGAGACCTTCCCCCTGATTTTCTACCGCGATAACTGCGCCGATATGGCCTTAACGCCTGACGACATTAGCGAGGAGTATATTGCCTCCTCCCGGGCGCTGGCGGTGACTGGCACCCACCTGTCGCACGCCAACACCCGCGCCGCGGTGCTGAAGGCGCTGGAGTACGCCCGCCGTCACGGCCTGCGTACCGCGCTGGATATCGATTACCGTCCGGTGCTGTGGGGGCTCACCTCGCTCGGCGATGGCGAAACCCGTTTCATTGAGTCCGGACCGGTCACCAGCCAGCTGCAGGAAGTGCTGCATCTGTTCGATCTGGTGGTGGGAACCGAAGAAGAGTTTCATATTGCCGGGGGCAGCACCGATACCCTGACCGCGCTGAAAAATGTGCGCAATGCCACCAAAGCCACTCTCGTCTGCAAGCGCGGGCCGATGGGCTGCGTGGTGCTGGAAGGCGACATCCCGGACAGCTGGGACCAGGTGCCGCTGCAGCAGGGCGTGCGCGTGGAGGTTCTCAACGTGCTGGGCGCCGGGGATGCCTTTATGTCGGGTCTGCTGCGCGGCTGGCTCAACGACGAAGGCTGGGAGCAGGCTTGCCGTTACGCCAACGCCTGCGGGGCGCTGGTGGTCTCCCGCCACGGCTGCGCGCCGGCGATGCCGACCAAAGTCGAACTCGACGACTACCTGCAGCGCGCCGAATCGGTGCCGCGCCCGGACGTCGACGAGCGCCTCAACCACCTGCACCGGGTCACCAGCCGCCGTCAGCAGTGGCCGGAGCTGTGCATTTTCGCCTTTGACCATCGTAAACAGCTGGCCGATCTGGCGCGGGAGACCGGGCGCGACGAAGCCTGCATTCCGCAGCTCAAACTGCTGTTGTTGGCCGCGGCCGAAGCGGCGGCGCAGGAGGCAGGTCTCGATCAGCGCAGCGGCATTCTGGCCGACGGCACCTACGGCCAGCGTGCGCTCAACGCCATTACCGGCAAGGGCTGGTGGATCGGGCGCCCTATCGAACTGCCCAGCTCGCGACCGCTGCGTCTGGAGCATGGCAACATCGGCTCGCAGCTGATCGACTGGCCGCTGGAGCATGTCGTCAAATGCCTGGTCTTCTATCACCCGGACGACCCGGCGGCGCTGCGTGCAGAGCAGGACGCCCTGCTGCTCGAGGTCTGGCAAGCCTGTAACAAGTCAGGCCATGAGCTGCTGCTGGAGGTGATCCTGCCGGAAAATGGCCCGGACAAAGACGAGCGCCATTACCACACTATGCTGGAACACTTCTATCAGCTGGGGATCAAGCCGGACTGGTGGAAGCTGCCGCCGCTCTCCAGCGCCAGCTGGCAGCAGATCACCGCGCTTATCGAGCGTGAAGATCAGTGGAGCCGCGGGATCCTGATCCTCGGGCTTGACGCGCCTTCCGACAAACTGCGCGCCGGTTTCGCCGAGGCGGCCGCACACCCGATGATCAAAGGTTTCGCCGTCGGGCGCACCATCTTTGGCCAGCCGTCGCGGCGCTGGATGCAGGGTGAGCTCAGCGATGAGGCCCTGATAGAGGAAGTGAAACGCAACTACCTGACGCTTATTGGCTACTGGCGCGAAGCCCGCCGCTGATCCCCCGACGCCCGTCTCCGTCACCTTGCGGAGCGGGCGTTTTTCTGTTTCTTCGTGAAATGAATCGCGTATTTCGTCGCAATAAATGAAAAATTCGCTTCATTTGGTACACTGGAAGCCATATTCCTTCCATTTTCTCAGAGCGCACTCTATGGCCAATAACCCAACACAGCTGACCATCCTGCAGGATGAAATCAGGCGTCGCTACGATACATTAAGCAAACGCCTAAAACAGGTCGCCCGCTATATCCTTGATAACAGCAATAGCGTGGCTTTCGATACCGTGGCCTCCATTGCGCAACAGGCGGATGTTCCCCCTTCCACGTTGATTCGTTTTGCCAACGCCTTCGGCTTCAGCGGCTTTAACGAAATGAAACAGATGTTCAAGCAACATTTGATGGAAGAGACCGCCAACTATACCGAGCGCGCCCGTCTGTTCCGCCAGACCACCAGCGATGAGTCCAGCCCGCCGGAAACGCCGACGGAAATCCTCAATATGTTCACGATGGTGAACAACCAGGCGTTGCAGCAGTTGGCGATGCAGACCTCCAGCGATGATCTGGAGCGCGCGGTGGCCCTGCTGGGCGAGGCGGAAAATATTTACGTCATTGGTCTGCGCCGGTCGTTTAGCGTCGCCTCTTATCTGACCTATGCGCTGCGTCACCTCGATCGCAAAGCCTTTCTGATCGACGGCCTCGGCGGCATGTTCACCGAGCAGCTGAGTCTGGTCGGCCCGAAAGACGTGGTAGTGGCGGTGAGCTTCTCGCCGTACGCCCGGGAAGTGGTCGAGCTGGTGGAGCTGGGCGCGCAGCGCAAAGCGCGGCAGATCGCCATTACCGACAGCCAGGTCAGCCCGCTGGCGGCCTTCAGCGATGTCTGCTTTGTGGTGCGTGAAGCGCAGGTGGATGGCTTCCGCTCGCAGGTTGCTTCCCTGTGTCTGGCCCAGACGCTGGCGGTCTCGCTGGCGCTGAACAGCAGCCAGGAGTCCGAGGCCAAGCAGAAGGCGTGAGATAGGCTGCCTGGCGTTTGTTACTCGGCGGCGCAGTATAGGCTTACGGAAGGATGCCGTAGGCCGGATAAGCGTAGCGCCATCCGGCACAAAGGCGGGTATGGCGCCGGAGATGTCCTCCCCGGCGGCGCTGCGCTTGCCGGGCCTGGGGTATATGGGCTTACGGGAGGCTCCCGTAGGCCGGATAAGGCGAAGCCGCCATCCGGCACAAAGGCGAGTATGGCACCGGTGGTGCCCTCCCCGGCGGCGCTGCGCTTGCCGGGCCTGGGGTATATGTGCCTGCGGGGTGCCGGAGATAATGTTATTGGTATGCAACTCTATTAATCCGGGTAAAGCGTTTGTCGCATGTGATTTCAGCGCACATTGCGCTCCCGGTTAATCTTCTGCGTTATGCCTGGCATGGCGCAGGGAGCGCACAGGGGGCGGCCAGTCGCCGCCGCCCCCTGTACCCCCGGGCTCCGGCCAGCAAAATCGCCGCTACGCGGTCCCTTCGACTTATCCCTGCAGGCTTCGGGTCGGGCCGAGGCAGCGTCCGTGCAAAACACGGCCCTCAGCCCGCATCCATGCGGGCTGCCCCGGCCTTCCGGGAACGTCTCAGCGATTTTGAGGCCGTCAGCACCGGCAGTTTCAGCAACAATGGTGAATAAATTAACGGCAGGTCGCACGAACCGTATGCCGGGCAAGGCGTGAGCCGCCGCCCGGCATAAAAGCAGCGCCGTGCCTGTGGTCATCGCCCGGCGGCGCTGCGCTTGCCGGGCCTGGGTATATGGGCTTACGGGAGGATCCCGTAGGCCGGATAAGCGTAGCGCCATCCGGCACAAAGGCGGGTATGGCGCCGGAGGTGTCCTGCCCGGCGGCGCTGCGCTTGCCGGGTCGGGGAGTGGGATTCCGCGGAGCGTTTCGCGAAAAAACACCCGTCGCCCTCAAATAGGAAGGCCGGTTAGCATCGCTAACCGGCCTTCTTTATCCGCTTCTGCACCGCACGTCAGTCGTGGCGCGGGTACTCCGGCGTGTTGATCCAGGCGTGGTCATCTTCCCAGGTGAACAGCCATTTCCGGTCCGGCCCGGCCATCACGTTCAGATAGTAGCTATCGTAACCGGCAATCGCCGCCACCGGATGGTAACCGCGCGGCACCATCACCACATCGTGGTTGTAGGGCGCCATACAGGCGTCCAGGCTGCGGTCGTCGGTGTAGACCCGCTGGAAGGCAAAGCCCTGCGGCGGATCGAAGCGGTGATAGTAGGTTTCTTCCAGCTGCGTCTCTTTGCCCGGCTGGGCGGTATCATGCTTATGCGACGGCCACGAGCTGGTGGCCCCCTCGTCGGTGTAGACTTCCACTACCAGCAGGCAGTCCGCCTCGGCGCTGTCCGGCAGAATATTATGCACCCGGCGCTGATTGCGCCCTTTCCCACGGTGCTCTACGCCGACGTCTTCCGGCCGAATGAGGCGTGCCGGGAAGCTGCCTTTGCCCGGCGCGCTGCATACCGCCAGCTCCAGATCGGAATCGGCGGTCACCTCGACTTTATCCTGCGGCGGGACGTAGACCGACCACGGCGGGGTGCGTTCAAACGGCGACATCCGTTTACCGAGATTCGGGAAATCGGCATGTTGCGTTTTCACCGACGCCAGCCCGGCGACCAGCACCAGGCACAGCTCGCGATCGCCGCTCTCCAGCGTCACGGTCTGCCCTTTTTTCAACATCCAGACATCAAAGCCGATATAGCGCCAACCGGCGCTTTGCGGCGTAATATGCTGGATCTGTCCCTCTTTTCGCGATTTAGCCAGTAACGACATGGCGCTCTCCTTCGCCGATTAACCTAACGTCGGCATGCTGAATTCAGATACGGTCTGCTGACCTGCCGGCCAGCGTACGGTGGCGGTCTTCATACGCGTGTAGAAGCGCACGCCGTCCGGCCCATGGACATTCAACGCGCCAAACACCGAGCGCTTCCAGCCGCCGAAGCTGTGGAACGCCATCGGCACCGGGACCGGCACGTTCACCCCAACCATCCCCGCCTGCACGTCGTGGACGAATTCACGCGCGGTGTGGCCGTTGCTGGTGAAAACGGCGCTGCCGTTGCCAAACTCATGGCTGTTGACCAGCTCAAGGGCGCTGTTATAGTCCGCCGCGCGCACAATCCCCAGCACCGGGCCAAAGATCTCTTCACGCCAGATGGTCATCTCCGGGGTGACGTGATCGAACAGGGTGCCGCCGACATAGTAGCCCGCGTCGTAGCCCGGCACGCGCAGTTTGCGGCCATCGACCACCAGTTTTGCCCCTTCGCTTTCGCCTTTATCAATATAGCCGAGCACTTTTTTCTGGTGGGTATCAGACACCACCGGTCCCATCTCGTTCTCTTCCTGACCACGCATGCAGCCCGGGCCTACTTTCAGCGCTTCCACCAGCGGCTTCAGGCGGGCGATCAGTTTGTCGGCGGTTTCATCTCCCACCGCCACCACCACCGGCAGCGCCATGCAGCGCTCGCCTGCGGAGCCAAAAGCGCCGCCCATAATGGCGTTAACGGTGGCGTCGAGATCGGCATCCGGCATCACAATCGCGTGGTTTTTGGCGGCGCCGAAGGCCTGCACTCGCTTGCCGTAGGCGCTGGCGGTCTTATAGATATACTCCGCCACGCCGGAGGAGCCGACGAAGCTCACCGCCGCAATACGCGGGTCAGTGTACAGCTGCTCAGCATCTTCATTGCTGCAGTGCACGACGTTAAACACGCCGTCCGGCAGACCAGCCTCTTTTAACAGCTCTGCCAGACGCACAGCGGCCGTCGGCGCCAGCGCGGGCGGCTTGAGGACGAAACTGTTGCCGCAGGCCAGCGCCAGCGGGAACATCCACATCGGCACCATCGCCGGGAAGTTAAACGGGGTGATCCCTGCCACCACGCCCAGGGGCTGCATCAGCGAGTAGCTGTCGACGCCGGTGCCGACGTCAGAGGAGTATTCGCCTTTAATCAGGTGCGGGATCCCGCAGGCGAATTCGACCACTTCCATACCGCGGGTCAGCTCGCCCAGCGCATCCGACCACACCTTACCGTGCTCGCTGACGATGATCCCCGCCAGCTCTTCCACGTGCTGCTCCAGCAACATTTTGAAGTTGAACAGCACGCGGGCGCGGCGCAGCGGCGTGGTACGGGACCAACTGTCAAACGCATCACGAGCAACCTGAATCGCCTCGGAGACTTCCTGCGCGGTTGACACCGTGACTTCGCGCACCGCTTTGCCCGTCGCCGGGTCGTACACCGGCATCGTTTCGTTGCTGCTGCTAATAACGGTTTTCCCGCCAATAAAGTTTCCTGTGATCGTCATGTTCTCGCCTCATAGTGAAGGGGGCCAGCGCACACCGGCCCGTCGCTGATTCTGCTGTGCTATAACCGTAGTAAAATGAAATTTATATTTCAACATTGTTGTGAAATGAAATTTCATTTTGGTGATAACAGTCGCATTTTGCGCTAACCGGTTGCCTGTGCGCTTCCCGCATCGCGCCTCGTTGCCCTCGACGCCAGGCTTCCCGCCGCTGTCGCGCCGGTAGTCGGTGCCGGTGATATTTTGCGAGACAGCTCAAACATTCATCATTTCCATTCTTGCTAATTTTGGAATAAACGTTTTGACTGTTAGCCAATTGAACGAACCTACCCCCTCTTCCGTCAGGAGTGTCCTATGGCCATCGCAATGCAACGTTTTTGTATTAACCGCAAAATCGCGCCAGCGCTCAGCATTGAAGCGTTTTTCCGTCTGGTGAACCGTCTGGGCCTGAATAAGGTCGAGCTGCGCAACGATTTACCCAGTGGAAAAGTGACCGACGATCTGAGCCATCAGCAGGTGCGCGAGCTGGCGGCGCGCTACCACATCGAGATCCTGACGATTAACGCGGTCTACCCCTTTAACCGTCGTAGCGAAGAGGTGCGGCAGTTGACCGAATCGCTGCTGAAAGAGGCCCAGGCCATCGGCGCCAAATCGCTGGTGCTCTGTCCGCTCAACGACGGCAGCGAGGTGCCGGCCAGCGAAACCCTGGGCGCCCTACGCGACCTGGCGCCGCTGTTCGCCTTCTATGGCATCCACGGCCTGGTGGAGCCGCTGGGCTTCCCGCAAAGCTCGCTGCGTTCTGCGCACCAGGCGCAGACGCTGATCCACGACGCCCGCGTGCCGTTTAAGCTGCTGATCGATACCTTCCATCACCATCTTTACCCGCAGGCGGCGGACGAGTTCAGCCAGGTAGAGGTGGCGGATATCGGGCTGGTGCACCTTTCAGGAGTGGACGATAGCCGTCCGCGCGAGCAGCTCACCGATGCCGAGCGCATCATGCTAACCCCGCAGGATCGTCTCGGCACCTGCGAGCAGGTTAAAGCGCTGGAAGCCCGCGGCTATCAGGGGGTGTACGCTTTTGAGCCCTTCGCCCCCGAGCTGGCGCAATGGAGCGAAGCGGATATCGAGCGCGAAATTGAGCAGAGCATCGCGCTCATCCAGCGCCACTGCGCCTGAGACCCTCACGGTACAGCGTGCGCGGCGCGTGACGATTTTCCCAACGCCGGACGACGAGGTTGCCTATAATCGTCGCAGGATAAATGGAGGAATCGACCATGAGCTCACCCCTGTTGATTGCGCGCACGCTGGATAACGCGCTCTATTTACTGCCCGCGATGGCCAACCGCCATGGGCTTATCACCGGTGCGACCGGCACCGGTAAAACCGTCACCCTGCAGAAGCTGGCTGAGTCGTTCTCGGAGATTGGCGTGCCGGTATTTATGGCCGACGTCAAGGGCGACCTGACCGGCATTGCCGCCGCGGGGCAGAGCTCAGAGAAACTGCAGGCGCGGCTGGAGAAGATCGGCGTCAGCGACTGGGAGCCGCACGCCAACCCGGTGGTGCTCTGGGATATCTTTGGCGAGAAGGGCCATCCGGTGCGGGCGACGGTCTCCGATCTCGGCCCCCTGCTGCTGGCGCGCCTGCTCAATCTCAACGAGGTGCAGAGCGGCGTACTGAACATTATTTTCCGCATCGCGGACGACCGCGGCCTGCTGCTGCTCGACTTCAAAGACCTCCGCGCCATCACCCAGTTTATCGGCGATAACGCCAAGTCTTTCCAGAACCAGTACGGCAATATTAACAGCGCCTCGATCGGCGCCATCCAGCGCGGGCTGTTGACCCTGGAGCAACAGGGCGCCGAGCACTTCTTCGGCGAGCCGATGCTGGATATTGCCGACTGGATGCGCGTCGATGCCAGCGGTAAAGGGGTGATCAATATCCTTAGCGCCGAAAAGCTCTACCAGATGCCGAAGCTGTACGCCGCCAGCCTGCTGTGGATGCTCTCCGAGCTCTACGAGCGCCTGCCGGAAGCCGGCGACCTCGATAAACCGAAGCTGGTGTTCTTCTTCGATGAGGCGCATCTGCTGTTCAACGACGCGCCGCAGGTGCTGCTGGATAAAATTGAACAGGTGATCCGCCTTATCCGCTCCAAGGGCGTCGGCGTCTACTTTGTCTCGCAGAACCCGGCGGATATTCCCGACGCCGTGCTCGGCCAGCTGGGCAACCGCGTGCAGCATGCCCTGCGCGCCTTTACGCCGAAGGACCAGAAGGCGGTGAAAACCGCCGCCCAGACCATGCGCGCCAACCCGGCCTTCAGTACCGAACAGGCGATCCAGGAGCTGGGCACCGGCGAGGCGCTGATCTCCTTCCTCGATGAGAAAGGCAGCCCGTCGGTGGTCGAGCGGGCGATGGTTATCGCCCCCTGCTCGCGAATGGGGCCGGTCAGCGATGACGAGCGCAATGGTCTGCTGAACCACTCGCCGCTGTACGGTAAGTATGAGGAGGAGGTGGACCGCGAGTCGGCTTTCGAAATGCTGCAGCAAGGGGTGCAGGTCGCCACCGGGCAGCAGTCGGCTCCGCCGGCGAAGGGCCAGCAGAACGGCGATGACGACGGGCTGCTTGGCGGCCTGAAAGATATCCTGTTCGGCAGCACCGGCCCGCGCGGCGGTAAACGCGACGGTATCGTGCAGACCGCAGCGAAAAGCGCGGTTCGCCAGGTCACCAATCAGATCGTCCGCGGCATACTGGGCAGCCTGCTGGGCGGACGCAAGCGCTAAAAAAAAGCCCCCTCATCGCTGAGGGGGCTTACGTTTCAGGCTTACCCGCTAGGCCTTGCGCATCATCAGCCAGAGGCTTATCAGGAAGAAGCTGGCGCTCGGCAACAGCGCGCCGATGATCGGCGGTATGCCATAGACCAGGGTCAGCGGGCCGAAAATCTGGTCGAGGACATAGAAGATAAAGCCGAAGCTAATCCCCGTCACCACCCGGACGCCCATCGGCACGCTACGCAGCGGGCCAAAGATAAACGACAGCGCCATCAGCATCATCACCGCCACCGACAGCGGCTGGAAGATTTTGCTCCACATATTGAGCTGGTAGCGTCCCGGATCCTGGCCGCTGGACTTCAGGTATTTCACATAGTTGTGCAGCCCGCTGATCGACAGCGCATCCGGATCCAGGGCAACCACGCCCAGTTTGTCCGGCGTCAGGTTGGTTTTCCAGGTGCCGCTCACCATCTGCGACCCGGTCACCTGCTTTGGATCGGTCAGGTCGGATTCATCCACCTGCGACAGACGCCACACTTTATTTTCGCTATCGAATTTTGCCGAAGCGGCATAGCGCACCGACTGTAAACGACGCTCCGGGTTGAAGGCATAGATGCTGACGCCCCCCAGCTCATCGTTGCCTTTTACGCGTTCGATATAGACAAAGTTGTGGCCATCTTTCGCCCACAGCCCCTGCTGGGTTGAGAGCAGCGAGCCGCCGTACATCTGCTGGGCACGGTAGTTGCGCGCCATCTGTTCGCCCTGCGGCGCCACCCACTCGCCGATGGCCATGGTCAGCAGCACCAGCGGGATCGCGGTTTTCATTACCGCCAGCGCTACCTGCAGCCGGGTGAAACCGGATGCCTGCATCACCACCAGTTCGCTGCGCTGGGCCAGCATCCCCAGCCCCAGCAGCGCGCCAAGCAGCGCCGCCATCGGGAAGAAGATCTGGATGTCCTTCGGCACGCTGAGGATGGTGTAGAGACCAGCGCCCAGCGCATCGTAGCTGCCCTGCCCGGACTTTTTCAGCTGATCGACAAACTTGATAATGCCGGAGAGCGACACCAGCATGAACAGGGTCATCATGATGGTGTTGAAAATCGTCTTACCGATATAACGGTCAAGTACGCCAAACGCCTGCATCAGGCCGCTCCTTTATTAAAACGGGCGCGGAAGCGGCGCATCGGCACCGTGTCCCACAGGTTTAACAGCACCGCCAGCGCAAAATAGAGCAGGTTAATCGCCCACATCCAGATAGCCGGGTCCATTTTGCCTTTGCCGCCGTTCGACTTAATCGACGTTTGCAGCAGGAAGAACACCAGGTAAAGCAGCATCGCCGGCAGCATCGACAGCACACGGCCCTGACGCGGGTTCACCACGCTGAGCGGCACCACCATCAGCGCCATAATGAAGACGGTCGCCACCAGCGTGAAGCGCCAGTGCAGTTCGGCGCGCGCGCGGTCGGTGTGGGTTTTCCACAAGGTGCGCATATCCATCTGTTCGGTGTCGTCCGGATCGGCGCTCACCGCCTGGTGGCCGATAATAGCCTGATAGTTATTGAAGTCGGTAATGCGGAAGTCGCGCAGCATCGCGGTGCCTTCAAAGCGGGTGCCCTTGTTGAGGGTCACCACCTGCGAGCCGTCTTTCTGCTGCGACAGCTCGCCGGAATCCGCCACCACCACCGAGGGGCGCGCATTGCCTTTCGGACGCAGCTGGGCAAGGAAGACGTCATGGAAGCGGTTGCCGTTGACGCTTTCGATAAACATCACCGCGTTACCATCGCTGGCCTGCTGGAACTGGCCCTGGGCCAGCGCCGCCATACCGGGATTAGCTTTAGCTTCGGCCAGCACTTCGTCCTGATGGCGCGACGACCACGGCCCCGCCCACATAACGTTGACCGCCGCCACCGCGCCGGTGAACAGCGCGAGGATCATCGCCGCCTTGATCAGCACGGCTTTGCTCAGGCCGCAGGCGTGCATCACCGTAATTTCACTTTCGGTGTACAACTTGCCGAGGGTCATCAGCAGGCCAAGGAACAGACTTAACGGCAGGATAAGCTGCGCCATCTCCGGGATGCCGAGCCCCAACAGCGAGAGCACCAGATTGGTTGGGATATCGCCATCCACCGCGGCGCCGAGGATCCTGACTAATTTCTGACAAAAGAAAATCAGTAACAGGATGAATAGGATCGCCAACTGGCTTTTCAGCGTCTCACGAACCAGATATCTT
>OFCN01000499.1_pt1 | contig 18046 bp, 17 predicted proteins | sample 1520801 | NCBI WGS metagenome assembly OFCN01 (sample SAMEA2699029, study PRJEB24076) | metagenome | biome: Human gut stool | place: Spain | collected 2012-03-20 | reverse complement strand
TGGGTAAAAGCTGTGATAGAAGAAAGCAATAATTATGCAGGATTGGAAGCAAAGATACCATTTGAGATTGCACAGGCAGATACCAAATTATCTATCAATAAAACATTGGCTCAAACATATAATGGTCAAAAAGCCAAACTGGAAGATGCCGATTTGATGATACAAGGAAGTACTGGCAAAGTGACGTATCAATATCAAATATGGAATGAGGAACAACAGCAGTGGCTAGATATGGAAGATGCTCCGGTAAACGCAGGGAAATATAAGGTAGTTGTAACTGTTGAGGCGGATACCAATTATCACAGTGCTTCTGTAGAAAAGGAGTTTATTATTTCCAAAGCAGAGAGCACATTTATCATTCATGATGCATTGGACAAACAGTATGACGGACAGAGCATACAAATCCCCACGAATATCACACGTACAGGAAGCCAAGCTGAGCCAATTTATGAATGGTATATACAAGACGCAAATGAATGGAGAAAATTAGATACAGTGCCAAGCGAGATAGGAAATTATAAATTAGCAGTAATCATACCGGAAGATGAAAATTATAACAGTGTAACCACAGAAAAGGAATTCCGTATTACAGAACAAATAAATTTAAATCCGGATACCCCGACAAATCCAACGACTCCTGATGCTTCAGCACAAGATGATAAAACAGGAAGTATGAACCAGCAAAATCAGTTAGATACCCCACCAACAGGAGATACAAACACCATGGCAATTGGTCTTTGGGCATCTCTAGCTGGTATTTCTGCTTCAGTATTGACTTTCTTAGGTATAAAACGACGTCGTTATAAGAAATAACAATTACAAAACTTTTTATTCCATACATTATCAAATGTGAATATTTCAATAAAAAAAGCAGCCTGAATATCCAGGCTGCTTTTTATTCATAAATTTAAATTACGCGAACAAAGATAATTCCGTCATTATCATTGATTGCTTTTACTGTGTCATCATTTACATTTCCTGTTACATCTAAAATGGTGTAAGCGTACTCTTTTTTAGATTTGCTTTGCATATTTTCGATGTTTACGCCGATATTGGCCAGTACACCGGTTAGAGTACTAATCATGTTAGGAATGTTTTGATGAATGATACAAACTCGTTTTGCACCGTTTTCTCTTGGCATAGAGACATTCGGTAGGTTTACGGAATTTTTAATGTTACCATTCTCCAAATAATCTTTGATTTCATCTGCTGCCATACATGCACAGTTGTCTTCAGACTCAGGAGTGGAAGCACCAAGATGAGGAATTGCCAATACATTTTCTACGCCCAGCAACGCATCATTTGGGAAGTCTGTTGCATATGCTGCAACTTTACCGTCAGACAGAGCTTTGAGTAAATCTGTATTATTTACCAAATCACCGCGTGCAAAGTTTAAAATGCGAACATGTTCTTTCATTTGTGCAATTGTAGCAGCATTAATCATTTCTTTTGTATCAGGTGTCAGAGGTACATGTAAAGAAATATAATCGCAGTTTGCATAAATTTCTTCTAAAGTAAGTGCACGTTGTGTATTGCTGGATAAGCCCCATGCACCTTCAACAGATAAAAATGGGTCATATCCCATTACTTTCATACCCAAAGCTTCTGCTGCGTTTGCAACAAGAATACCAATAGCTCCGAGACCGACAACACCAAGGGTTTTGCCTGCAATTTCAGGACCTACGAAAGAGGATTTTCCTTTTTCAACCAGTTTACCTACTTCATCGCCTTTTCCCTTTAATGTACCTGCCCACTCAATGCCGGGTACAATTTTACGGGAAGTTAATAACAAAGCGGCAATCACAAGTTCTTTTACAGCATTTGCATTGGCGCCGGGAGTATTGAATACTACAATACCTTCCTGTACACATCTTTCAACAGGAATATTATTGGTACCTGCACCTGCGCGTGCAATTGCAAGCAGATTTTTATTAAATTCCATATCATGCATTGCAGCGGAACGAACCAGAATTGCGTCAGGATTTTCTACATCTTCTCCAACGTGATAGTTTTCTCCCAAACGGCTTGTGCCCAAAGGAGAGATTTTATTTAAACATTTTACTTGGTACATGTGTGTCACCTTATTTCTTCATTATTTATTGTTTTGCTCAAACTCTTTCATGAAAGCAACCAGTTTTTCAACGCCTTCAATTGGCATTGCATTGTAAATGGAAGCGCGCATACCGCCAACAGAACGGTGACCTTTGATGTTTACAAAATCATGCTCTCCTGCTTCTTTAATGAATTTTGCATCCAATTCATCGTTGCCTGTAACAAAAGGAACATTCATCAAAGAACGGTCTTTTGGAACAACAGTGCCTTTGAATAATTGGGATTGATCTAAGAAATCATAAAGAATTTTGGCTTTTTTCTCGTTTAACTCTTTCATTTTAGCCAAACCGCCAATATCATTTTTCAGCCATTCCAATACCAACATGCACATGTAAATAGAATAGCAAGGAGGTGTATTGTACAAAGAATCATTTTCTGCATGAGTTTTATATGTAAACATAGTTGGAGTTTTCTCCATTGGTTCGCCGATTAAGTCTTCACGAACAATTACAACAGTTAAGCCGGCAGGACCCATGTTTTTTTGTGCGCCTGCATACAGCAAACCAAATTTACTTACATCAATCGGCTCGCTTAAAATGCAGGAAGAAATATCTGCTACCAAAGGAACGTCACCTGTTTCAGGCAATTTGGTGTATTTGGTTCCATAAATAGTATTGTTGTAGCAAATGTGGAAATAATCTGCATCTTTTGAGAATGTGGATGGGTCTAATTCCGGAATATAGGAGAAAGTTTTATCTTTGGAGGAAGCAACAATATTTGCTTCACCATAACGAGCTGCCTCTTTTTGTGCTTTTGTTGCCCATTGACCTGTAATCACAAAATCAGCTTTGCCGTTTTTTGTCATTAAATTCATAGGTACCATTGCAAATTGGGAAGATGCACCGCCTTGTAAAAACAGAACTTTGTAGTTATCAGGAATTTCCATTAATTCTCTGAGCAAAGCTTCTGTGTTTTTAATAATTGCATCAAATGTTTTGGAACGGTGGGACATCTCCATAACAGACTGGCCGCTTCCTTGGTAGTCCAGCATTTCGTCAGCTGCACGACGAAGTACAGCTTCTGGTAGTACAGATGGGCCTGCGGAAAAGTTGTAAACGCGTTTCATAAATTTACCTCCAAAAGTACATAATGTCCAATGCATAAGAAAGCCCTTGGACAAAATGATAAGATAAAATAATTATATCTCTTCCTTAAAATGAAGTCAATCATACAAAAGAGTAAAATGTAACATAATTTTTTTTAAAATTTGATTTTTTGACTGCATTTTCACGAAGTAATATTATTTTTTAGATAATTGAATCTGAATTTTCAATTTTGTCATATTTCATTCTATGAATTTTGTTGGTATAATATTAGTATGAATGTATCTATTCCATCATTATAAAATAGCAACAATGAAATGTATGTAATGGAGGTATTGCTGTGAAAATAAAAGATATTATCACAATTTTAAATGCGCAGTTATTGACTCCCCAGGCAGATTTGGAGCAAGAAGTGCACACTGCCTGCGGAAGTGATATGATGAGTGATGTTTTGGCATATGTAAAGGACCAATCTGCGTTAATCACCGGATTAACAAATCCTCAAGTGGTAAGAACTGCTGAAATGATGGACATGATTTGTATTATATTTGTACGCGGTAAACATGCAGATGATACCATTGTAAATTTAGCAGCTCAACGAAACATTGCAATATTACAAACGCCTTACAGTATGTTTACTGCCTGCGGTATGTTGTATCAACACGGTCTCAGAGGCGGGGGTGAAAAGCAATGACTTCTTTGCCGCTTCATTTTACTGTATTGGGAGATGATTTTACGTGTGCGGGAGAAGCCTCCAGTAAAGTAAAAAATAAGTTAAAACAGTTAGGGTACAACTCTGAAGCAATTCGCAGAGCTGCCATTGCCATGTATGAAGGTGAAATAAACATGGTAATTCACGGCGGAGGCGGTGAAATATTTGTAGAGGTATATCCTGATCATATAGATATAAAGATGGAAGACAAAGGTCCGGGAATAGAAAACATTGAACAAGCTATGCAGGAAGGATACTCTACCGCACCGGCGAATGTACGTGCCTTGGGATTTGGTGCAGGTATGGGGCTGCCTAATATAAAAAAATATACAGACAGCCTTCATATTGAGTCAGAAGTTGGAAAAGGCACTACGATATACATGACAGTTCAAGTAAATCAGTCTTGAGGAATTTCTTATGGAACGTTTTTATCATTCAGTTACATTAGATGTAGACAAATGTGTTGGTTGTACCAACTGTATCAAAAGATGTCCGACAGAAGCAATACGCGTCAGAGAAGGAAAAGCAATTATTACGCCGGAACGTTGCATTGACTGTGGTGTATGCATTCGTGTTTGTCCCCATCACGCAAAAAAAGCCAAGTTTGACCATTTGGAAATGTTAAATCGTTTTACATATAATATTGCTCTGCCGGCACCATCTTTATATGGGCAGTTCCGCCATTTGGATCATATAGATTTGATATTAACAGCTTTAAAACGCTTGGGATTTGATGATATTTTTGAAGTTTCCAAAGCGGCAGAGCTGGTATCGGATGCTACAAGAAAAATCATTTTGGATGGAAATATGCCAAAACCGATTATCAGTTCGGCCTGTCCGGCCATTGTGCGATTGATTCGTGTCAGGTTTCCGGCTTTATGCGCTCATGTGCTTCCCTTGCATTCTCCCATGGAAACGGCTGCACTGCTTGCAAAGGAAGAAGCCCATCAAAAAACAGGGCTGCCAATAGAACAAATAGGCGTATTTTTTATCACACCTTGCGCTGCAAAAGTAACGGATATTAAGTCTCCTATCGGGACCACAGTATCTCATGTGGACGGAGCAATTGCAATCAGTGAAATTTATCATCAGATTGCAGATGCGATGAAGCACATTGAAAAAGCAGAACCGTTGTCTCAGTCCGGTGTTATCGGAGTCGGCTGGGCTTCCAGCGGCGGTGAGGCATCCGCTTTACTCAACGACCGTTACTTAGCGGCAGACGGTATGGAAAATATTATTGATATTTTAGAAGGCTTGGAAGAAGAAAGAATCCAAGGGATTGACTTTGTGGAGTTAAATGCTTGTACAGGGGGATGTGTAGGCGGCGTATTTTGTATTGAGAATGCTTATGTTGCAAAAGCAAGGCTGCAAAGTTTACGCAGATACTTGCCTGTGGCAAAAAATCATTTGCCCGCACACATTCCTTCCTGCATGAAATGGACAGATGATTTGGAGTTTGCTCCTGTTTTAAAATTATCGGACAATTTAGAAGAAGCAATGGACATGATGAATCGGATTGACAGTATGTGTGAGGAATTTCCGGGTCTGGATTGCGGCGCATGCGGAGCGCCCACTTGCCACGCTTTTGCAGAAGATGTGGTATGCGGTCTGGCAGATAAAAGCAATTGTATCTTTGTTATGAAGGAAGAAATCAAACAGGTAACGGATACATTGTCTCATATGGCACACATGAATCCGCCATTACAAAATAAAGGCAAGACTTAAAACCACATGACACAAGGAACTCATGAAAAGAATTCATCATAGAACAGTGTAGATGTGATTGGCAAGAAGTAACTAGGAAGGGTGATTGTACATGACAGTACATCAACTTACTGTTTTGGTAGAACAAACAACAGATAAAAAAATAACCGGATGTTATATTGGAGATTTACTCAGTTGGGCCATGAGCCGAGTACAGGCCGGTGATGTTTGGCTTACGGTTATGGGAAATATCAATGCAATTGCTGTAGCCGCTTTGTCAGATGCAGCTTGTATTATTTTAACGGATGCTGCTGCACTGGATGAAGAGGCCAAAGAAAAAGCACAGCAGCAAGGAATCACAGTATTTTCATCAAATGCAAACAGCTATCAGGTTGCAGTTCAACTATCGAGGTTATTGTCAGAATGAAACGAGTATACTATGACTTGCATCTGCACTCTTGTTTATCTCCCTGTGGAAGCGAGGATATGACGCCGAATAACATTGTAAATATGGCTAAATTGATGGGATACGATATGATTGCGTTAACAGATCACAATTCCTGCCTAAATTGTGAGGCGACGGTAACAGTTGGGAAGAGAAACGGTTTGACTGTAGTTCCCGGTATGGAATTATGTACTGCGGAAGATGCGCATACCATTTGTCTATTTCCCACAGTTGCAGATGCAATGGAATTTCATCAATATGTCAAACAGCATTCTCCGGTCATGAACAATGACGCAGGGACTTTCGGCACACAGATAATTATGAATGATTCGGATGAGCCGATTGGAGAAGAAACACAACTGTTAATCAATGCTGCCAATATTGGAATTGATGATGTGGTCGCACTGGTGAATCAATATCACGGAGCTGCTTTTCCCGCACATATTGACCGCAGTGCTTACAGCGTATTCTCAACCTTGGGGGCAATACCGCCGGAAGCCAATTTCAAAGCTGCAGAGATTACCCATTATGCAGATGAGGTTTGTTTACTCAGAGAACATGCTGAGTTAAGAGATAAAATTTTACTTCGAAACTCAGATGCGCATTATTTAGAACATATGCTGGAACCAAATGCATGGCTTGCATTGCCTGAATGTACTCCCGAATGTTTAATAGCTGCATTGAACGGTGAAATAGATATTACATGGAAATAAAGTGAATCCAACATTGCCGTGTGAAAGAATTACTTTGGAACAATGAAGTAAATTAGCACACGGTAACTTTTTATGACTATTTGTTTAAAATTTCACATTCTTCGTATATTTTTTGTCAATCTCTCTGGTATTTGAGAAAAAACTATGATATACTTAGCTGGATTGAACCCTAGATTTTATACAAAATTACGGGTAATTTAGAGATATGTAAACAATCCTGGGAGGAGAATTATTATGCAAAAGCGTATTTCTACCCTGCCTTTTCAAGGAACAAAGGAACAACAAGAACAGCTTTTTAAAGTAATTGACGAAAACGGCGGAACACATGGTTCCGTTATGCCGATTCTTCAAAAGGCGCAAGAAATTTATGGCTATTTGCCGATTGAAGTGCAAACCATGATTGCAGAAAAAATGGATGTACCGCTGGAAGAAATATACGGCGTTTCTACTTTCTATTCGTTGTTTGCATTGACACCAAAAGGAAAATATAATGTTTCAGTTTGTATGGGAACAGCTTGCTACGTAAAAGGTGCGGCAGATGTTCTGGGCAAAATTTGTGAAGTGCTTGGTATTCAGCCTGAGGAGTGCACACAGGACGGTAAATTTTCCATTACCGAATGCCGTTGTATTGGTGCCTGTGGTTTAGCGCCGGTTATGACCGTAAATGACGATGTATACGGGCGCGTTTCTGTTAGTGAAGTTGAAGATATTTTGAGTAAGTATGAGTAATTTCTATGCGTGAATTATCACTGAATGTTATGGATATTGTTCAAAATTCTATTTCGGCCGGTGCAACAGTCATAAAAATATCAGTTTTAGAAGAAGCGCAAAAGCTTACCATTGTGGTTACAGACAACGGTAAAGGTATGAGCAAAGAACAGGTATGCAAAGTAATTGACCCTTTTTTTACCACCAGAACAACCAGGAAAGTTGGTATGGGTATCCCGCTTTTTAAAATGGAAGCGGAGATGACAGGTGGTAGTTTTGAAATAGAATCTGACCTAAATCAAGGAACGAAAGTGACAGCAACCTTCATTACAACGCATTTGGATATGCTGCCTTTGGGCGATATTAACGCCACTGTATGGTTACTGATTACCTGCAATCCGGATTTAGATTTTATTTTTTATCGAAGAATAGGGCATTTGGATTTTACTTTGAATACAAAGGAACTAAAAGATATTTTGGGAGAAATTCCTCTGAATGCACCTGATGTCAGTCAGTGGCTGAAAGATTATTTAACGGAACAAACCGCTTTACTACATGGAGGATGAATGAAATGAAATCATTAGCTGAATTACAAGCAATTCGAGACAAAGCCCGTGCTCAAATCAGTGTAAGAGAAGGGCAGGAAGATGGAATTCGCATTTTGGTGGGTATGGCTACTTGCGGAATTGCCGCCGGTGCACGCCCGGTTTTAACTGCTTTTATTGATGAATTAGAAAAGCGCGGAATTACCAACGTACAAGTGACACAAACAGGATGTATCGGAATTTGCCAGTTTGAGCCGGTTGTCGAAGTGGTTACTCCCGGAAAAGATAAAGTGACCTATGTAAAAATGACACCTGAAATGGCTGTTAGAGTAGTTAACGACCATATTGTAAATGGTAACGTAGTACAAGAGTTTACCATTGGTGCTCACACAAAATAAGGGGGAAAATGTAATGTATCGTTCCAATGTACTCGTATGCGGCGGTACCGGCTGCTCTTCCTCTAACAGTCAGGAGATTATGCGCAGACTGGAAGAAGAGATTAAGAAAAAAGGTCTTGATAAAGAAGTCAATGTAGTATGTACCGGCTGCTTCGGTTTATGTTCGTTAGGACCTGTTGTAATTGTATATCCGGAAGGCTCTTTTTACAGCAAGGTTACTCTTGCTGATATTCCGGAAATTGTAGAAGAACATTTGCTCAAAGGAAGAATCGTAAAGCGTCTGTTATATCAGGAGACCATCGACAACGATGCCATTCATTCCTTGACTGATACACCGTTTTATAAAAAACAAAAACGAATTGCGCTGCGCAACTGTGGTGTAATTAATCCTGAAGTAATTGAAGAATACATAGCGATGGATGGATACAGCGCTTTAGGTAAAGTGCTGACTGAAATGAAACCGGAAGAAGTCATTCAAGTCATTAAAGATTCCGGCTTGCGCGGCAGAGGCGGCGGCGGTTTCCCAACAGGATTAAAGTGGAGCCTTGCAGCCCAAAATGATGCTGACCAGAAATATGTTTGCTGTAATGCGGACGAAGGTGACCCGGGAGCCTTTATGGACCGTTCTGTGTTGGAGGGTGACCCGCACTCTGTTTTGGAAGCAATGGCAATTGCAGGTTATGCCATTGGCGCTACACAAGGATATATTTACATTCGTGCAGAATATCCGATTGCAGTTGAACGATTGCAAATTGCAATTCAGCAAGCAAGAGAATTGGGCTTGCTTGGAAAAAATATCTTTGACAGCGGCTTTGATTTTGACATTGAATTACGTCTAGGCTCCGGTGCTTTTGTTTGCGGTGAGGAAACATCTTTGCTGGCATCCATTGAAGGTCATCGCGGTGAACCTCGTCCTCGCCCTCCATATCCAGCAGTAAAAGGTTTGTATGGCAAACCTACCATTTTAAATAACGTTGAAACGTATGCCAATATTGCACAAATTATATTGCATGGGGCAGAGTGGTTCCAATCTATTGGAACAGAGCGTTCAAAAGGTACAAAAGTATTTGCTTTGGGTGGTAAAATCAAACATACAGGTTTGGTTGAGGTTCCAATGGGAACTACCTTACGGGAAATTGTGGAGGAAATCGGCGGCGGTGTTTCCGATGGCGGCAAATTTAAAGCTGCACAAACAGGCGGTCCTTCCGGCGGTTGTATTCCCGCTAAATTTTTAGATATTGAGATTGACTATGACAACTTAACTGAAATTGGTGCCATGATGGGGTCCGGCGGTTTGATTGTTATGGATGAATCCACATGTATGGTTGATATCGCAGAATTCTTTCTTCGCTTTACTGTGGATGAATCCTGCGGTAAATGTACTGCTTGCCGTATTGGTACCAAACGCCTTTTGGAAATGCTGGAGAAAATCACCAGCGGCAGAGGTGAAGACGGTGATATTGAGAAGTTGGAATCCTTGTGCCACTATATTAAAGACAACTCTTTGTGCGCGCTGGGTCAAACAGCGCCCAACCCCGTTTTGTCTACCCTGCAATATTTCCGTGATGAATATGTAGCTCATGTACATGACCATCGTTGTCCGGCAGGTGCTTGTAAAGAACTTACCATATTTAAAGTGTTGCCTGAAAAATGTATTGGTTGCACCAAATGTGCTCGTAATTGTCCTGTAGGCGCAATCCATGGTAATGTGAAAGAACATCACTTTATTGATATGAACAAATGTATTAAATGCGGTGTTTGTATGGAAAACTGTAAATTCAATGCAATTGTGAGAGAATAAGAGAGGAGTGTGGCAACATGTATCAGATTAAAATCAATGGAATGCCTTTCTCCGTACCGGAAGGCTCCACAATTTTGGAAGCGGCAAGATTTGCCGGTATTAAAATTCCTACCTTATGTTTTTTAAAAGATTTGAATGAAATCGGCGCTTGCCGTGTTTGTGTTGTAGAAGTAAAAGGAGCGCGCTCTTTGGTCGCCGCTTGTGTACATCCTGTAAATGAGGGCATGGAGATTTTTACAAATACTCCAAGAGTGATTGAATCCAGAAAAACAACACTTCAATTATTGCTTTCTGTTCATGAAAGAAAATGTTTGTCCTGCGTACGTAATGGCACTTGCGAATTACAACAGCTTTGTGCAGAGTTGGGTGTAGATGTTGAAGACAAATTAGACGGAGAAAGACCGGCCAGTGTACCGGATACATCTACTGCCCATTTGGTGCGCAATAATGCCAAATGTGTGTTGTGCCGTCGCTGTGTTGCAGCTTGTGAACATCAACACGTAGCAGTAATCGGTGCAAACAACCGTGGTTTCGATACACAAATCGGATGTGCGTTTAACTTGCCTTTGGCAGAAGTAAGCTGTGTCTCCTGCGGACAATGTATCGTAAGCTGTCCGACAGGCGCGTTGGTTGAGCGTGATCAAACAGCCGAATTATTGGCAGCGATTAACGACCCTGAAAAATATGTTGTAGTGCAAACAGCACCTTCTATTCGCGCTACTCTGGGCGAATGTTTTGATATGCCGATTGGTACAAACGTAAAAGGCAAAATGGTAGCGGCTCTGCGCAGACTGGGTGTGGATAAAGTATTCGATACTGATTTTGGAGCAGACCTTACCATCATGGAAGAGGCTCATGAATTTATACATCGTGTCAAAACAGGCGGTGTATTACCTATGATTACATCTTGTTCTCCTGGTTGGGTAAAATTCTGTGAGCATTATTTTCCTGACTTATTGCCAAATGTATCCACATGTAAGTCTCCTCAACAAATGACAGGTGCAATGTTGAAAACTTGGTATGCTGAGAAACATGGTATTGACCCTAAAAATATTGTATCTGTGAGCATTATGCCTTGTACTGCGAAAAAATTTGAAATTGACCGAGAGGATCAAGATGCAGCCGGAGACGGTATTCAAGATGTGGATATTGTATTGACAACACGTGAAATTGGACGTTTGTTAAAACAATGCAACATTGATTTTGCAAATTTACCGGATGAAGAATTTGATCCTGCTATGGGGGTCAGCACCGGTGCGGGCGCTATTTTTGGCGCAACAGGCGGCGTTATGGAAGCTGCTCTCAGAACAGCGGCAGATACGATTTTTGGCGCACCTTTGGAAAATATAGAGTACCATGAAGTACGCGGCACACAAGATTATAAAGAGGCAACTTATAACTTAAATGGGCTGGAAGTAAAGGTTGCTGTTGTCAGTGGACTGGAAAATGCCAATACATTATTGGAAAAAGTACGCTCCGGAGAAGCGGATTGTCAGTTTATTGAGATTATGTGTTGTCCTGGTGGTTGCGTTAATGGCGGAGGACAGCCGATACAACCGGCAGAAGTACGTAATTTCACTGATTTAAAATCACTGCGTGCCAAAGCGTTATATGAAGAAGATAAGAATCTTCCGTTTAGAAAAAGCCATGAAAGTCCGATTATTAAGCAAGTTTATCAGGAATACTTAGAAGAACCGGGCAGTCATATTGCGCATCAAATTTTACATACCACTTTTGTAAAACGAAATAAAACAGTTCAGCTGTAAATAAAAGACTCCAAAGCATCAGCTTTGGAGTCTTTTTACCGTTATAAAATATTTCTTTGTAATAATGCAGAAATCAATTTGCAGTCATTCCTACCTTATGGTATGATATAGTAAAATAGTCCCAATTGGAGAGGGGTTTATATGAAAGCGTTGTCTCATAAAAAGATAGAAATGAAATGGTACGAACCGGTAACCATAGCAGTAGGCTTTGGACTGTTTATCTGGTTTTGTATTTCTTTTTTCTTTGGCATATTTAACGTAGGGTCTTATTTTGGTATTGCTGTCAGTATCCTTGCTATGGCTTACTTTCCGGTGAAGCGTTTTTGTAAGAGAAAGATGGCGCAAAAGCCATACTTTGTTACATTTAGCATTGTAAATTTTCTGGCTGTGATATTTGGAATTTGGATTGCATTTTTAACAGGTTTGATGATATTTGCAATTAATCAAGTACCTTTAGCGAATGTAACGGCAGTTGTACTGGGGAGTCCCCTTGAAGAAAATGAGTTAGGACCATCATTAACAGCAAGGTTAGACAGAGCTGTAGAATATTTAGAGGAAAATCCAACGGTAAACTGTGTGGTGACAGGCGGGCTGGGAGATAAAGATACGCCTTCGGAAGCAGAGGTTATGTATGATTATTTGGTGCAGAAAGGAATTTCCCCTGAAAGAATTGAAAAAGATGCCAGCTCACGTAATACAAAAGAGAACTTAGAAAATGCAAAACAGATTATTCAATCAAAAGGTTGGAATCAAAATATAGCCATTATCACAGAGTACTATCATGAATTTAGGGCAGGCAGGTTGGCTGATGAATTAGGAATGCGTTCTTATGCAGTATGCGCTGAAACGCCGTGGTATATTTTTTCTTCTTCTTATGGAAGAGAAGTGCTTGCACTTACAAAATTTTTCTGCCATATTTAATGTTTAAAATTGATTTCAAATTGCTTTGAAATCAATTTTTATTTTTTACAGTCTTAATAATGCCAAAGAAAAAGACTTTCATTCGCATCTGGAGGACTTTCTTTTCATATTTGTTTACTCAATATGCAGAGCAATTTCTCTTATACGATAACAACCAAATAATAGCAACAAAACAAACATTGAAAGGAACTTCTTTCAATATTCAATATTTCGGCTATTACTTAGAACATTTAACGTTTATCTGTTAAAAATTGTTCAGCTATTTCTTTTATGTTATAACAACCTAGCAACAAATGCAAAATCACAGATTTTGATTGTTGACTAGAACGTTTTAGCATTTCAAAGTTAAAAATTACTTTGTAATTTTTTCTATGCTATAACAACCTTGCAACAGCAGCAAAGCTAAAGTTTTGGCTGTTGGCAAGAACGTTTTAGCATTTGTCAGTAAAAAATTGCAAAGCAATTTTTTTAATGCTATAATATAAAAAAACAGTGCAGAGAGGGAGCGTATAAAAGATGGTGAAAATTTTAATTAAGAATGCGCATATATGTGACCCTGCAACAAATATGGATTGCGAGGGAGACATTTTTTTAGTAGACGGTGTGATAGCTGACATTGGTACTAATCTGGAATACGAAACAGAAGTTACCATAGACGCCAGTGGGTTAATTGCTGCTCCCGGTTTGGTAGATATGCATGTACATTTACGCGACCCGGGTCAGACTGAAAAGGAAGACATTATCAGTGGTTGTAAGGCAGCTGCTGCAGGCGGCGTTACCAGTGTACTGGCAATGCCAAACACAAATCCAACAGTAGATAATGTAGAAACAGTGCAGTATATTTTGGAGAAAGCAAAAGATGCAGATGCACACGTATATGTATCGGCTGCTATTACAAAAGGATTGCAAAGTGATGTGCTTTGCAACTTAGCAGCTTTAAAAGAGGCGGGAGCGATTGCTTTAAGCGATGACGGAAGGCCTGTGATTAATACAGAATTTATGGCAGAAGCTATGCAGGCCGCGCCAAAGCTTGGTATGACGGTTGTATCTCACTGTGAAGATTTGTATTTGGCAAAAGGCGGTATCATTCATGGTGGAAAAGTAGCGGAGACATTGGGCGTAAAAGGAATTCCTGCTGCTGCGGAAGATTGTGGAACAGCCAGAGAAATCGCGTTGGCCGCAGCTTACAATGTTCCGATTCATATTTGTCATGTAAGTACGGCTACTTCTATTGCGTTAATACGCGACGCAAAAGCAAGAGGAGTGGCAGTAACGGCAGAAACAGCGCCTCATTACTTTACTTTAACAGAGGAAGAATTGCTCAAACGTGACGCCGATTACAGAATGAATCCTCCTCTCAGAACAGAAGCGGATCGATTGGCAGTAATCGAAGCATTAAAAGACGGCACATTGGATGCAATTGCTACGGACCATGCGCCACATACACCAACAGAAAAAGCTGATTTTGAAAAAGCACCAAATGGAGCCATTGGTATGGAAACCTCTTTGTCAGCAGGAATTACCGCTTTGGTCAAACAAGGACATTGCACTATGTTGCAGCTGATTGAAAAGATGTCAACAAAACCGGCACAGTTATTGGGTATTCCGGCAGGCACTTTAAAGAAAGGAAGCCCTGCGGATGTGATTCTCATTGACAAAGATGAAGAATGGACGGTTGATGTAGATAAATTACATGGTAAAAGCAAAAACTGCGTCTTTAAGAATAGAAAGCTGACAGGAAAAGTAAAATTTACGGTATGCGGCGGAAAAATTGTATTTAACGAATTGGATTAATTGATATAGTATTTGATGGTATGAAATCTGTTTCATGCTTTCAAATACTATTTTTATGTAAGGAAAAATTACCGTTTATTCTCCAACCAAATTGCTTTAGAATCCTGTATGTTATTGTTCGTAAAGTCTTTGCAAATATTGCAAATTTTGTTATAATAATTTTATATGACTTTTATCGCATGAAATGAAATTGTATATTGCATATTATAAATTATTCGGAGGAAACAACATGTCTTTAGACCGTTTAATCGAAAATATCATCGAAAAACAAAATCCAACCGTAGCGGGACTTGACCCAAAGCTTAGTTATATTCCAACCTATATTAAAGAATCTTGCTTTGAAAAATATGGTCACACATTAGAAGGGGCGGCTGCCGCTTTATTTGAGTTTAACAAAGGACTAATAGATGCTTTGCATACCATTGTGCCTGCTGTAAAGCCACAGTGCGCTTATTATGAAATGTATGGTTGGCAAGGAATGAAGGCTTTGCATGATACCATAGCCTATGCAAAAGAAAAGGGTATGTTTGTGGTGACAGACGGCAAACGAAATGATATTGGCACAACCATGGAAGCGTATGCGGTTGCACATTTAGGACAAGTAGATGTGCAAGGTGAAAAAATTGCACCGTTTGCAGGAGATTCCCTTACAGTCAACGGATATTTGGGTTCTGATGGTATTTTGCCATTACTGGATATTTGCGATAAACAAGATAAAGGCATTTTTGTATTAGTGAAAACCTCTAACCCGTCTTCAGGAGAATTGCAGGATTTAAAGTTGGATTCCAATGAGAGTATTTACGAAACTATGGGACACATGTGTGAAGCATGGGGAGCAGAGCATATGGGTAAGTACGGTTACAGTGCGGTCGGTGCAGTGGTTGGTGCAACTTATCCGGAACAGCTGAAAGAACTGCGCGAAAAATTGCCGCATACATTTTTCTTGGTACCGGGGTATGGTGCGCAAGGCGGCGGTGCTGATGATGTAGCTCCCGGTTTTGACCAAAAAGGTCTTGGAGCCTTGATTAACTCTTCACGCGGCATTATGTGCGCATGGCAAAAGAATCAAGTTGCGGAAACAGATTATGCCAAAGCAGCAGCGGAAGAAGCAATACGTATGCGTGACGAGTTGATTGCCCGCATTGGAAAAATTGGTTGATTCCTGTTCACAGAAAAATGGAGGATGTTATGAAATTTGATGTAAAAACATGCAGAATTATAAGCAAACAAAAAATAGCAACAGACACGTATGATTTTACTTTGTTTGCAGGTGAGCTGGCACAAATTGCACAGCCGGGTCAATTTGTACATATTCAGGTACCGGGAAAAACACTACGCAGACCTATTTCCATTTGCGATGTCAATAAAGAGAATAATACCTTGCGCATTGTATTCCAGATTCGCGGAGAAGGTACGGAAATTCTCTCTCACTTGAAAACAGATGACACCATGAATCTATTGGCACCCTTGGGTCATGGTTATGAAATCGGAGATACAAAGAAAAAAGTATTGTTGGTAGGCGGCGGTATTGGCGTGCCTCCGTTGTTGTACTTAGCAAAACAATATGGAGAAAATGCAACGGTTGTAATAGGCTTTCGCAGCAAAGAATTCGTAATTTTGGAACAGGATTTTATCAAGGCAGGCTGTAACGTAATTGTAGTAACAGATGACGGTACATATGGTCATCACGGTTTGGTAACGGATTGTATCGCTGATGTTGTATTTGATGAAATGTTTGCTTGTGGTCCAATGCCGATGCTGAAAGCACTGGCACATGTTGCCGATGAGCGCCATGTACCGTTCCAAGTATCTTTGGAAGAAAGAATGGCATGCGGTGTAGGTGCTTGTCTTGGTTGTGCTTGCAAGACCAAAAGAGAAGAAAAACAAGATGAAACATACAGCCATGTATGTAAAGACGGACCGGTTTTTGATTATAAAAAGATTGTATTTTAACAAAACAAGAAACAGAAAAGGTGGTTTCAAGTATGGCTGATTTACATGTAGCAGTTGCAGGCGTCGATTTTTCCAATCCATTGATTGCAGCATCAGGTACTTTTGGTTTTGGAAGAGAATATAATGAGTTTTATCCGCTTTCCACATTAGGTGGAATTTCAAGTAAGGGTATTACCCTGAAAGAGCGTTTGGGCAATCCTCCGCCGAGAATTGCGGAAGCCCCGGGTTGTATGCTCAATGCAATCGGTCTGCAAAATCCCGGAGTAGACTATTTTATTGAACATGATTTGCCTTGGCTGAAAGAACAAGGTACCGTAGTCATTGCCAATATTGCTGGAAATACTCCCGAAGAATACTGTGCTATGGCAGAAAAATTATCCGATACCAACGTAGATATGTTGGAAATGAATATTTCCTGTCCTAATGTAAAGGAAGGCGGTGTTCAATTTGGTACTTCCTGTATAGGAGTAGAGCAAATTACCGCGGCAGTACGAAAACATTGCACAAAACCTCTTATGGTAAAATTATCTCCAAACGTAACGGATATTGGTGACATTGCCGCGTCTGCCGAAGCAGGCGGTGCAGATGCAATTTCCATGATTAATACCTTAACAGGTATGCGAATCGACATTCAAACCCGCCGTCCGATTATTCGCAATAATACAGGGGGGGTATCAGGTCCTGCATTATTGCCCATTGCTGTTCGTATGATTTGGCAAGCATATAATCGTGTGAAAATTCCGATTGTAGGCATGGGTGGTGTATCCAATTGGAAAGATGCCGTTGAACTGATGCTGGCAGGTTCTACTGCTTTGCAGATTGGTACTGCATTTTTTACCAATCCATATGCGCCTGTAGAAATTATAGAAGGATTGAACAAATATTTAGATGAGAATGGAATTTCATCCGTAACAGAATTGACCGGCAAAATGATTCCTTGGGGAGAATAAATCAGTATGACTCGTATTATTTTAATTCGTCATTGCGAGGCGGAAGGAAATATCAAACGTGTATTTCAAGGACATACCGATGCTGACATCAGTGAAAACGGAAGAAAGCAGTTGGATTTGCTGAGGTTGCGCTGCCGTAATATGCAGATAGACGCCATTTATTCCAGTCCTTTAAAGCGAGCTTATCAAACAGCGGAAGCAATTAACAGTTTTCGTAATTTAACGGTTCAAATTCATGAAGATTTGATTGAAATTAACGGTGGGGATTGGGAAGGCCATTATTGGAGAGACCTTCCCGGATTGTTCCCTGAAGATACAGTGTTATGGAATACAAGACCATATGATTTTGCTCCGAAAAATGGGGAACCTATGCGTCATGTATATGAACGCATGAAACGCGCGGTGCTGGAAATTGCAGAGAAGAATCAAGGAAAACAGATTTGTATTACTTCTCATGGCTGTGCCATTCGTAATTTTCTGT
>OFCN01000497.1_pt1 | contig 18110 bp, 16 predicted proteins | sample 1520801 | NCBI WGS metagenome assembly OFCN01 (sample SAMEA2699029, study PRJEB24076) | metagenome | biome: Human gut stool | place: Spain | collected 2012-03-20 | reverse complement strand
TTAGCGCACGGCTCTCTCCCAAGAGCCATTTCCCTGGACCGAATACAGGAATCGTGTTCGGTCTCTTTTTATCTATTTTTCACAAATCGCAGATTCCCTTGCAAAACCCCACTCGCTTTTTTCGGGGCTTTTTTCTTATACCACAACAATAATTTCCTAAACATTTCTTTTACAAAAAATCGTCTGCTAACGTTTTAGTAGCTAACGGTCACCAGTACGGTATCGGTATAGGTTCCGGCAGGCTGGTTACTCTGGGTCGGGTTTATCTTTAGGATATAGTTTGCGGGCTGCGCGGCGCCGGAGCCGGTCACGCTGAGATTGTTATTTTCCGTCCATGCGCTGCCGTTGGGCTGGTAAAACTGATACTGCAGCCAGGCGGTAGCCTGGTTCGCGATAGGCTGGCTCATCTGCCGCCAGTCGCCGACGCTGGCGTTGGTGCTGGCGAGGTTGACGGTATAGGCCGCGTTTTTCGTGCAGCGGATGGCAAGCTGGCCGCTGTAGTTGCTAAAACCGGACGGAAGGGCGGCAGAGGCAAATTCGACGTCCGGCGCGCTGTCGATATAGCAAACATTGGTCACCTTCACCGACACATTGACCGTTGAGGTCAGGGTGCCGTTATTCGGAATACATATCTTAATGCCCAGTAGGTCGAGCCCGACGTAGCAGAACCGGTACACCCAGGTGATGGTTAACACATCGCTATAGGTACCGGCGGGGACGTTGGCTCCCGGGGTGGTTCTGAAGTAGAGCGGCATGGTGCCGTCGCTTGAGTTAAATAAACCCAGCAGTTCGAGCAGCGTTGTTCTGGACCAGCTAATAACGCCCCCGTCCTGATAGGCCGGCGAGCACGAAGCGTCAGAACAGACGCTGTAAGGGATGGCGTCGCCCGCGCCATTAAGCAACCGCGGAACGCCGTTGCTCTTGTTGGCCGACGACAGGGTGGCGCTTAATGTGTTGGTTGAGTTCAGCGCCACCAGTTCCGGGGTACAGTAAAACCCTGCGCCAGCCATCACGCCCTGAGGCGCGCTGTTGAGGGCAAAGGAATCCACCGGTCCGATAACCGGCGCGCTGGTTTTGATGCTGCAAGCGGCCAGCGCGTTGCTCGTTAGCCCAAGGAGAAAGAGCAGCGCGCAGATCGGGAGGATACTTTTCAACTTGATCTCCACTGTTATGGATGACAGCTAACCGGACCTATCCGTTGCGGAACCGGCGTTGTTTCCGGGAGCGCAAAGCGCACGCGGCATGGAAACGCCCCGGCGTTGACTATGACTTCATTGTCGCGCGTGAGATGCGAGAACCAGGCGACGCCGTCGTAGCCCACCAGACCGCGCTGTTTGCTGTTCACTTCCTCGACGGGCGTACCGACCGGTAGCGGCTGTCCCTGAGCATCGACGAAGACAATGGTTGCCGAACGCACGCGGTTAACCGGGAATTCAACCAGCGCGCCGCTGCCTTCACGCACGGCGATGCGCTTCTCCACCGTCAGCGCTTCGGTGTCCGTTGGCAATGGCAGCGTATCGAGGGTGATTTTTCCCGGATACCACGCCGTCGCCCATGGGATCAGCAAATGGCCGTTTTTATCCGTCACGCCGACTTTGCGGTTTTCATAGTTCACCGCAATATTCGGGTAGTTACCGGTGGAGACAACGATAAACGCGTCGTTAATCTGCCGGGTGAAGAACAGACTGTTATCCATCAGCACCACCGATCCCGTGGCTTCAAACCAGCTGTGACGATCGTTGCGCGAGCCGTAGTAGCCTCCGCTCAACGTTGACACGCGGTTGATCCAGGTGAGATCCGCCTGGCTATAATTATCGCCGCCCACCGAATGGGCGAGGTTCCAGCCAAGCCCGCCTTCTGCCGGGGCGGAGCGGTTGAGGCTGATATTTTCGCCCCATTGACCGGAGCTGGCGCGCTGGCCGCTTAACTGCATAGAGCTTTGCGAATCGAAAGGGATGATGATCTGCAGCATGCTGGAGTAACTACCTTCTTGCAGATCGCGGTTTACGCTCAGGTTGAGGCTGCTGCTAAGCCACAGGCTACGGCTCCAGGAGAGGTTCAGCAGGCGGGTGCGCGAACGATCCTCGGCCTGGATATCAAAGTAGCCAATGCTAAAAGAACCGAGGGCGCTTCCCCACGGACTCAGGCTCAGCGTGGCCTGGTCTGACTGGCGGCTGAGCGTGGCGCTAGAGCCATAGGTGCTGAGGTTGTCGTAGCTGGCGCTGCGGCGGATATGCTGATAGTTCACTCCCCAGCTGTTGCCGTAGTAGGAGTAACCCGAGGTGAACTGGTTTCCGTCTCCTTCGCCGCGGCTGGCGCTGCCCGACAGGCTGAGGGTACCCAGATTTCCTACCCCAATATCGCCGCCTAGCCCGGCATTGGTTAATCCCTGACGGTCTTCGGTATGCGCCGAGAGCGTAAGCCAGTGGGTTAATCCATAGCGATAAATCGCGCTCACCGCGCTGGCGCCATAATCGGCATTCTTGATGCCGTAGTTGTTGCGCAGGGCACCAAGGGTGAAATCAAAATCGCTCAGGCCTTCCCGCAGGAGGGTATTGGAGACATAAAAAGGAACGCTGGTGGAGACCTGACGGCCAAGGGCGTCGGTGGTCACTACCGTCGCTTCGCCGGCGCCGCTGATCCACGGCACGTTGGTCAGCGTATAGGGGCCGCCATTAACCTGCGACGAGCTGGTTTTATAACCGTTAATAAACAGGTCGACGCTTGAAGGGACCGCCGCGCTGCCGGATAAGTTAAGCAGCGGATATGTCACCAGATCCGGGCGAACGCTGAAGTTGCGGCTTATGCGTAGCCCCCCCATGCGCACGGAACTGCTCCAGGTCAGGGCGTTACTGACCACGTCGCCGGCCTGGTAGCTTATCATCTGCTCGCTATCGCTGTATTTCCACAGGGTGTCGTAGCGCATATAGCCCTGCTGTTGATAGCCCGTTGCAGACCAGTTTTGCCGGATCGCGGCGTTATTGGAAAGGACGCCCGGCGGACCAAAAAGACGCGTTTCGGTGAAGGTGCTGGTGGTTTGCGTGCCGCCGGATGAAAAGAGGCTGTAAGCGTCGTAGTTAAATAAAATCCCCGGACTGCCGATCGCGGCCTGGTATTGTTGTCCCATGGTCTCCCCGATGCGCTGTTCGGGGAGCCACTGGTCCGGAACCTGAAGCTTAAGCACTTGCCCCGGCTGGTCGTATTCCACCTTAACCGAGGGGAGCGTCGTGACATCCACCAGCGCATCGTGGGTTTGCAGAGGAATATGCGCTTGCCTTAGAACGCTGGCCGCGACCCAGTAGTGACCAGCGTTGACCTTTACCGGAACGGCGTTGGCAAGGATATTGCCGTTGACCGATAAGCTGAGGTACAGCTCATACTCCTGCTTTTCGCCGTAGGATGCCGCAGGGGCGGGCAGTGAATCATAGGTCGCGGCGCAGGCCGTCACCGATGCCATCGCCAGCAGCCCTCCGGACGCCGTCCTTTTCAGGTCTCTCATTTTCAACGATTCGCCGGAATTTCCACCGCCTGACCGTTATCCGTTAATTTCGCGAACAGATGCATGCCTGATGGCACGGAAGACTTTCCGCCGCTCGGGAAACAGGCCTTTTTCTGCGCCAGAACGTAGCCGAGAAGGCCATTAGCCTGGGAAATTTGGCCTTTGCCGCTCGCGTTCGCCCAGTAAACCGTACTGAGCCTGGCGTGTTGACTGCCTCTATTCTCGATGCACAGCGTCTGGCGGTTATTTTGCTGCGCGAGCGACCAACGCAGCGTCGTCCTTACCGATTCGACTGAACCCGCGTTCTTTAGCGGCGCGAGGCCTTGCCCATAGGTAAACAGCGGCAGGACATAGCGCATGCGCATTTTCAGCCCTGCAGAGTTCTGTTCCGTCTGTGCTACCGGCTGCGCGGCTGGGATCTCATCGATAACAATGCGGTAGGACTGCTCTTTGCCGTTGGCGATGGGGGCGACGCGCATGAGCCGCACCAGCTGGCGCTGCCCCGGCGCTACCGTGGTAAAAGGGGGGCTGGCGACAACATCGCGCTGGTCGGCGTAGACGTCCGCTGACGCTTTTTGATCCCAGGCAAAAACGCGCAGCTGCAAATTAACCGGCGAACTGCCGCGATTCTCCAGCCACAGTTCAGAACCTTTCTCATGGCTTTCGATAGTTTGAAAGATCGGCCATACCAGGACGGAGCTTGCGGCCAGAACCGATGAGGGAAGAGATAAAGCGAATATAAACGGCGCAAATCTACAGCGAATCATAGTTAACCTGTGAATTATCTAATAGGTCAGCGTGACGGTGACCGTGTCGGTATAGGAGCCCACCGCCGGGAAGCCATTCGTGGCAAAAAGGCGGCCATAAACCGTGTAGGTTTGCGTGGTGCTCGGAAATGATGCGACGCTCAAGGCTTGCGTACTGTTGCCCCAAACGTTAGCGCGGTTGGCGTCCTGATAAAGCTGATACGCCAGGGTGTTGTTGTTGCCGTTCGACATGTAGCGCTGGCTGGCTGAGCCGCCGTTGACGCCATAGTCGAGGGCGATTGAAATAGCGGTGCCGGGCGTGCAGGTGACGATGATTGAGCCTGCGCCAGAGGTACTGGCGACATCAACGTTGCTGTATAGCGATGACAGGGTGCCAAAACTCAGGGTGCCGAAATCTGTTGTTTGGGAGCCGTCTCCGGCGCCAAGCGCGCAGCCTGCGGCGATCTGCGCGGAGACTTTAAACGTCTTCTGGACAACGGCGGCATGGGTGCCTGAGATAAAAAGCAGAATTAATGTAAGCCACTCGGGTCGAAGCATGACGCCCATTTTCCTTATGCGATTACCAGGTTAACGTCGCGGTGACGATGTCGTCATACACATCGGCCGTCGGCGCATTGACGCTCTGGTCTTCGGGGCGGATGCGGGCAAAAACAGGAATTGCCTGAGGATTGCCGGTGCCAACGATAGGTATCGTGCCGCCGGGCAAAATTTCATTACTGCGGGCGGCATCTGAATAGAGCCGATAGGCAATCTGCTGGGTACCGCCGGCGTTTTTCATATAGCGCAGCGCTGCATCGCCAAACTGGCCGCCGTCAAGCGTCAGGGTCGAGTCGAGGTCCTCGGTGCAGGTCACGGTTAGCGCGTTTCCGCCGCCGCTGCCGGTGACTTCCGCATCAATGGAGTTGGCGAGATCGCCATAGGCGCCGAAATTAATGTTGCCCCAGCGGTTATTCTCGCCATTGCGGACGTTCGATACGCTGCATCCGCTGCCGAGCGTCACCTGGACGCCAATCTGGCCGCTTAAGGATCCCGCTGCGAAAGCCGGTTGACTAATAACGATGGCGCTCAGTAAGCCGCCCAGCACACTGCGCGAGATGGTTTTGACGTTCATAGAGAACCTCTTAGTGGAAAGCCGCTGAAGAAAAACAACAATATAGTGATAGACGTTGGTCACCGGGTAACTGCCGCGGTTTTGTTGGTTAACGTATAACTACTCCTGCGGAATATGTGTAATTTTGTATTAATTGCTGACAATGTGTTTTTTATTAGTTTGTTATGCTGTGTTATTGTTATTTGTATGGAACTAAATGCTTTATGTTAATTAATTGTTGGTGTTATGTTTTTTATTTGTGTTTTCAAGGGGGCGTAAAAATAAGGTGATTTTTTTTAAATCACAATCTGGCGCAAACTTTGCAACAAAAAATCTGGACAAAAAGCCGGGCGTAGACACTGGGCACCGTTCAGTGAGGGAGAGGAGAAAACACCTGCACGAAATCAGGCCCATAGTGCAGGTGAAATGTACGGGCCAACATCGGAAGAGACCCAGTATACACATTTGTATGACAAATGAAATAATAGACAAGAAACGGCGTTAACTTTTTTAGCGGTTATTTTTCTGAGCGCTTGACGGGTTATTTCCGGATGAAAGGAAGACCGTAACTTACGGGATAAAAATAATCGGTAAGAATTTATTCCGGCGCGACGAAGGAGGGATACAGCCATGTTTCCAGAAAGCTCACCAGGAACCATATTTTCCCGCTAAAAATAAACCACAAAGCAGCGGCCAAAATAATCAGCAGGATAGCCAGCAGGAGTATTTCAGTTTTGCTCATAACTTCACTAGCCGTCCGTAAGGAATACAACGAAGTTATGATAGTAACTAAAGCGCCGTAGAAGATGCAAACGCCGTCGTGCTAAACGGCGTTGGTGAAACGGCTGGAGATCTAATCCATGAGTATCGCCATCTGAGCGGCCATATCATCCAGCAGTTGAAAGCGGCGACGATATTCAGCGCGCTTCTTGCTGGCGATGCTCTCAAGCGTCTTTCTTTCCAGCTGCAGCGGTAAGCGCCAGCGCCAGGCGCCGTCGGCGACGCCATCGATAGATTGCCAGAACTCATCGTAGCTGGCGTGAAAATGACGTCCTTTACTCAGCCGATAGCGCAGCGCGCGGAAGACGTGACCGTTATCGCTGACCCCGTAAATATGATGAACGTGGCAGCGCGCCGCCATCAACCAGATAAACTCCAGCAGCAGGCGTTTTGGGAACAGGCCGTAACAGGCGCGCGTCGCCCGCTTAATTACGTCATGCGGGATATTGCTGCGCGGCCCCTGCAGACCGCCGATGGTGAGCTGCCATTGCTCCTGCTGGCGGGTGACGCTAAAGGTCGCGCTGGCCAGCACGGTCTCATCGCTATCGCGCAGCCATAGCGTCGTCTCGCCCTCGCGTTCGGCTTTACCCGCCGAGGAGGCGGAGAGCGTAAACCGGCTGTCGTCTTTGCCCGTTAGCTCAAGCAGCGGCGTCTCTTTCGCGGCGGTCATGGCGCCCGCAAGGCGCGAGCCTCCCAGGGAATCGACGAACTGGTAGTGGCTGATAATGGCCTGCGCGCGCTGGCTGGCGTTTAATCCGCGGGTCAAATACTGGCGATGAACTTTGCCCGGCAGCGTCACCTGAGCGGCCAGCAGCTGATTGAAGTCCGCACGCGCCGCCAGGCTCTCCAGCATGCTGTGCGTTGGCGCATAAAATAATGCCGTGCGCAGCAAAAACTTAAGCCGGTAATGGCGTTGTTGCCAGATGGGGGCAGGGGTTAGCCGACCCATCACCAGATCGGCAATAAGATTTGGGCGTCGTTCAACTACGCTGGCTGAATGCAGGCTGTTATCCGTCACGATGAATACCTCGGAGTTATTTAGCCTCTATTCTATGGATATATCTCGGGGAGCTTAATACCTCGCCGGACTATATTTGCCTTTCGTTTAAAGTCGATTGAGGTGCCAATATTAAGGGCGTTGAAGTGACGGATTTTTCCTATAATTATGGCAGGAGGACATAATATGTATCAGCGCATTAACGGTTCCGCCTGGCGTAATATCTGGCTGGTGGGCGACCTGCACGGCTGTTTCGCATGTCTGATGGCGGCCCTTCGCGAGCGCAGGTTTGACCCTTATCAGGACCTGCTTCTCTCGGTGGGCGATCTGATCGATCGTGGGCCACAAAGCGCGCAATGCCTGGATTTACTGCGCTATCGCTGGGTTTGCGCGGTGCGTGGAAACCATGAGCAGATGGCGCTGGAGGCGCTTGCGGGCGGCGGAGCTTATCGCCTCCTGCCGCGACCTACCGCTGATTATCGAACTCCACAGCGGTGGGCAGGTGCACGTGATTGCCCATGCTGATTACCCCGCCGCGGTATATCGCTGGCAGTGCGCCGTCGATGAGCATCAGGTGTTGTGGCGTCGGCAGCGGCTTACCGACCATTTCGCCGGGCGACACGGCGCGATTGCCGGCGCCGATCATTTCTGGTTCGGCCATACGCCGCTCCAACGGCGCTACGACAGCGATAACCAGCATTATATCGATACAGGGGCCGTATTTGGTGGAGAGCTAACCCTGGTGGCGCTACAGCTGGCGGGCTAAAAATCGCTGTATTCTCGGGCGGGGAGCCAGAAACTGTCGATAAAATCTTCTACCGGAAAGCAGCCGCCGTGGCGTATCCGCTGATCGTCCATGGCGGTTATGCACTGCCGCTCGTTATCGTAAACATCAACAACGATATCTTCACAGCCGCCGTCCAGGTAACAAATAAACAGTACTAAGGCAAACATCCTGGCCTCATATCCTGAAAAACATATTGTTAAGTGTAGGAGATGTCGGAAAAGCGGGGAAATAAATAACCCGTCTCAGGCGACGGGTTCATTTGAATCAGGCGAGGCGCATGATCCAGGCATCGGACTGGCGATCGTAGTGCTTACGGTAGAGGACGGAATGTTCACCATCAAGTATGGCGGGCACGCTGGTGTCCGCGTCCCATGCATCAAGCTGCATGCATAAATCCGGATCGGATTTGCAGGGAATGCTTAACGTTCGCTCTCCCTGCTGTTCGCCGTGCAGTTCGGCGTCGTCTATTTCAAACGCGCCGATACGTACGCTGGTTTTACTCATAAATTCACCCCGTTTGTCTGCTAATTTGTGGTACGACCAGTTGAGGCCGACATTTTTCAGCGTAGACAAACGGGCGTAAAGCGCCAGTGAAAAAGTGCTGTTTTTCGAGGCGCCATCACGCTTTTTTGCTAAAAAGCTTACCGTCGCGCACCAGTTCGCGGGGATAGCTGTTTTTTAAACGCGACCCGACTTTTTTCGCCAGCCCGAGCGGCGCGCCCTGATAGGTGACAATCGCATCATCCTTCTCCGGGAGCGTTTCCGGATAGACGTCGCGACCGCGGTACCACTCTTCCGCTTCGGCCTGAGTTAGCGCAAAGGGCGCGGCCGGCGCGGCAAGCGCAATCACCGCTTCGTGCTGCCAGCGGTAGCCTTTGTTGTGGGTTTCGGCGAGCCGGATCCCGATGCGGGAAAAGCGCACTTTACCGAACAGCGCTTCGAGCGCCTGCGGGAAGAGCCAGATTTCTTTATCACGCTGCCAGAGCGTATGCTCGGCGCTCCACTGCAGACCGACCGTGGCGGCGGCGGCAATAACGGCGGCGGATTCGCGGGTTTTAAGCGGCGTGAAGGGGAATTTCCCGACTTTATAGCCCGGCGCCGGGAGCGGCTCAATGGCGGCGGTTTTGCGTAAGCGGGCGACGAAGAACCCTTCGCAGTCAAAAATCTGCGGAAAGACGTGCAGGAAACCCTCGTCGGTCAGCGCTTCGCTGGCCTGGGGGAACAGCGAGCCGAGCGGCAGAACTTGCACCGCCTGCGGATAACGCGCTAGCAGCCCGTTGACCACCTCTTCGTTTTCTTGCCGGTTCAGGGTGCAGGTGGAGTAAACCAGCGTCCCGCCGGGGCGAAGGGCGTGAAACGCGCTGTCGATAAGTTCTCGCTGGGTTAGCGCGATCTCCGCGTTGCTTTCCGGTGACCAGTTTTTCAGCGCATCGGGGTCTTTACGTACTACCCCTTCGCCGGAGCAGGGGGCGTCGAGCAGGATCGCGTCAAAGCATTCCGGCAGCGCGGCGCCGAATACCCGACCATCGAAATGGGTCAGCGCCACGTTGCTAATTCCGCAGCGGCTGATATTGGCGTGCAGGACTTTAACCCGGCTGGCGGAATACTCATTGGCCAGAATGCCGCCTTCATTGCCCATGCGCGCGGCGATTTGCGTGGTTTTAGAGCCCGGCGCGGCGGCGACATCCATCACCCGCTGCGGCGTTTCACCATCGGCAAACAGCGCGGCGACCGGCAGCATGGAGCTGGCTTCCTGGATATAAAACAGCCCGCTAAGATGCTCGGCCGTGCTGCCCAGCGGCAGGTCGTCTTCGTCTTCACGCTCGATCCAGAAACCCTCTTCGCACCACGGAACCGGCGTGAGCTGCCAGCGATAGGGGGCTACCAGCTGCAAAAAATCAGCCACCGTGATTTTCAGCGTATTGACGCGAATGCTCCGCCGCAGCGGGCGCTGGCAGGCGGCGATAAAGTCGTCAAAAGAGAGATGCGTCGGCATGGCCGCACGCATTTGAGCGAGGAATTCTTCAGGAAGATAGACAGCGTTTTGAGCCACGGGGAGCGCACCACAAGGAAAAAAGGGGGCGTAGTTTACCATAAAGGCTCCGGCGGCGGACACCGGAGCCTGTTATGCTTAGCGCGGCAGGGCGGTGCCCCATTCGCGCCACTCTTTCGGTTCGCTCTCCAGCAGCAGGAAGTGTTTGCCATCCTGCGCTTTCGGCGCCAGCGGCGTACCCGGAGGCGTGGCAAACGCGATACCGCCGCGAATGAACTGATTAAAGGTACCGGTTTTCACCACCCCGCCAATCAGGCCAAAGTCGAGGCTATAGCCGGAAGCCAGCCAGAACACCGAGTTGTTGCGCACCAGATACTGATAACGCTTGCTGATTCGCAGCTGTACCATCACGCGATCCGACATCGAACCGAGCATCAGGCCGGTCACCGTGCCCACTTCGAGCCCGCGGAACAGTACCGGCGTGCCGATACCCAGCGAACCCGCTTCCGGTACTTCGACGATAATGCTCAGGCCGTCGATATAGCGTGAATCACTGATCGTGGTTTCCTGAATTTCGAAATCACGACGCGGTGAACCGCGGCCAGGCTCGACGTTGATATAGGCCTGGAAAAGGGTATCCAGATGTTCAACGCCCGCCGCGGAAATCTGCGGCGTAATCACCGAGAAACGCGTTCCGGCGCGGGCAAAGGTGTTGACGTATTCCGGGTAGAGCACCGCTTTCGCCTGCACTTCGTTTTTCGCGGTAATTAAATTCAGCGACTGGATCTGACCAATATCGATCCCCAGATAGCGAATCGGCATCCCTTCGGCGATTTTACCGGCGTCGAAGGCGTGCAGGGTTATCTGCCCACCCACCGCGCGAGCGGCGGTTTCCGACGCATACAGCACCCGTTTGTTATCGATCCGCGCGCTGGCGCTGGCGCCGCTGAGGTTATCAAAGCTAATCGCGCCCTTCAGCGCGCGGGAGAGCGGGGAAGCCTGCACCGTCAGACCGCTGCCGTTAAGCTGCACTTTGGCGCCGCCTTCGGCCCAGAACACGCTGTTGCTGGTCAGCAGATGGCGATACTCCGGTTTGATATGGATATTGATCTCAAAGGCGTTTTTGCGCGGCTGAACGGTGATGATCTCCCCGACCGCAAATTTACGGTACAGCACCACGGAGCCGGCCTGCACGTCCGGCAGCGTCTCGGCTGAGAGCGTAAGCGTGGTGGTTGGCAGATCGCTCATGCTGTTTTCCAGCGCCTTTTCCTGGTTTGCATACAGCGGATAGCGGCTTTGCATCGCCCCCTTGTCGCCCGGAATAATGCGGATCCCGCCGTTGACCCATTCGCTGGCGCTGGCGCCGAGGAACTGCACGCCGTCAATGCCGACTTTGACGTCAATCCGGCTGTTGACCACGAATTTGCTATCGCCGCGAACCAGTGAACGGTACTCCGGCATAATCGCCACCTGGAACGTGACGCCATCGGCGTTCAGCTTGCGCTCCAGAACCTGACCAATCTGTACGCCGTGCAGAATGAGCGGCTGCCCGGCGTCGATACCGTAGCTCTCCGGCGCGGTGAGCGTGACGGTCGTGACATCCGGTTCTTCCAGAATGGATTTATCGGCAGGCAGTACCGCAAACTGGTTACGCGGCTCACCTTCACCGGGGACCAGTTCAAAGGTAGTGCCAGTCAGCAGGGCGCTGACGCTGGGGTTATCCAGAGAGATTTTCGGCTTCTTCATCTGAATCAGCGTCTTCTCGCGCAGCAGGCTGACAACGCTCGGATCGACGGTCATTTCGCCGGTCACTTTCCCGTCGGAATTGAGATTCATCTTGCTGAGCTGGCCAACCTCGAGACCCTGGTACATCAGCGGCGTAGAGCCGGCTTTTAAGCCCGCGCCGTCGGGAAGATCCAGTTTGACCACCACCCCACGCTGGCTGTGCGCCAGGTCTTCATATAAATGATAATCCGTGTTCTGCTGAGCCTGCGCAGAGTCATCGGGGGAATCAAAGGCGATGGCGCCGTTCACCAGCGCCGAGAGGCTATCCAGCTGGACCTTCGCGCCGCTCAGGCTGACATCTGCTTTCACGCCGGAGACGTTCCAGAAACGGCTCTCTTTTTTCACCAGGTTCGTGAAACGGCGCTCGATCAGTACGTCAATCGTGACGCCCTGATTGTTCGGGTTAATAGCGTAGTCATACACTCGGCCGACCGGAATTTTGCGGAAATAGACCAGCGAGCCGCTGGTTAACGAGCCCAAATCCGCTGACTTGAGATGAATCATCAGCTCGCCGTTATTGATGTGATACTTCGGCTGGGTGTCGAGAGCGACAAAGTGATCCTCAGGCTCGCCCTGGCCGGGCATCATGCCGATATAGTTGCCGCCAACCAGCGCATCGAGGCCCGACACGCCGGCAAGAGAAGCTTTCGGCGTCACCAGCCAGAACTGCGTCTCCTTGCGCAGCGCATCTTTCATATCGCCTTTGACGCTGGCTGAAACCTCAATTTTACTCAGATCTTTACTCAGCGAGATATTCTCGACCGTACCGACTTCTACCCCCTGATAGCGGATAGGCGTGCGCCCAGGAACGATACCGTTGGCCGACTGGAAGTCGATAACGATCGTCGTACCGCGATCCTGATAGCTGGTCCATATCAGCCAACCGGCAATCAGTAGCGCAATGACCGGCAGCAGCCAGAAGGGCGAAATGCGGCGTTTAGTTTTAATTTTGGCTTCAGTCGGCGAAGCGGGCGTTTCCTGACTCATGTGCGTCCCAAAGTAAGCGGCTGTCCAGCCATTCAACAGCAAGGATAGTTAATATTACCGCGGCGCCAAAATAGACCGCGGCGGGCCCCATCGTAAACGCGAGGAGCTGATCGCGGTTGATCAGCGACATGGTTAATGCGATGACAAAAAGATCCAACATAGACCAGCGGCCGATCCAGGTAATCAGCCGCAGCAGCAGGATGCGGGTACGTAACCCCTGTTCACACTTGAATTGTATGCTGACCAGCAGGGTAAACAATACAATAACTTTGGTGAATGGGACCAGAATACTGGCGATGAACACCACTCCGGCGATGGCCACGTTGCTGCTGGCCAGCGACATAATGCCGGAAAGAATGGTGTCGTCCTGGCGCGCGCCGTTGACGTAGATAATCGAGATCGGCAGCAGGTTGGCAGGCAGCAGGAAAACCATCGACGCGATCAGCGCGGCCCAGCTCTTTTGCAGGCTTTGGCGGCGCCTGTGGCGCAGGGGCGTGTGACAGCGGCGGCAGCGCCCGCGGGAATCACGATGTCCGGTATAATGACAGCCGAGACAAACCTGGAGATTATTGTCCGGCCGCAGCGCCGGGCGCTGGGGATAAAAACGCTCCCACAGCTCCTCAACGTTCATATGAATAAGCGTCAGGATGCTGAGCAGGGTGAGCGCGATATAGGCGATAAGCCCGATGCCGGGCTGCAGAAAGGCGTAATCTTGTACTTTGATTGAGGCGACGCCGATACCGACCAGGTAAATATCCAGCATCACCCACTCTTTGAGCCGCTCCAGCATCAGCAGTATCGGGCGCAGATTCATGCCCAGCACGTTACCCAGCCACAGGTAGGCGATTGAGACGACCAGCAGCACCGGCGCGACGACCGCGCAAAACAGCACCATCGCCGCCGTGAGCGGATCGCCCTGGCCGGTCATTTGCCAGATGCCCTGAAGGACGTTAGCGTCGATGCGCACGCCTAAGAGATGTAAGCGCAGAAGCGGTTCGCTCCAGGCAAAAGGCATCAGCAGCAGCATCGCGATCGCCATGCTGCCCAGCCGGGTAAGCGACCAGTCGCGGCCATCGCGCACTTTGGCGTTGCAGCGAGGACACCAGGCGCTTTGATTCTTTTTGAGGACCGGTAAACGAAACAGCAGATCGCACTGCGGGCAGCGCTGATAGTGTGCGTGCTCAACAGGCGCGCTGACCGAGTAGACGATCATTTTTTTTGCTGGCGTAATCCTGGGTGTTTTTAGTGGCATTTATAGCTTACAGAAATGAGTGTATCTCTCTATCTTAACTCAGGAATGAATTCATCTTGAGCATGAATGCATTTAAAGCTTATTTTATTAGGCTGTAAGTGTAAGGTAGTAAGACAACTAAGCGAATAAATAATGAACAAACAAGAATTCTACGCGGATCTGAACCGCGATTTTCAGGCGTTAATGGCAGGCGAAACCAGTTTTCTGGCCATGATTTCAAATACCAGCGCGCTGCTGTTCGAGCGGCTGGCTGAAGTGAACTGGGCCGGTTTTTATCTCCTGGAAGGCGATACGCTGGTCCTTGGCCCGTTCCAGGGCAAGCTGGCCTGCGTGCGGATTCCGGTAGGGCGCGGCGTATGCGGCGCTGCCGTTGCGCAGAATCGCGTGCAGCGGGTAGAAGACGTTCACGCCTTTGATGGTCACATCGCCTGCGACGCCGCCAGTAATTCGGAAATAGTCTTCCCGTTACGGGTGAACGATCGGACTATCGGCGTGCTGGATATCGATAGCACGGCCCATTCCCGCTTCACCGCTGAAGATGAGCAGGGGCTGGCAGAACTGGTCGCGCATCTGGAAAAACTCATTTCTGCGACTGATTATCAAAAAATATTCACCCGCGTCGCAGGATAATCAACGGATAACGTAGCATTTACCGATGACGTCATTATAATGACGCCTGTTCATGCCTGCGGCTTGTTGGCTACGTCCGTTGTAATCAGGAAATTTCATGGAAAATCAACCTAAGTTGAATAGCAGTAAAGAAGTCATTGCGTTTCTGGCCGAACGCTTCCCTCAGTGTTTTAGCGCTGAAGGCGAAGCTCGCCCCCTGAAAGTCGGTATTTTTCAGGATCTCGTTGAGCGCGTTGGCGGAGAGATGAATCTCAGCAAAACCCAACTTCGCGCTGCACTGCGTCTTTATACTTCGAGCTGGCGCTACCTGTACGGCGTTAAGCCTGGCGCAGTCCGCGTTGACCTCGACGGCAACCCGTGCGGCGAACTGGAAGAGCAGCATGTCGCTCACGCCCGCCAGCAGCTTGAAGAAGCAAAAGCCCGCGTCCAGGCGCAGCGTGAAGCGCAGCAAGCGAAAAAACGCGAAGCCGCCGCCGCTGGCCAGCCGGAAGAGGGGGCTCGTCGCGAGCGTAAACCTCGTCCTCAGGCTCAGGCGCGTCGTAAAGAAGGCGCTGAGCAGCGTAAACCGCGCCCGGCACCAGCAGCTAAAGCGCCGCGCGAAGAGCGTCATACCCCTGTATCAGATGTGTCTGTATTGACCGTTGGCCAGGCACTGAAGGTGAAAGCAGGTAATAATGCAATGGACGCCACCGTCCTGGAAATCACCAAAGATGGCGTTCGTGTACAGCTGACTTCTGGTATGTCAATGATTGTACGCGCAGAACACCTGGTGTTCTGAAACGGAGGCCGGGCCAGGCATGAACAAATTCTTTAAGCTCACCGCGTTGGCGGGCCTGCTGGTAATCGCAGGCCAGTCGTTCGCCGTGGACGATATAACCCGGATTGATCAAATCCCCGTGCTGAAAGAAGAGCCGCAGCACGCAACGGTGAGCGAGCGCGTGACATCGCGCTTTACCCGTTCCCACTACCGTCAGTTCGATCTCGACAATGCCTTTTCGGCAAAAATTTTCGATCGTTATCTGAACCTGCTGGATTACAGCCATAACGTGCTGTTGGCCAGCGACGTGGCGCAGTTTGCCGCGAAAAAGAATCAAATCGGCGATGAGCTGCGCAGCGGGAAGCTGGACGTTTTTTACGACCTGTATAACCTGGCGCAGAAACGTCGTTTCGAGCGTTATCAATATGCATTGAAAGTGCTGGAACGTCCGATGGACTTTGCCGGCAATGATAACTTTAACCTTGACCGCAGCAAGTCGCCCTGGCCGAAAGATGAAGCCGAGCTGAATGCGCTGTGGGATGCCAAGGTGAAGTTCGATCAGCTCAGCCTGAAGCTGGCGGGCAAAGATGATAAAGAGATTCGCGAAACCTTAACCCGCCGCTACAAGTTTGCCATTCGCCGTCTGGCGCAAACCAACAGCGAAGATGTTTTCTCACTGGCGATGACCGCCTTTGCGCGTGAAATCGACCCGCATACCAACTATCTCTCACCGCGCAATACCGAGCAGTTCAATACCGAAATGAGCCTGTCTCTCGAAGGTATCGGCGCGGTATTGCAGATGGATGACGACTACACGGTGATCAATTCGCTGGTGGCAGGCGGTCCTGCGGCGAAGAGTAAAGCCATCAGCGTGGGTGACCGTATCGTTGGCGTCGGCCAGCCGGGTAAAGGCATGGTTGATGTGATCGGCTGGCGTCTTGATGACGTGGTCGCGTTAATCAAAGGTCCAAAGGGCAGCAAGGTTCGCCTGGAGATCCTACCTGCGGGTAAAGGCGCGAAAACGCGGATTGTTACCCTCACGCGCGAACGCATCCGTCTTGAAGACCGCGCGGTTAAAATGACCGTCAAAACCGTCGGCAAAGAAAAAGTTGGCGTGCTGGATATCCCGGGTTTCTATGTTGGCCTGACGGATGACGTGAAGGTTCAGCTGCAGAAGCTGGAGAAACAGAACGTCAGCAGCATCGTTATCGACCTGCGCAGCAACGGCGGCGGAGCGCTGACCGAAGCGGTTTCGCTTTCTGGTCTGTTTATTCCATCCGGTCCGGTTGTTCAGGTGCGCGATAACAACGGTAAAGTGCGCGAAGACAGCGATACCGACGGCGTGGTGTACTACAAAGGCCCGCTGGTGGTGCTGGTCGACCGTTTCAGCGCCTCGGCTTCTGAAATTTTCGCCGCCGCGATGCAGGACTACGGTCGCGCGCTGATCGTCGGGGAGCCGACCTTTGGCAAGGGGACCGTCCAGCAGTACCGTTCGCTGAACCGGATCTACGACCAGATGCTGCGTCCTGACTGGCCGGCGCTGGGCTCCGTACAGTACACCATTCAGAAATTCTATCGCATCAACGGCGGTAGTACTCAGCGTAAGGGTGTGACGCCGGACATCATGATGCCGACCGGAACGGAAGAGCGTGAAACCGGTGAGCAGTATGAAGATAACGCGCTACCGTGGGACAGCGTCAATGCGGCAACCTACGTGAAATACGGTGACCTGACGCCGTTTGGGCCGGAGCTGCTCAAACGTCACGATGCGCGTATCGCTAAAGATCCTGAATTCCAGTACATCATGAAGGACATTGCTCGCTATAACGCGATGAAAGACAAACGCAACATCGTCTCCCTGAACTACGCGCAGCGTGAAAAGGAGAACGAAGAAGATGATGCGATTCGTCTGGCCCGCGTTAACGATCGCCTGAAACGCGAAGGCAAGCCGTTACTGAAGAAGCTGGAAGATCTGCCGAAGGATTACCAGGAGCCCGATCCGTATCTTGATGAAACGGTTCACATTGCGCTCGACCTGGCCCATGAGGAAAAGGATCGGCCCGCGGTAGAGCCCCCGGCCAGTAAATAAATCCCCAACGGGCACAATAATTTGTGCCCGTTTTCTTTTCCGTCCTTGCCAACTCTGACGGCCTGAATTCAACAAAATGTCAACGCTTTTGCCCAGCGTCAGCAATATGCTACAAAATGTAAAGTTGTGTCTTTCTCGTGACTTAGCGGGGCCTGATGGTTGAAAATTGGCGTCCTACCCATACCATGTGGGTAATCGCATAGTGCGTTTTGTTAAATCGAGGTTAAAAGAAAATTATGATGCGAATCGCGCTTTTCCTGCTGACCAACCTGGCAGTGATGGTGGTGTTCGGGCTGGTGCTAAGCCTGACGGGAATTCAGTCAAGCAGCATGACCGGGCTGCTGATCATGGCGCTGTTGTTTGGTTTCGGCGGTTCAATCGTTTCGCTGCTGATGTCGAAATGGATGGCGCTGAAATCGGTGGGTGGGGAAGTCATTGAGCAGCCGCGTAATGAAACCGAGCGCTGGCTAATGAATACCGTCGCGCAGCAGGCGCGGCAGGCGGGCATTGGTATGCCGCAGGTGGCTATCTACCATGCGCCGGATATTAACGCCTTTGCGACCGGCGCGCGCCGCGACGCGTCGCTGGTGGCCGTCAGCACCGGGCTGCTGCAGAACATGAGCCGTGATGAAGCGGAAGCGGTCATTGCGCATGAGATTAGCCACATTGCCAACGGTGACATGGTTACCATGACGTT
>OFCN01000456.1_pt1 | contig 19591 bp, 19 predicted proteins | sample 1520801 | NCBI WGS metagenome assembly OFCN01 (sample SAMEA2699029, study PRJEB24076) | metagenome | biome: Human gut stool | place: Spain | collected 2012-03-20 | reverse complement strand
GCGTCTGACCGCGGCGCCGGGTAACGGGGCGGCGATTGGCGGCCTGAAGGTGATGACCGACAACGGCTGGTTCGCCGCGCGTCCGTCAGGAACCGAAGACGCCTATAAAATCTACTGCGAAAGCTTCCTCGGCGCTGAACATCGTCAGCAGATTGAGAAAGAAGCGGTGGAGATTGTCAGCGAAGTGCTGAAAAACGCGTAATTGACATCATGATAATCAGGCCCTTTTCAGGGCCTGATTTTTTCGCAGGGATAGCGATGAAACTGGAACGAAAAAACGTTTTTTGGTTCTGGGGTGGGATGGATCTGTTCTATCTCCTCCAGTTTATTGTCTGGAATGTCTACCATCAGCGAGTGCCTTTCTACAGCGATATCCTCGCTTATCTACAGCTTGTGCAAAGCTACGGTTCCGCGGCAGCCTGGCTATATCCGCTTAATGCCATATTGATTATCACTATTCCCGTCTCGATGATTCTCTTCTGGCGACACAGTCGCTATGCGCTGTGGCTGGCGTATGCGCAGACGCCGTTGCGTCTGATCTTCATGCTACCTTCGCTTTCGCTGGTGTTCTGGATGCTGCGCGAGATGGAGTTTAAGGGGAGCGCGTTTTATATTGGGTTCCTGCTGGTTTCAGAGGCGGCAAAAGTCGTCACCCTTTGGCGATGTCGCAGGGCCTGACTGCTAGGGCATAAACCGATAGCCGATCCCGGTTTCGGTCAGCAGATGCTGCGGGCGCGCCGGGTCGGCCTCCAGCTTCTGTCGCAGATGTCCCATATAGATCCGCAGATAGTGGCTGTGTTCCACCGCGTTCGGCCCCCAGACCTGGTTGAGCAACTGCCGCTGGGTCAGCACTTTGCCGGGATTATTCAGCAGTACCACCAGCAGGCGAAATTCAATGGGCGTCAGGTGGATCTCTTCGTCGCCGCGCACGATGCGGCGGGCGGGGATATCGACTTCGACATCGGCAAAACGCACCAGCGGCTCATCGGCCTGGGCGCCGGCATGGCGGCGCATTGCCACCCTCAGCCGCGCCTGCAGTTCACCGATACCAAAGGGTTTGCTGAGATAATCATCGGCGCCGGCGTCAAGCGCGGCGATTTTGTCCTGCTCCTCGGTGCGCGCAGAGAGGACGATAATCGGCATCTGGCTCCACTGGCGAACCTCACGGATAAACGCGTTGCCGTCACCATCGGGCAGGCCAAGATCGAGAATGGTTAAATCCGGCTTGCGGGTCGCGGCTTCGATCAGCCCGCGCTGCAGCGTTTCCGCTTCAAATACGCGCATGCCGTCGGCTTCCAGCGCGGTGCGCAGAAAGCGGCGGATAGCATGCTCATCTTCGATGATCAAAACGTTAATCACATTTCCTCGGCTAAATCTTCCAGTTCAGGGGGCGCTTCTCTCGGCAGTGTAACACGGAAACAGGCGCCGCCTTGCGGGCGCGTCGCGGCGCTAATCGTTCCGCCGTGCACCTCAACGATCGCCTGGCAAATCGCCAGGCCCAGACCGACGCCGGGGATCGCCGACTCTTTATTCCCGCGGGCGAATTTATCAAAGATAGCCTGTTCCTGGCCGGCAGGAATACCCGGTCCGTTATCCCAAACCTCAAGCAGTAAATTGTGCGGGTCGACGTGCGCGGTAATGCCGATGTGTGCCTCTGTTCCCGCGTACTTCACCGCATTTTCCAGCAGATTAATCAGTACCCGTTCAAATAGCGGCCCGTCGACGTGAACCAGCAGCAGCGGGTCCGGCAGCGCGAGCTGAATATGCCGGCCGCCGAGCCCCGGCTCCAGCATACGCAGCGCGCTACCGACCACCTCTTCCAGAGTTAGCCACTCTTTATGCAAATTAAAGCCGCCGGACTGGATCCGCGCCATATCGAGGAGATTATTTACCAGCCGGGTGGTGTTCAACACGTGCTGACGAATCTCATTGGCCTGCGGCGCGTGTTTCGACCCTTCGCTGGCGAGATCGAGCGTCAGGATTTCAGCCTGGCCGAACAGCACCGTTAACGGCGTCCGCAGATCGTGGGACAGCGCTGCCAGCAGCGAGTTACGCAGGCTTTCCCGTTCGCTGTTCAGCCGCGCCTGCTCTTCGCTGGCGGTAAGCGTCAGTCTCTCCAGCGCGCTGGCGACCAGCAGGGTGAAGGTTTCCAGCAGGCGCTGCTGTTCGGGGATCATCAGCTGGCGGAGGTTGGCGGGTTCCACGACCAGCAGCCCCCAGGTGCGGGCGGCGCTTTTCAGCGGCAGGATTTGGTACGGCACGCCGGGTAGCGTATCGGTACCCGCCCCGGCGGGCTGCCCTTTATCGAAGCTCCAGCGGGCAATGGCGTCATCCCAGGTGATGGCCGCCGTTTGCGGAGTCAGCGGAGAGAGCCGGTTCGTTTCATCGGGCAGCAGCAGCTGGCTGCGCGCCTGAAACGTCGAGGCGATAAAGCGCTCGCTGGTGGCGGCGACATCCTCACGGCTGCGGCCCACCGCCAGCGCTTTTGACATTTCGTACAGATGCCGGGTGCGCTGTTCGCGATAGCGCGCCACCCGCGCCTGATAGCGTACGCCGGCGGTGAGGTTGCCGATAAGCAGCCCGACGGTGAGCATCACGCTAAAGGTCAGCAGATACTGCACATCGGAAACCGCCAGCGTACCGCGCGGCGCGACAAAAAACAGGTCAAAGCTGACCACGTTAATCACCGTCGCCAGCACCGACGGCCAGCGTCCATACAACAGGGCGATAATTACCACGCCCAGCAGATACAGCATCACCAGGTTGGCGGCTTCAAAAGCCATCAGCCACTGCATGGCGACGACGGTTATCACCGCGCACAGGGCGATGGCGACGACGCATCCCTGGAGCTGCAAACGCCATTTTTCCATTGCGGTCCGGCCATCGCTGGCGCGAGCGGGCAGGGGGGCGGCCTTTTCATCCAGCGCGATCACGACCAGATCGAGGTCCGGCGCGTGGCGGGCCAGCCGATCGGCGAAGCCGCTGCGGTCCCACCAGCGCCTTTTTTGCTGGCGGCCAATCACTATCTTGCCGAGGTTATGCTCGCGGGCGTAGTGCAGAACGGCCCGTTCTTCAGAAGGATCGGCGAGGGTCGCGGTTTCCGCCCCCAGTTCCTGAGCCAGCCTGAGCGCGGCGAGGATCGCCCGCCGTTTCGCTTCCGGCAGGCGATGCAGAGAGGGGGTTTCCACATACACCGCATGCCAGACGCTCCCCAGCCTGGCCGCGAGGCGGGCAGCGGCGCGAACCAGCTTTTCGCTGCCGGTGTTGTGGCCGATGCAGAGCAAAATGGCGTCGCGGGTGTGCCAGACTTTTTCCTGTCCCTGACGATCGCGCCAGGCGCGCATTTGCTCATCGACACGATCGGCGGTACGGCGCAGCGCCAGCTCGCGCAGGGCGATCAGGTTGCCCTTGCGAAAGAAGTTCTCAATAGCCCGCTCGGCCTGGCCGCCGATATAGACTTTCCCTTCATTGAGCCGCTGGCGGAGATCGTCGGGAGGCAGGTCGACCAGTACCACATCGTCGGCGGCGTCGAAGAACGGATCGGGGACGGTTTCACGGACCTGCACGCCGGTGATGCCGCTGACGACGTCGTTCAGGCTCTCGAGGTGCTGGACGTTAACGGTGGTAAACACGTCGATACCGGCTTCCAACAGCTCTTCGACGTCCTGCCAGCGTTTAGGATGACGGGAGCCGGGCGCGTTGCTGTGCGCCAGCTCATCGACGAGGATCAGCGCCGGGCGGCGGGCCAGGGCGCCGTCAAGGTCAAACTCTTTAACGTAGCGCCCGCGGTGGGAGAGGCGGCGCTGGGGCAGGGTGCTGAGTCCTTCAAGCATCGCCGCCGTCTCTTTACGCCCGTGGGTTTCCGCCACGCCAATCAGAATATCCAGCCCCTGGGCGCGCAGCCGCTGCGCTTCCGCCAGCATCGCCCAGGTTTTCCCCACCCCCGCGCAGGCGCCGAAAAAAACCTTTAACTTACCGCGATGCGGGGCGGCGGTGTGTTGCAGCAGGCGATCGGGGTCCGGACGCAGCGGCTCGTCACTCATTTCACTTATCCTTCAGGGCATCCAGCGACATATTCAGCTGCAGTATATTTACCACAGGTTGGCCGAGAAAGCTGAGCAACGGTTTTTGCGTTGCCTCGTTGACCAGTTGCGTGACCTGCTCCACGCTCAGCTGCCGGGCTTTGGCGACGCGCGGCGCCTGCCACAGGGCGGCGGCCGGGGTCAGGCTGTAATCCAGTCCGCTCGCCGAAGCGGTGACCAGCTGCACCGGAACCCTGGACGTGGCGTCCGGGTTGGCGACGCGCAGGGTCTGCACTCGTTCGCTGATGGCTTTATCCAGCGCCGGATTGCTGGCGGCGAGGTTGCTGCCGCCGGATGCCAGCGGATTATCCGGCATCTCCGCCGTGGCGGATGGGCGACCCTGGAAATAGCCCGGCGCGGTAAAGTTCTGCCCGATAAGGCTGGAACCGCGCACTTCGCCGTCAATCCTCAGCAGCGAGCCGTTGGCCTGCTGCGGGAACCACCACTGTCCTAGCGCGGTGGTTAATAGCGGATAGACGCCGCCGGTGAGCAGCGTTAACAGAATAAACAGCACAACAGCAGGACGAATCAATGACATGGTTTTTTCCTCACATCAGCCCGGTCAGGGTCAGTAACAGGTCGATCGCTTTGATACCGATAAACGGCACCAGCAGTCCGCCCAGGCCATAGACCCACAGGTTGCGGCGCAGCATCGCCGAGGCCGTCAGCGGCTTATAGCTCACCCCCTTCAGCGCCAGCGGGATCAGGAAGATGATAATCAGCGCATTAAAAATCACCGCGCTCAGGATCGCCGAAGAGGGCGAGTGCAGATGCATCACGTTAAGCATCGCCAGCGGCGGATAGACCGCGGCAAAGGCGGCCGGAATGATGGCAAAGTACTTCGCCACGTCATTGGCGATACTGAAGGTGGTTAATGAACCGCGGGTCATCAGCATCTGTTTACCGATGTGCACGACCTCGATCAGTTTGGTGGGGTTGGAGTCGAGGTCCACCATGTTACCCGCCTCTTTCGCCGCCTGGGTACCGGAGTTCATCGCCACCGCGACGTCGGCCTGCGCCAGCGCCGGGGCGTCGTTGGTACCGTCGCCGGTCATCGCCACCAGCCGTCCTTCCGACTGATACTGGCGGATTAACGCCAGCTTGGCTTCCGGCGTCGCTTCGGCGAGAAAGTCGTCCACGCCCGCTTCCGCGGCGATAGCGGCGGCGGTCAGGCGGTTATCTCCGGTGATCATCACCGTTTTAATCCCCATTTTACGCAGCTGGGCAAAACGCTCTTTGATGCCGCCTTTGACGATATCTTTCAGCGAAATAATCCCCAGCACCCGCTCGCCTTCGGCGACCACCAGCGGCGTGGCGCCAAGACGCGCCACGTCTTCAACCTGTTTATCGACATCGGCCGGGAAGTGGCCGCCGTTAGCCTCAACGTGGCGGCGAATGGCATCCACGGAACCTTTACGGATCATCCGCTGGTCGATGTTAATCCCGCTCATCCGGGTCTGGGCGGTAAAGGGCACGAAGGTGGCGTGCAGCGATTGCAGATCGCGCTCGCGCAGATTAAAGCGCTGCTTTGCCAGCACCACGATGCTGCGGCCTTCCGGCGTTTCGTCGGCCAGCGAAGAGAGCTGGGCGGCATCGGCAAGGGTTTTCTCTTCCACGCCCTGCGCGGGCAGGAACGCTGAAGCCTGGCGGTTGCCGAGGGTAATGGTGCCGGTTTTATCCAGCAGTAGAACGTCGACATCGCCCGCCGCTTCAACCGCGCGTCCGCTGGTGGCAATCACGTTCGCGCCGAGCATGCGGCTCATCCCGGCGACGCCGATAGCCGACAGCAGGCCGCCGATAGTGGTCGGGATCAGGCACACCAGCAGCGCCACCAGCACCGTCACGCTGACCGCGTTACCGCTCCAGGCGGAGAAGGGCCAGATGGTGGCGGTGGCCAGCAGGAACACCAGGGTCAGGGCGATAAGCAGGATCGTCAGGGCGATTTCGTTCGGCGTCTTGCGGCGCTGGGCGCCTTCAACCATGGCGATCATCCGGTCAAGGAAGGTTTCGCCCGGGTTGACGCTGCAGCGGATCACCAGCCAGTCGGAGAGAATACGCGTCCCTCCGGTCACCGAGGCGAAGTCGCCGCCGGATTCGCGGATAACCGGCGCGGATTCGCCGGTAATGGCGCTTTCATCCACGGACGCGCCGCCTTCGATAACCTCGCCGTCGCAGGGAATAATATCCCCCGCTTCGACCAGCACCACGTCGCCTTTACGCAGATCTTCAGCGGGTACGTGGTCAATTTGCGCATCGTGCTGCGGCGCGCGCAGCTTACGGGCAAAGGCGGTCTTTTTGACCCCCTTCAAGCTGTTGGCCTGCGCTTTACTGCGGCCTTCGGCCATCGCTTCGGCGAAATTGGCGAACAGGACGGTGAACCACAGCCAGAGACTAATGGCGGCGGTAAAACCGGCGCTGCCGGCGATATGCCCGCTGGCCATGGCGATAGCGAGCAGGGTGGTCAGCAGGCTGCCGATCCAGACGATAAACATCACTGGGTTACGCCACTGTACGGCAGGGCTCAGTTTTTTCACGGCGTCCAGCAGCGCCTGGCGCACCAGCGTCGGCTCCAGCAGGGCTAATGATTTGCGACTCATAACAGGTTGCTCCGCAATCGCTTAAAGTAAGGAAAAGTGTTCCGCCAGCGGGCCGAGCGCCAGCGCGGGAATAAAGGTCAGGGCGCCCACCAGCAGTACGGTGCCGATCAGCAGGCCGATAAACAGCGCGTCGTGGGTGGCGAGCGTGCCGCTGCCGGCGGGCTGAATTTTCTTGGTCACCAGCGAACCGGCAATGGCCATCACCGGGATAATCACCGCGAAGCGGCCAACCAGCATGCAGAACGCCAGCAGCAGGTTCCAGAACGGCGTCGCCGCGCTCAGGCCGCCAAAGGCGCTGCCGTTGTTGTTGGCCGCGGAGGTGACGGCGTACAGCACTTCGCTGAAGCCGTGCGGTCCGGGGTTGAACATGCCCGCGCGCCCGGCCTCGGTCATCATTGCCAGCGCCGTACCGAGCAGCACCAGCGTTGGGGTCACGAGGATCGCCAGCGCGATCATTTTCATTTCGCGCACGTCGATCTTTTTGCCGAGGTATTCCGGTGTGCGGCCAATCATCAGCCCGGCGATGAAGACCGCCAGCATGACGAACAGCAGCATGCCGTACAGGCCAGAGCCCACGCCGCCGAAGACCACTTCGCCTATCTGCATCAGCCACATCGGCACCATCCCGCCCAGCGCGGTAAAGGAGTCATGCATGGCGTTGACCGCGCCGCATGACGCGGCGGTGGTGACCACGGCGAACAGGCTGCTGGCGAGAATGCCGAACCGGCTCTCTTTGCCTTCCATATTCAGGCTACTATCGGCGCCAAGGCTCAGCAGATGCGGGTCTCCGCCCACATCACTACCGCCACGCAGACGATGAAGATCAGCGTCATCGCCCACAGAATCGCGCGTCCCTGACGGCGGTCGCCCACCACCTCGCCGAAGGCGAAGCACAGCGCCGCCGGGATGAGAAAGATCGCCAGCATCTGCACCAGGTTGGTCAGCGCGGTGGGGTTTTCAAACGGATGCGCCGAGTTGGCGTTAAAGAAGCCGCCGCCGTTGGTCCCCAGCATTTTTATCGCTTCCTGCGAGGCCACCGGCCCCATCGGCAGCATCTGGCGTACCCCTTCAAGCGAGGTAAATCCCTGATTGGGGGAAAAGCTCTGCGGTACGCCCTGCTGAATAAAGAACAGCGCGATGAGCAGCGAAATCGGTAGCAGCAGCCAGAGGGTGATGCGGGTCAGGTCGACCCAGGCGTTGCCCAGGGTGCTGACTTTCTGTCGGGCATAGGCGCGGGTGAGGGCAAAGATCACCGCGATGCCGGTGGCGGCGGAGAGGAAGTTTTGCACCGCCAGCCCGGCCATCTGGCTAAGACTACTCATGGTGGTTTCACCGGCATAGGCCTGCCAGTTGGTGTTGCTGACAAAGCTCACCGCCGTATTCAGCGCCAGGTCCCACGACAGGCCGGGCAGATGCTGCGGGTTGAGCGGCAGCGAGCCCTGGAACGTCAGCAGCGCGAACAGCGCCGCCAGACCCAGCGTGTTAAACAGCAGGATAGCGAATAAATATTGATACCAGTTCATCTCCTGCGAACGAATGCCCGCCGCCCGCCATAAACCGCGTTCGATACCGGCCAGGCCCGGTAGCGGGGCATCATTGATCATGGTCGCCAGCGCCGCGCCCAGCGGACGCGCCAGGATCATTAGTAGCAGAATAAAGCTCGCAATGAGCAAAAATCCTTGAGCGGCCATCAGAATGCCTCCGCGTGTATCAGGGCATAAACCAGATAAACCAGCAACAGGAACACCAGCGCTACGCCAGCGATTACGCCTGCAGTCACAATTCACCTCCGGGTGTCTTTTCGATTTACGAGGAGAATAGGCAGTCGGGCGCAAAGATTTCGCAAAAATCAGCGATGGGGGTGTAAAAAAAATATAAAAATCACCAAGCCCACAATTTAACTAAGGATTAGTATTAATTTAACTTTTTTGTAACTAAGTTACCGGATGAATGTAAATAAAAGCTAAATAGGCGCTTTTTAGTGGTCGGATGAGTAGTAAAATTACAGCCAAAGCGGTACTATTTTAAGCAGAGAAACATTGTAACTTTTCCGGCCTTGCTTGCCGGCCTGACAAAGGGGAGAGAAATTATGGCGTTGTACAAAACTTATCCTGCTCATATCATCTTTGCGCGTCGCGCTTTCGCCGTGACGGCTGGCGTGCTGGCGCTGCCGGTAATGCTGTTCTGGAAAGACCGCGCGCGTTTTTACAGCTGGCTGCACCGCGTGTGGGCAAAAACCAGCGAACAGCCGGTATGGATGGCGCAGGCGGAAAAGGCCTCCGCAGATTTTTATTAACCTTTGCAGATGGCCGAACGGCTAAGCCTGCTGAAGCGCAGGCGCTGCGCCTAAGAATTTTGTTATCAATCACGCCGCCGGTTTATCCGGCGGTTTTTTTTGCCTGGAGTGGCTTACACTTATTAACTTCCCGCAGGCTAAGCCCGGGGGATAGCTGTTTTAGACGTCGTATGTATCCATTTTAATGATGAAAGGAATGTTATGGCCACCCATCTGGTCTGGTTTCGCGCGGATTTGCGCATGCACGATAATCTGGCGCTCGCTGCCGCCTGCCGCGATCCCCATGCCGAGGTGCTGGGGTTATTTATCGCCACGCCAGGGCAATGGCGCCAGCACGGGATGGCGGCACGTCAGGCTGCATTTATCGTTAGCCATCTTCACAGCCTGCAAGCGGCGCTGGCGGAAAAGGGGATCCCGCTGCACGTTGAACAGGCGGAAGATTTTGCCGCCAGCGTAAAACGGCTCGCCAGCTTCTGCGGGCAGCAGCAGGTCACACATCTGTTTTACAACTATCAGTACGAAATTAACGAACGCCAGCGCGATGCCGCGGTGGAAAATACCCTGGCCGGAGTGACTTGTCAGGGTTTTGATGACAGCGTCCTGCTGCCGCCGGGCAGCGTGCTGACCGGCAATCGCGAAATGTATAAGGTGTTTACGCCGTTTAAAAATGCCTTTCTTCGCCGTTTACAGGAAGCGCTGCCCGAGTGCGTCGCCGCGCCGAAAGTCCGCGCGAGTGGCCCCATCGCTGCCGCCTCTAATGTGGAAATAGACTATCCGCAGACGCCCTTTGATAGCGAGCTGTTCGCCGCGGATGAAAAAAGCGCTATCGCCCGGCTCCGCGGTTTCTGCCAGCAAAAAGCCGCCGATTATGAACAGCAGCGCGATCTTCCCGCCGTCGAAGGAACCAGCCGGCTGTCGCCGTGCCTGGCGGTGGGCGCGCTCTCGCCGCGCCAGTGCCTGCACCGTTTGCTGGTTGAGCAGCCGCGGGCGCTGGATGGCGAAGCCGGGGCGGTATGGCTCAACGAGCTTATCTGGCGCGAGTTTTACCGTCATCTGATGGTTTACTACCCAAACTTGTGTAAAGGTCGCCCTTTTATCGGCTGGACCGATAACGTGGCGTGGCTGGATGATAAATCCGCGCTGCAGGCCTGGCAGCGCGGGCAAACCGGTTTCCCGATTGTCGATGCCGCCATGCGTCAGCTTAATACCACTGGGTGGATGCATAACCGCCTGCGGATGATTGTCGCCAGCTTCCTGGTGAAAGACCTGCGCATCGACTGGCGGCTGGGCGAGCGCTACTTTATCGAACAGCTTATTGATGGCGATCTGGCGGCGAATAACGGCGGCTGGCAGTGGGCGGCCTCCACGGGTACCGATGCCGCGCCCTATTTTCGTATTTTTAACCCGACGACCCAGGGAGAACGCTTCGATAAAGCGGGGCGGTTTATTCGTCACTGGCTGCCGGAGCTGGCCGGAGTGCCAGAGAAAGCGGTGCATCAACCGTGGCTGTGGGCGGAAAAGCAGGGCGTAAAGCTGGATTATCCGCGCCCGATTGTTGACCACAAGCAGGCGCGGCTGGAGACGCTGGCGGCCTGGGAAGCCGCCAGAGAACTTAAGACTCCATCGCCAGGCGACGAGCCCTGATCTTAACGGAGTGATACAGCCAGATCGCCAGCACCAGGCCGACGCAGGCCAGCGCGCCCCAGGTTATCTGGCTGAACACCTCAATGTAGGCGTTAATCGAGTAGTTGATGGCCCCGGCGGCGTCGAACGACCCCTGCGAGGTCTGGTCGGCAATCACCCCCGCCAGATAGTTGGCGATTGCGCCGGAGAGCAGCATATAAATGCCGGTCAGCACGCCGGTCACGCCGGGGATCTGAATGCGGGTGATTTGCGACATCGCAACCGGGTCGATAAACAGCTCGGCAAAGCCCATCACCGCCAGACCCAATACCATTAGCGGCATCGAGGAGTGGCCATAGGCGGCTGACCAGCGGGCGCTGAGGGTCAGGATGCAGAACCCGGCGCTCATCAGGCCGAGGCCCAACGCAAACTTGCCCCAGATGCGCACGGTACGGTTGCCGTTGATATTCTCTTTCACCAGCCACGCCAGCACCACTCCGCAGAGCATCACCGCAAAGGCGTTGACCGACTGGAACATCGCGGTCGGTATTTCATAGCCCATAAAATGGCGGTTAACGAAACGGTCGATATACAGGCTGATGGAACTGCCGCCCTGCTGCGCAAAGGCCCAGAACAGCAGGCTGAAGCAGGTGAGCACCATAATCAGCCGCAGATCTTTACGCTGCCCGGCGGTCTCCGCGCGCAGGTAGATCCGCGTCAGTACCGCCAGGCCGATAACCGTCGCCACAATCAGCGCATAGACCGACCACTCCTGCCAAAACAGCACGGTGATTAGCAGCGGCGCGGCGATCAGCAGCACCAGCAGCCAGCCCCAGTTTGGTAAAACAAAGCTCCGCGCCCGCAGCGCTTCGCGATTGACGCCCCGGGTATGGCGGAAATGGCGGTTGCCGCTGAGGAAAATGACCAGCCCGGCGATCATGCCTACCGCCGCTAGCGCAAAGCCCATCGCCCAGCTGTACTCCTCCTGCACGTAGCCGCAGGCGATTGGCGCAATGATAGACCCGACGTTGCCCGCCGCGTACATCAGCGAAAAACCGCCGTCGCGGCGCGGGTCGGTGGGTTCATACAGTTCGCCGAGCAGGCAGCTGACGTTGGATTTAAACAGCCCGTAGCCGCAGACAATAATCGCCAGCGACAGATAGAGGAAGGTGGGGGCGATTTCGCTGGCGCCGAGCACCAGATGGCCGATGGCCATCAACAGCGCGCCGAGCATCACCGCCATGCGGTTGCCCAGCAGCTTATCGGCCAGGAAGCCGCCGAGAATCGGCGTGACGTAAACTAAAGAACAGTAGGCGCTGAACAGCGCATAAGCGTGATTATCGTCATACTTGAGCTGATTGGTGAGATAAAGAATCAGCAGCGCGCGCATGCCGTAAAAGCTGAAGTATTCCCAGATTTGCAGCGCGACGACGTAATAAATCGCCCGCGGCTGTGAGGATTGTGTGTTCATGTAATGCTTCGTCCTGCCATAAAAAAGAAAGTCGATCTTTCTGCATGAATAGCTATTAACTAGCGATATTCATGGCGTTATAGGCTTTCTGGTTATTTAATATGCTGTAATAGTGCATAAATATACACGAATGCGCGCAGGAGGGAGTAGACAAATTGCGGGATTTCGCGAAAAGTCAAAATGGACGGCGAAGCGGCAGAACTATCGACTGACCGGGCGGATACCGTTATGTTATCCCTCTGCATAGAATGATGACCTGGTGGAGCGGCAATGAAAAATAGTGAACTGGAACAACTGATTAATGAAAAGCTGAATAGCGCGGCCATCAGTGATTACGCCCCCAATGGGCTTCAGGTGGAAGGGCGCGAGACGATACAAAAAATCGTCACCGGCGTAACCGCCAGCCAGGCGCTGCTGGATGAAGCCGTGCGCCTGGAGGCCGATGCGGTGATCGTCCATCACGGCTACTTCTGGAAAGGTGAATCGCCGGTGATTCGCGGCATGAAGCGCAACCGCCTCAAAACGCTGTTGGCTAACGACATTAACCTCTACGGCTGGCACCTGCCGCTTGATGCCCACCCGGAACTGGGCAATAACGCCCAGCTGGCGTCGCTGCTCGGCATCAACGTGATGGGCGAAATCGAGCCGCTGGTGCCGTGGGGCGAACTGTCGATGGCGGTATCGGGTCTGGAACTGGCTTCGTGGATTGAAGCGCGGCTGGGACGCAAACCGCTGTGGTGCGGCGACACCGGGCCGGACAAAGTCGCTCGCGTGGCGTGGTGCACCGGCGGCGGCCAGAGCTTTATCGACAGCGCCGCCCGCTTTGGCGTCGACGCGTTTATTACCGGTGAGGTTTCAGAGCAAACCATCCACTCGGCGCGCGAGCAGGGGCTGCATTTTTACGCCGCCGGGCACCATGCCACCGAGCGCGGCGGAATTCGCGCGTTAAGCGAATGGCTAACGGAAAATACCGAACTGGACGTCACGTTTATTGATATCCCCAACCCGGCTTGATGAACGGAGGCAAAAGTGCAGCGAGCGCGTTGTTATTTGTTAGGTGAAACGGCAGTGGTACTGGAGCTTGAGCCGCCGGTAACGCTCGAAAGCCAGAAGCGGATCTGGCGGTTAGCCCAGCGGCTGGTAGGCCATACCGAGGTGGTGGAAGCCATCCCGGGTATGAACAACATTACCGTGATATTGCGTAATCCGCAGCAGACGGCGTGGGATGCGATTGAGCGCCTGCAGCTCTGGTGGGAGGAGTGCGATACGCTCGAACCGGAATCGCGGCAGGTGTCGGTTCCGGTGGTTTACGGCGGCGAATACGGACCGGATCTGGGGGAAATTGCCCGCCACAGCGGCCTGAGCGAGAAGCAGGTGGTTGAGCTGCATTCGTCGGTGGAGTACGTGGTGTGGTTCCTCGGCTTTCAGCCGGGTTTCCCGTATTTCGGCGGCCTGCCAGAAAAGCTGGCGATGCCGCGACGGGCGGAGCCGCGCCTGCTGGTGCCCGCCGGGTCCGTCGGTATTGGCGGCGCGCAAACCGGGATCTATCCGCTGGCGACGCCGGGGGGGTGGCAGCTGCTGGGGCGTACGCCGCTGGCGCTATTTGATCCGAAGCGCAAGGAACCGGTGCTGCTGCGTTCCGGCGACAGAGTGCGTTTCGTGCCGCAAAAGGAGGGCGTATGTTAAAAATTATCCGCGCCGGAATGTATACCTCGGTGCAGGACGGCGGGCGTGAAGGGCTGCGTCAGCTGGGCATCAGCCGCTGCGGCGCGATGGATAAGCCGGCGCTGGTCACCGCCAATCTGCTGGTGGGTAACGGCGCCAACGCCGCGGCGCTGGAGATAACCCTGGGCCAGGTGGATATTCAGTTTGAGCGTAGCGGCTGGTTTGCGCTGACCGGCGCCGCCTGCGAGGCGAAGCTCGATGGCGAGCCGGTATGGGTGGGCTGGCGAACGGCGGTCAAGGCCGGGCAGCATCTGGTGCTCAAGAATCCCCAGCACGGCGTGCGCAGCTATCTGGCGGTGGCGGGGGGAATTGCGGTGCCGAAGGTGCTGGGTTCGCGCAGCACTGACCTGAAAGTGGGAATTGGCGGCCTTGAAGGGCGACGCTTGCAGGACGGCGACCGGCTGAAGCTGGGGAAATCGGATAAGCAGTTCCGCGGACCGCGCGGCGTGAAGCAGCTGCCCATCGGCAACCGCATCCGCGCGCTGCCCGGGCCGGAGTACCAGGAGTTCGATAGCGTGTCGCAGGACGCCTTCTGGCGTTCGCCGTGGCGGCTTAGCCCGCAGAGCAATCGCATGGGCTACCGCCTGCAGGGGCAACCGCTGAAGCGAATGACCGATCGCGAGATGCTGTCCCACGGCCTGCTGCCTGGGGTGGTGCAGGTTCCGCATAACGGCCAGCCCATCGTACTGATGAACGACGCGCAGACCACCGGCGGCTATCCGCGGATTGCGACCATTATCGAAGCCGACATGTACCAGTTGGCGCAGATCCCGCTGGGACAACCGATCCACTTTGTTCCCTGCTCCCTGGAGGAAGCGCTGAAAGCGCGCGCCGACAGGCAACGTTACTTTGAACAACTGGCATGGAGACTTAACGATGAAGATTGATTTAAACGCCGATCTCGGCGAAGGCTGCGCCAACGATAGCGCGCTGCTACAGCTGGTCTCTTCCGCCAATATCGCCTGCGGTTTCCATGCGGGCGATGCGCTAATGATGCTGCAGTGCGTCCGCGAAGCGCTGAAATATGGCGTCGCGGTGGGCGCGCATCCCAGCTTTCCCGACCGGGAAAATTTTGGCCGTACGGCGATGCAGCTGCCGCCGGAAACGGTTTATGCGCAAACGCTGTATCAGGTTGGCGCGCTGGCGGCGCTGGTGCGCGCTCAGGGCGGCGAGCTGCGGCACGTCAAGCCGCACGGTATGCTCTATAACCAGGCGGCAAAAGATCCGCAGCTAGCTGACGCTATCGCCAAAGCGGTATATGACGTTGACGCGGGTCTGGTGCTGGTGGGCCTGGCGGGCAGCGAGCTGATTCGCGCCGGGCAGCGTTATCAGCTGACCACTCGCCAGGAGGTCTTCGCCGACCGCGGCTATCTGGCGGACGGCAGCCTGGTGCCGCGTACCCAGCCCGGCGCGCTGATCGAAAGCGAAGAACAGTCGCTGGCGCAAACCCTGGAAATGGTGCAGCACAGCCGGGTGCGCAGTATCACCGGCGAATGGGCGCACGTGGTGGCGGAAACCGTCTGCCTGCACGGTGACGGCGAGCACGCGCTGGATTTTGCGCGCCGCTTGCGCGCGGCGTTTGCCGGGCGCAATATACAGGTCAGTGCGGAAGTGCAAGAATAAAAACAATAAAATCAATTTCTTAAAATTAGACAACAACTCACAACAACATACAGGATGTTACTATGGGAGAGTCATTATCTCTCTGGCCACTGATCGGCATTGCGGCGATCGTGGTCGGATTTGTTCTGCGTTTTAACCCGGTGCTGGTGGTTATTGTCTCCGGGATCATCACCGGTCTGACGGCGCATATGCCGATCGCGACCATTCTGGAAAAGCTGGGTGAAGGGTTTCTCAATACCCGCAACCTGCCGTTTATTCTGCTGCTGCCGCTGGCGGTGATTGGCCTGCTGGAGCGGCACGGGCTGAAAGAGCGCGCGCAGATGTGGATCGCGAAGATCCGCAGCGCCACCGCCGGTCGTCTGCTTATCGTCTATCTGTTCGTGCGTGAAGTGACCGCGGCGATGGGCCTCACCAGCCTGGGCGGACATCCGCAGATGGTGCGCCCGCTGCTGGCGCCGATGGCGGAAGGGGCGGCGGAGAAAAACTTTGGCGCCTTGCCTGGCGAGGTCCGCTATCGCCTGCGCGCGATGTCGGCGGCGACCGATAACGTCGGCCTGTTCTTCGGGGAAGATATTTTCGTCGCCTTCGGCGCGATTATCTTTATGCATAACTTTATGCTGGAGTCGGGCGGCATTCAGACCGAGCCGCTGCACATCGCCCTGTGGGGGATCCCCACGGCGGTCTGCGCTTTCCTGATCCACTCCGCCCGCCTGTGGCGCCTCGACCGCCATCTCCAGCGTGAGCTGGACAAGGTTAACGCCGGCCAGGCGAAAGGCGGTGCCGTATGAATTTTCAGCAAACCTGGCTTTACTGGCTGGCGGGCGTCGTTCTGCTGGTGGTAGCGGTGATGTCATGGCGCGATAAGGCCAACCCGCGCAGGCTGACAACCGGCCTGTTCTGGGGGCTGTACGGCCTGGTGTTTCTGTTTGGCGACTGGACCTATGAGCTGGTCGGCGACAAGCGCACCGTCAATATCGGCGTTGGCGTGGTGGTGGTGGTACTGGCGCTGATCGCCGGTTTTGGCGGCGTGCGCCTCGGTCGCTATCATCAGCGCTCGCAGGAAGAACGTACCGCCAGCGCCGCGCGTCTTGGCAACCGGCTGTTTTTCCCGGCGCTGGCGATACCGGTGGTGACGGTGATCGGCGTGCTGCTGTTTAATAATCTCCCCTCGCTGCAGATCGCTATCTTTGGTCCGGGCAATCACGCCACGCTGATCACGCTGTTTTCAATGACCGCAGGTACGCTGCTCGGCCTGGTGATGGCTATCCGCATGACCCATGAAACGGCGGCGCAGCCGTTGCAGGAAGCTCGTCGCCTGCTGGATTCCGTGGGCTGGGCGTTTATTTTGCCGCAGATCCTCGCGGTGCTCGGGCTGCTGTTTACCGCCGCGGGCGTCGGCAATAGCATCTCCTGGCTGACGCAGCACTATCTGGCGGTAGACAGCCGGTTTATCGCCGTGGCCGTCTATACCTTGGGTATGGCGCTGCTGACGATGGTGATGGGCAACGCTTTCGCCGCGTTTCCCATCGTGACGGCGGGCGTCGGGATCCCGATTCTGGTGCTGCAGCACGGCGGTAACCCGGCGGTGATGGCGGCAATTGGCATGTTCTCCGGCTACTGCGGGACCCTGATGACCCCAATGGCGGCGAACTTCAATATCGTCCCGGCCGCGCTGCTGGAGTTGCCGGATAAAAACGCGGTGATCAAAGCCCAGGTGCCGACCGGCGTTATGCTGCTTATCGTGAACGTATTTTTGCTCTATTTCCTGATGTTCCTGTAAGGAGGGATCATGGCTGGCGTACTGATTACCGGTTTTGAACCGTTTGGCGGCGAAGCGGTTAACCCTTCGTGGGAAGTGGTAAAGCGGCTGGACGGCGCTATCATCGCCGGGCAGCCGGTGGTGGCGCGGCAGCTGCCGTGCGTCTTTGGCGACGCCCTTACGGCGCTGAACGCCGCGCTGGATGAGCTGAAACCTGTCTTAACGCTGGCGATTGGCCAGGCGGGCGGTCGCGTCGACATCACCGTTGAACGGGTGGCGATCAACGTCGATGATGCGCGGATCCCGGACAATAAAGGCCTGCAGCCGATCGACGTGCCGATCGTAGCCGGAGGCCCGGCGGCGTACTTCAGCACGCTGCCGATCAAAGCGATCGTGACCGCCCTGCGGAGCAAAGGCATTCCGGCGTCGGTGTCGCAGACGGCGGGGACGTTTGTCTGTAATCACGTGATGTATGGCCTGCTGCATAGCCTGCGTCATCGCAGCGGCGCGAAGGGCGGGTTTATCCATATACCGTATTTGCCGGAGCAGGCCGCGGCTCACCCCGGCGAAGCGAGTATGGCGGTAGACACGGTGCGTGCGGCGCTGGAAACGGCTATCGCCGTTGCCCTGCAGCAGGACGGGGACGTGAAAGTCGGCGGCGGCGCAACGCATTAACACAAGGATAAGATTATGCCGGAAGGTCCGGAAATTCGCCGCGCGGCGGATAGCCTGGAAGCGGCGATTAAAGGCGAACCCCTGACCGGGGCGTGGTTCGCCTTCCCGCAGTTACAACAATACCAATCTCAGCTGGTCGGCCAGCGAGTGACGCACATTGAAACTCGCGGCAAGGCGCTGCTGACCCACTTCTCCGGCGGGCTAACGCTGTATAGTCACAATCAGCTGTACGGCGTCTGGCGAGTGGTGGACGCGGGAGAGCAGCCTGAAACGACGCGCGTTCTGCGCGTCCGGCTGCAGACCGCGCGCAGGGCGATTTTGCTCTACAGCGCCTCCGATATTGAAATGCTGACGCCCGAGCAGCTCGCCCGCCATCCATTTTTGCTGCGGGTCGGGCCGGATGTGCTCGATATGCGCCTTAGCGTTGAACAGGTTAAAGCGCGGCTGCTGTCGGCGAAATTTCGCAACCGCCAGTTCTCCGGTCTGCTGCTGGATCAGGCGTTTCTTGCCGGATTAGGCAACTATCTGCGCGTGGAGATCCTCTGGCAGGTGGGGCTGACCGGGCGGCATAAAGCCTCAGAACTGGATGAAAAACAGCTCGATGCGCTGGCGCATGCGCTGCTGGAGATCCCGCGATTGTCCTACAACACCCGCGGTCTGGCCGATGAGAATAAGCACCACGGCGCGCTGTTTCGCTTTAAGGTTTTTCATCGCGAAGGGGAGGCCTGCGAGCGCTGCGGCGGGATTATCGAGAGGACCATGCTGTCGTCGCGGCCGTTTTACTGGTGCCCGGGATGCCAGCAATAAAAAAACGCGCCAGAAGGCGCGTTTTTTGTCGTAGCGATAGCCGACTTAGCGGGCGATATCGTTTTTGAAATCGCGCTTTTCATAGCCGGTATACAGCTGACGTGGACGGGCGATTTTCATGCCGTCGCTGTGCATTTCGTTCCAGTGCGCAATCCAGCCCACGGTACGCGCCATCGCAAAGATAACGGTAAACATGGAGGATGGGATGCCCATCGCTTTGAGGATGATACCGGAGTAGAAATCGACGTTCGGGTAAAGTTTCTTCTCGATGAAGTACGGGTCGTTGAGCGCGATGTGCTCAAGCTCCATGGCCACTTCCAGCAGATCGTCTTTGGTGCCCAGCTCTTTCAGCACTTCATGGCAGGTTTCACGCATAACGGTGGCGCGCGGGTCGTAGTTTTTGTACACCCGGTGGCCAAAGCCCATCAGGCGGAAAGAGTCGTTTTTGTCTTTCGCGCGACGGACGAATTCCGGAATGTGCTCAACGGAGCTGATCTCTTCGAGCATCTTCAGCGCCGCTTCGTTGGCGCCGCCGTGCGCCGGTCCCCACAGGGAGGCAATACCCGCAGCGATGCAGGCAAACGGGTTGGCGCCGGAAGAGCCGGCGGTACGCACGGTGGAAGTCGAAGCGTTTTGTTCATGGTCGGCGTGCAGGATCAGGATACGGTCCATGGCGCGTTCCAGAATCGGGTTCACTTCATATTTTTCACACGGCGTGGAGAACATCATATTCAGGAAGTTACCCGCGTAGGAGAGGTCGTTGCGCGGATAAACGAAAGGCTGGCCGATAGAATATTTGTAACACATTGCCGCCATAGTCGGCATCTTGGAGAGCAGGCGGAATGCGGCGATATCGCGGTGGCGTGGGTTATTCACATCCAGCGAATCGTGATAGAAGGCGGCCAGCGCACCGGTGATACCGCACATAACGGC
>OFCN01000412.1_pt1 | contig 20913 bp, 20 predicted proteins | sample 1520801 | NCBI WGS metagenome assembly OFCN01 (sample SAMEA2699029, study PRJEB24076) | metagenome | biome: Human gut stool | place: Spain | collected 2012-03-20 | reverse complement strand
TGGCGGCGTACAGGTCGGCGGGTGCGGTGGGTTTCTTGATGCTGGGCAGGTTGCCGTCCATGCCGGTGACAAGCAGGCTGTACTGCGGGTAGGTGCCGTCTGCGAAGAGCGCGGTGAGGGCGGCACGTAGCTGTTCCTGTTCCGCTTCGGGCAGGGCGGGTGCGAGGGCCGGGGTGGTGCTCGGGGTTGCGGAGGCGGCCGCCTCGGTGGTGGCGGTTGCGTTTACGGAACCTGCGGGGCGTTTCTGTTCGGTTGCGGCGGATCCGCAGGCGGTGAGGAGGAACATACCGCCGAGGGTGAGGGCGGCGCGGCGGGTGAGGGTGGTGGTCTGGGTGTTGTGCTTGTTGGAAGGCATCTTTTGAGCATAGCGGGCGGATGGGGTGCCTATCGAATTTATGCGCCGGTGCTGGGTTGCTCACGCCGCGCTCCTGCTGCCCCTCACGAACCCTATCTGGGCTACCCGGTACGGCGGCAGGGTGCGCTGGCGGGCGTACTGGCGGACGTGGGACTAGGCTGAACGTTAACAGCGGTGTGAGCGGGGTAAATTACGCTGGTTTTGGCGCCGAATACGCGGTTTCGGTGTGCGTGAACGGGTTACAATGGGTGAGTTCAACACCTAACTTTCGCACCTTGCGCGCCGAAGTCGCCGCGAAAGTGACTCTAACTCACGAGAAAGAAGGTTCCGATGGAACTCGACGTCACTATTGAAATTCCCCGCGGCTCCCGCGTGAAGTACGAAGTGGACCACGAGACCGGCCGCCTGCGCCTGGACCGTGTGCTGTTCACCTCCATGCAGTACCCCACCGCTTACGGCTACTTCGAGAACACCCTCGGTGAGGACGGCGACCCCCTGGACGCAATGCTAATCCTGGACGTTGACGTTGTTCCCGGCGTGCTGGTTGAGTCCCGACCGATTGCAGTGTTCAACATGACCGATGAGGCTGGCGGCGACGCTAAGGTTCTGTGCGTTCCCACCGACAAGCGCTACGACCACATCAAGTCCCTGGCTGATGTTCCCGAGCAGCTGAAGGCTGAGATTCAGCACTTCTTCGAGCGTTACAAGGACCTGGAGCCCGGCAAGTGGGTTAAGGGCGAGGGCTGGGATGACCTGGCTGCTGCTGAGAAGATGGTCCAGGAGGCTATCGACCGTTTCGCAGCTGAGGGTCACTAAGCTGCCGCACCGTTAGGTGCATCAGGTTTTGGAGGGGGCGTGTTCCCCGCTTTCGGTTCGTGCGAGTTTTCGTGCGTGCTGGAGGCGGCGGGCACGCCCCCTTTTTTTTGTGTTCCTTGGCTGTGTTTGGAGGTTCCGCGGAAGGGTGTGTAGCCGAACTATTCTTCGGAAAATAGCCTCAGAGCACCCTTGGGAGTGCTAATATGGGCATATTACGAAGAATACTTCGTATAACTTGAGGTTCTGCAGCGGTGAGGAGGAAACCCCTATGGCATTCGATGCAACAGGGTTCGCGCAAGAATTTGGTGCGCAGGTTCGTGCCGTCCGCAAGTACGAAAAAATCACCCAAATGGAGTTGGCGTGGATGGTCGGACTCAGCGATAAAACAATCCGCGATATTGAGCGTGGGCTGCCCGGTCCGTCAATTGGCGCGGTCCTCAAGGTCGCCCAAGAGCTCGGCATCGAGCTGGCCATCACCAACCCCCTCACCTAACCCCTCCCGCACACTGCGATAGAAAACAGAACCTGGAGAAAAGCCATGACAGATGAACTTATGGCAGATGTCTATAAAGATGGTGTTCTCGCCGCATATTTGAGGCGAGACGCCAACGGGCTGATTCATTTCACCTATCGCGCAGATTATGAAGGCCCGGCAATTGCCACGAGCCTGCCTTTAAACGCGGAATATACCGCAGAATCAATTCCTCCTTTCTTTCAGAATCTTTTGCCCGAAGGCTATAGGCTCGACGTCGTTAGCTCCGAGAAAAAAATCAGCAAAAATAACACCCTGGGCTTATTGCTGGTGATTGGTTCTGACGTTCCTGGCGATGTGCAAATTATTGAGCACGGGCGGGAACTGTACACCGCTCCAGCTGCATTGGTGAACAACCCTGAGGTTGTTTCCTTTGCAGAACTTATAGGCACGGTTGACCGCCGTGGACTGCCTGGCGTTCAAGAAAAGCTGAGTGCCGTCATGAAAACCCTGCCCGTGCATTGGACGGGCGCCGGCTACGATGCGCTTCTGAAAATCAGCCCACAACGCATGCCCGGGCTCGTGGAAAACGAAGCTGCCCACCTCACGGCGGCCGCACTCATGGGCATTCCTGTAGCTCAGCATGAGCTTGTCTATGATCGAGACGGCGTATCAGGTTTGATGGTCTCCCGTTTCGACCGAACACCCTCCGGGGGGCGCATCGCTATGGAGGATGGCGCACAGATTTTGGGTGTTCCTTCGGGTGAGAAATACACGGAAGATAACCCTGCTGTGACAACAGAAAGTGTCATTCAAGCAATGGTGAAGCTTGCTGCTTCCCCTGCTATTGCCCGCAGGAATCTTTACATGCATTTTCTCTACGCTTGGCTGACTGGCAACGGTGACCTGCACGCAAAAAATATCTCGCTCCTCAAGGGACGCCGTGGATGGGAAGTAGCTCCTATCTACGACATCCCCTGTTCGCTCGTGCACATTAAATCTTTATCCATGGCGCTTAGCGTCAACGGAAAAGATAATTCGAATCCCGGTGACGGTTCGCCGCCCGAAGATTGGAAGATTACTGTTGACGATTGGCTTGCTCTCGCAGGGACTATCGGTCTTCCGCCTAAGGTGCAGAAAGACGCTCTAACTCGTGCTCTCAAAGCGGCTCGAGCAGTTCGCTGGCCCACAGACCGAGCCGCCCCGGGATATGTTTTCAACTCGAATGCCTCACCGTTTAAGGCCATGCAGAAAGAGTTGGAACGCCGCCAGGACGAGTTTGAAGAGTACCTTCATACGCGCTCCTAAGGCTCCTGACTTCTTGAGCCTTCGTTATTTCTAAATTCTCCTCGTGAAGTATCTATGTACATAGATACTTCGCAATTTCTATAAAGGAACCACCATGCAGAATGGACGCGCAGGACGCCTGCACCCCGCCGTCGGCACTGCCCGCCGCCACCTCGCTGCCGCCCTCGAAAAGCTCCTGGGCGCCGGAAGCATTAAAGCTACCGGGCGCTCCCGCACCAGCCGCACCGCACCCGAGCCGGACGCCGCCGACCTGCCCCTGCTCCTGGTCGCCTGCAGCGGCGGCCCCGACTCCCTCGCGCTGGCAGCCATTGCCGCGCACTTCGCCCGCCGCGGCGACGTGCGCGTAGGCGCCATCATCGTCGACCACAGCCTACAAGAAGACTCCGCCGCTGTTGCTGCGCAGACCGCGCAGACCCTCACCGACCTGGGGCTTCACCCCGTCATCACTGAAAAAGTGCAGGTTCCCGTCGGGAATATGGGCCCCGAAATGGCGGCGCGCACCGCCCGTTACACCGCCTTCACCAAAGCCGTTGAAGCCACCGGCGCCCGCGCCGTACTGCTCGGCCACACCCTCGACGACCAGGCAGAAACCGTGCTGCTCGGCCTGAGCCGTGGCTCCGGCACCCGCTCCCTGGCGGGCATGCCGCCCGTGCGCGTCGAAGAGGGCGTTACCTACCTGCGCCCCTTCCTCGGCCTGCGCCGCACCGACATGCTCGACATCTGCGACGCCGAAACCCTCACCCCCTGGATTGACCCGACCAACGCCGATGAAACGCTGATGCGCGCCCGCATCCGCCACAGCGTGCTGCCCTACCTTGAGGAGCATCTCGGCGGAGACGTCGCCCGCTCCCTGGCGCGCACCGCCGCCGTGGCCGGCCCCGACGCCGACTACCTCGATGAACAGGCTCGCGAGGCTTTCGAACGGGTGCTGCTACCCGCCGGAACCGCCGTGCGTGGCATCGAACGTGAGGATGCCATACTGCTGGACCGTACGCAGGTGGCGGCGCTACACCCGGCGCTGCGCCTGCGCGTGCTCGCCGCCGCCTGCAAGGCCGCCGGGGGAGAGAACCCTGGCTTTGAGCGCCTGCAGGCGCTGGACGCCTTCGCCGCAGAATACGCGGTAGCGGGCCCGGTTCAGATGCCCGGTCACGTGAGCGCCTACCGCCGCCGCAAGGTTGCGCACCCGGTGGCCGGTGAGCGCGTGGATGCGCTGGTCCTCGTGCCCACCCGCGGGTAGCCGCCGCTCTGCCGCCGAGGCTTCGTCCCCGCCTGCCACAAACCTGCCTCCCGGACCGCCGACAGCGCCCCACATGTCACTTTGGGTATTGTTCCGGTCTCGTGATGGGGGCCCTGCGGGGGTGTGAGGGCGTGGTGAGGTGCGCCGAAGCACGTTTTTAAGTCATACTTAAAGCGAACACCATCCACATTATCCGGTGCGGGGTGCCCGCCAGCGAGCGGTCTGCGCCCTCCCGGAGGCGCAGTAGCGTCCAATATACGAAGGAATTATCGTGCAGGCTATCGACGTGAAGGACGATATCAAGAACGTACTCTTCACCAAGGAAGAGATCAATGCGAAGATCGCCGAGCTGGCGGCTCGCATCGACGAAGACTACGCCGGCAAGGACGTGTTGCTCGTAGGCGTGCTGAAGGGCGCCGTCATGGTGATGGCTGACCTCTCCCGCGCGCTGAAGGGCCACTACACCATGGACTGGATGGCTGTCTCCTCCTACGGCTCCGGCACCAAGTCCTCCGGTGTGGTCCGCATCCTGAAGGACCTGGACACCGACCTGGTCGGCCGCGACGTGCTGATTGTTGAGGACATCATCGACTCCGGTCTGACCCTGGCCTGGCTGCAGCAGAACCTGATTTCTCGCGGCGCCGCAACCGTTGAGATTTGCGCCCTCCTCCGCAAGCCCAAGGTCGTCAAGGCTGACGTCAACGTCAAGTATGTTGGCTGGGACATCGAGCCCGAGTTCGTGGTCGGTTACGGTCTGGACTTCGCTGAGAAGTACCGCAACCTGGACTGCGTCGCAACCCTGCACCCGCACGTGTACTCCTAAACTTCATCGTCGGCACCCGAAACGCCGATACACGCCCCGCTTCTTGCTGTTCGTGCGGAGGCGGGGCGTTCCCGTACTCGCACGCGGGTGGGGAGGGCTACCTATGCTTTAGCCCGCAGGTGAAATAGAGAAGAAGGGTACCTGGCCCCCGGCCGCGGTAGGGTACATTTAAGGTTGCATCGTTGGGTGTTCCGGCACGAAAATGCCGCAACCCCGACGGGTTACAGCCGCAACGTAAGGACAAAGCATTGGCGCAAAACCCCAATACTCCGCAGAAAGGCTCGGAGGGCTTCCTGAAGAAGCTGATTAACGGCCCCTGGTTCTGGCCGGGCGCAATCGCCGTGGTCATGCTGGCGTTCTTCATGAGCTCCCTCTTCGGTCAGACCTCGCGTCAGGTGGACACGAACGTGGGTCTTCAGTTGCTCAACGACCACCAGGTCAAGAGCGCGAAGATTTACGACGGTGATCAGCGCGTGGAGCTGCAGCTCAAGGAGGACTACAAGAAGGGCAACGACAACTACGGTAAGTCGGTGCGCTTCTATTACGTGCAGCCTCGCGGCGACGAAGTTGCTAAGGCAATGGAATCTGCCGAGCTGGAAAGCTACACGGACCAGCCGGTTGAGCACAGCTTCTTGAGCTCGCTGGTGTCCTTGTTGTTGCCGATTCTGCTCTTTGGTGTGCTGTTCTGGTTCCTGATGGGACGCGTCGGAGGCGGCTCCTCCGTGATGAGTTTCTCCAAGTCCCGCGCGAAGAAGTTCACCAAGGACAAACCGGATGTGCGCTTCAGCGACGTTGCCGGTGTGGACGAGGCGCTCGCCGAGCTGGAAGAAGTCCGCGAGTTCCTGGCTGAACCCGAAAAGTTTACCCGCCTGGGTGCAAAGATTCCCAAGGGCGTTCTGCTGTACGGCCCTCCCGGCACCGGTAAGACCCTACTCGCCAAGGCTGTGGCGGGCGAGGCTGGCGTGCCCTTCTACTCAATTTCCGGCTCCGACTTCGTTGAAATGTTTGTGGGTGTGGGTGCCTCCCGTGTGCGCGACCTGTTCAAGGAAGCGAAGAGCGACCCCGCCGCCATCGTCTTCGTCGACGAGATTGATGCTGTTGGCCGCCGCCGCGGCGTCGGCATGGGCGGCGGTAATGACGAGCGTGAGCAGACCCTGAACCAGATGCTGGTTGAGATGGACGGCTTCGACGGCAACTCGAACGTCATCGTCATCGCGGCAACGAACCGACCCGACGTTCTGGACCCGGCGCTGCTGCGTCCCGGCCGTTTTGACCGTCAGATTGGTGTGGACGCCCCCGACATGCAGGGCCGCGAACACATCCTGCGTGTTCACGCCGCAGGCAAGCCGATCGCTAACACCGTTGATCTGGCACAGGTTGCTAAGCGCACCCCCGGCTTCACCGGTGCTGACCTGGCGAACGTCATGAATGAGGCGGCTCTGCTGACTGCCCGCGATAACGGCAATGTGATTGACGACCGTGCTATCGACGAGGCAATCGACCGCGTCATGGCTGGTCCGCAGCGTTCCTCGCGCATCATGAACGAGCACGAGCGTAAGGTCACCGCATACCACGAGGGTGGTCACGCCCTGGTCGCGGCGGCACTGCGCAACTCCGCGCCCGTCACGAAGATTACGATTCTTCCGCGCGGCCGCGCCTTGGGGTACACCATGGTCATGCCGCAGGACGACAAGTACTCCACGACCCGCCACGAACTGCTCGACCAGATGGCGTACGCGATGGGTGGCCGTGCGGCTGAGGAGATTGTCTTCCACGACCCGTCCACCGGTGCGTCTAACGACATTCAGAAGGCAACCGACACCGCCCGCAAGATGGTCACCGACTACGGTATGAGCGCCGTGATTGGTTCCGTGAAGCTCGGCGGCGAAGACACCGAACCGTTCCTCGGTGGCGGCGGCGCTTCGGCACGCAACTACTCCGATGCGACCGCGGCAAAGGTGGACGCTGAGATTCGCGCCCTGCTGGAGCAGGCACACGACGAGGCGTTCCAGATTCTGCTGGAAAACCGCGATATTCTCGACCGCCTGGCGTTCGCCCTGCTGGAGAAGGAAACCCTGCTCGAGCACGAGATTGCCGAGATTTTTAAGGATGTGCGTAAGCGCCCCGAGCGCGAGTACTGGTACTCCAAGCCGACCCGTGAGCGCACCGACATTCCGCCGGTGAAGGCTCCGAGCGAGCTGGCTCAGGAGGCGCAGAAGGCTGCAACTTCGGCGGCGCTGGCTGCCCCCGCAGCACCTGCTCAGCAGGCACCGACTCAGCCCGTTCAGCAGGCACCGGTGGCGCCTACCCAGCCTCTGCCGCCTCAGGCGCCTGTCACGAACCCGGACGCCGACCCGACCGTCGCAATGCCGCCGCAGCAGTACCCGAACTACCCCGTGCCTCCGGTGCAACGCCCGGAGAATGGCACCCCGAACCAGAATGGAGCAGAGAATGAGCGAGGCTAAGAACGCCGTCGACCAGCCGCGTATTGAGGCTGCCGTCCGCGAGATTCTGCTCGCGATTGGTGAGGACCCGGACCGTGACGGCCTGCAGCAGACCCCTGCACGTGTGGCGCGTGCTTACGCGGAGTTCTTCTCGGGCCTGCACCAGGACGCCGGCGAAATTCTGGGTACGACCTTCGACATCGCCCACTCTGAGATGGTGCTTGTGAAGGACATCCCGTTCTACTCGACCTGTGAGCACCACCTGGTGCCCTTCCACGGCGTGGCCCACGTGGGTTACATCCCGGGCCCGGACGGCAAGGTCACCGGCCTGAGCAAGCTCGCCCGCGTGGTGGAGATGTACGCTCGCCGTCCGCAGGTGCAGGAGCGTCTGACCACCCAGGTGGTGGAGGCTCTGGAGGAGCACCTGAACCCGCGCGGCGCGATTGTGGTGATTGAGGCTGAGCACATGTGCATGTCGATGCGCGGCGTGCGTAAGCCAGGCGCGAAGACCGTGACCAGCGCGGTGCGCGGTGCGCTGATGAACACCGCAACCCGTGCGGAGGCGATGAGCCTGATCTTCTCGCAGCGCTAAGCGCATGGAATGAACATATAGCTGTACGATAGGGGGCAGGATTCTAAGGAATCCTGCCCCCTGCGCTGTGCGGTCGTATTTGTTGGGCTGTATGACGAGTGCCCTTGCGCGAAGAGCATCAGTGATTGTAAAGTTGTTACTACTAGAACCGGCACCACTGCCTGATGGATGATTGAGAATTCTGAAGGAGTACAGGACCGGTCTTCTTTTTATCTTCAGTAGATTCGGGTCTTGTTACGGTGCGGGAAGTTAAAGAATTTAAAAGCTACGGTGAGCAACTAGCCATACTCGAAGGACGAGGGATGGCGATAGAAAATCGTGAAGAAGCGATTGAATCCCTCGCCAAGGTTAATTACTACCGTCTTAGCGGATATTGGCATGCCCTACGCCAGACTGAGCGTGATGTGTCTGGAGAGACTACCCCGGTTGACCAATTTAGAGAAGGGGTACGTTTTGACGACGTTGTAGCTCTTTATGAGTACGACCGGCGTTTGCGCTCTATTGCACTTCCTCATTTATCCCAGCTTGAAGTGTATCTACGAGCTAGGCTGGGGTATTTACTGGGAGAGATTGACCCGCTAATTCATGAGAAGGAAAATCTATTAGATGTAGCTCCTGCGAGGAGAGAAATTTGGAATAAGTTTGTTCAGATTTGTGGTGACTCTCTTCAGCGTTCTAAGGAAGATTTCGCTGTACATCACATAGAACAATACGATGGTAAAGTCCCCGTATGGGTGCTGGTAGAGGTTTTAGACCTGGGAGCCTTGCAGACTCTATATATGCTTTCCCCGAGAAGAGTCCGTGGTCAGATAGCACAGGATATGAACTGTACCAATCCGCAGCTTGGAAGCTGGATACGTTCGTTGAGAGGGATTCGGAATATCTGTGCTCATCAGGCGCGGCTGTATAACAGGGTGCACTCCAAAGTTCTTCTACCTAGGGCAACATCGGGTGGAAGGGTTGAGAGTCCTGAAATCCGTGAGGTTATTGACCTGTTCGGTGTTCCTCAGGATGAAGAAAACCACGAAATGCGTAAGACCTTCGGTATGCTCACCCTCCTCAAATATCTGATGGACCAGGGTGGAATTGGGGACACGGAATCTCTGACGCAGATTCTGAAGGAACGTCCTAATATTTCCGTTCCTGGGGTTGATATCTCTCGGGCAATGGGTATACCGCAAGGTTGGGAAGAAACCCGTTTGTGGAGCTAAATTATTCACCGCCTATAGGCACGCTAAAGGGGGGGGCGGAGGTTTTCACCTCCGCCCCCCCTGCTGTGCGGTTGTGGCCTTCGGAGCCGCTCGGCGCCCAGCGCCGTTAAGACTTGAGACAGCCCCTTAGCGGGCCTCGTTCTTGTTATCCCAACCCAGTGCGAGAGTCACAATCAGGCCCAGGGCAATGAAGCCGCAACCGGTTGCAGTACCGAAAGCAATCCAGCGGACCGCGGGAGCCTTCTCGGCCAAAACAATAACGAACAGCGAAGCAATCGCGACCAGGGACAAAATCCAAGCGCCGGTCTTCAAATTCACGATGAGTCACTTCCTAGAGTATGTACATGTATGAGGTGCCCAACCCACACCGCTGTGACGCAGGCAGAGCATACCCTCCCAGGATACCCCTAAATCAGTATGTCATATGCAAATATGGGGCGCTGTGTCATTCGGCAGATTCGGTAGGATTAAGACCATGACCGAAGATACCGCCCCCCACCCTGCCGTTTCCGCCGCACCCCTGCCCTGCGATGCGCTCGCCGCCGAACGCACCCTCGTCATGGGCATTCTCAACGTCACCCCCGACTCCTTCAGCGACGGTGGCCAGCACTACGCCGCCACCGACGCCATCGCCCACGCCGCCCGCATGATTGCCGAGGGCGCCTCCATCATCGACATTGGCGGCGAGTCCGCCCGCCCCGGTGCGGTGCGCATCAGCGTGGAGGAAGAGCAGCGCCGCATCCTGCCCGTTATCGAGGCCGTCGCGCAGATGGGCACCACTATCAGCGTGGACACCATGAACCCGCAGACCGCCCGCGCCGCCATCGCCGCCGGTGCGCATATCATCAACGATGTGTCCGGTCTGAACGTGAGCGATGAAATGATTGAAACCGCTGCTGAACTGCAGGTGCCGTACATCCTCATGCACGCCCGCGGCACCTCCCAGACCATGAACAGCCTGGCGGAGTACCCGCGCGGCGTGGTCACCGAGGTTGTGGAGGAGCTGACCGGCCTGCGTGAGCGTTTCCTTACCGCCGGTGTGCTGCCGCAGAACCTGATCCTTGACCCGGGCCTGGGCTTCGCGAAGGGCGGTATGCAGGATTGGGAGCTGCTCGCCGCCGTTGACGAGCTACAGGGCCTGGGGCACCGCCTGCTCATTGCCGGTTCCCGCAAGCGTTTTATCGCCAACGCCCTCACGGCGGCGGATATGGCGCTGGCTGAGCGCCTGAATGCGAGCGGTTTCACCGCAACCGATGCGGGTGAGGCTGAGCGCGAACTGTGGCAGCCGCTGTCGGAACCGCGCCCGGCTCAGCACCGTGCGGCCGCCTCTGCGGCGGTGACCGCCCTGGTGGCCGCCCGCGGCGTGTGGGCGGTGCGCGTGCACGATGTGCCCGCCAGCGTGGATGCGGTGACCATCGCCTCCGCACTACGCGCCGTCATGTAGGCACCCGCCCCCTATGCACCTCACGGGGCTCGGCTTACGGCCGGGCGGCCCGATACAACCAACCACTGAGGAGACTCCATGCTGAATTCGGCCTACGCCCACCACGACCGCATCACGCTCAGCGGCATCACCGCCGTGGGATTCCACGGCGTTCTCGACTTTGAGAAGCGCGACGGCCAGCCCTTCGTCGTGGACGCGACCCTGTACAGCGATTTTTCCACCGCAGCCGCTACGGATGACCTGACGAAGACCACGAACTACGCGCTCGTGGTGGACCTGATTCACCGCCACGTGACGAACGGTTCGCTGGACCTGATTGAGACCCTCGCGGTGAACATTGCCGAGGGTATTCTCGCGATGTTTGACCTTGTGGAGGCGGTGGAGATTACTGTGTCGAAGCCGCAGGCGCCGATTGAGTTGCCGTTCGGTAACGTTGCGGTGAGCGTGTTCCGCGAACGCGCCGAGGAGCGTGTCGTGGAGGGCGGCCGCTAGTGGTGGGCGTGCAGAAGCCCAACACACTGAAACACCGCGCGGTGTTGGCGTTGGGCTCGAACCTGGGCGAAAGCGAAGACACCCTGGAGCGTGCCGTCGCCGACCTGGTGGCGGGCGGCGTGCAGCTGGTGCGCGCCTCCGGGTTGTACCGTACCGCCCCGGTGGGTGGCCCGGCGGGTCAGCCGGATTTCGTGAACGCGGTCATTGAGGTGACCACTGACCTGGGCGCCTACGAGCTGCTGAAGCTGTGTAATGCGGTGGAGGCGGCGCATCACCGTGAGCGCCTGGTGCGTTGGGGCCCGCGCACCCTCGATATTGACGTGATTGACTATGACGGCGTGATCTCTGAGGATCCGGTGCTGACTTTGCCGCATCCGCGGGCGCAGGAGCGTGCTTTTGTGCTGGTGCCGTGGGCGCAGATGGACCCGCAGGCGTACCTGACGGTCACCCGGCGTGCGGAGCCTTCGGGGGAGCGGCCGGATGAGGTTCCTGCGCCGCTGAGCCGCGAGGTTGTGAACGTTGCGGAGCTGTCCGGCACGCTGCTTGGGGCGGATGAAGACGCTATTAGCTATATGCGTGAGATGCAGGTACCTGATCAGCCTTAAATGTGGCACTCTGGAAGGTAGAAGAACCTACCGAAAGGAAACACCATGAAGCCCCTGAGTTATCGGGCGATTATTCTGGCGGCTGTGTGCGGTGCCGCTGCCGCTCTTATGGTGAATTCCGTGATGATTGGCGCCGGTTTTGGTGAGCTGAATTTTTCGTGGATGCTCGGGGCGGTGTGCCTGCTGGTTGCGGTGGGTGCCGTGTGGCTGGGTGTGCAGGTGGCTCGTTATCGTCGTATTCAGACGCGTGAGAAGGTACCCCATATGGGCCCGATTTTTGCGGCGCGTGCGGTGGCGTATGCGCAGGGTTCCATCATGACCGGTGCCCTGTTGACGGGCTGGTGTGCTGCGATTCTTGGTTACCATGTGGCGATGGTGTCTGTGCGCGGTTTTTCGGTGGTCTTTTGGGAGGTTCTTGTTAATTGTGTGGGCAGTGTTGCCCTGCTGATTGCTGGCCTGTGGGCGCAGCATTGTTGTCGTATTCCACCGGAGGATGATGAGGATGCGGCCTCCCCTTCCGGTGCTGTAAAGCCGCGAGAGGGAGGAACCTATGTCGGCTCCTAACCAGAATAGTTATTCGCCGAATGGCCAGTACGGGCAGGACTCCCAACAGGGGCAGTATGGTCAGCCTGTTCAGCAGACCCAGAATGACCAGCAAGTGCAGTACGGTCAGCAGGTTCCGCCCGCTGTCGCGTACCCGAACGCGCCTCAGCCGGTTCCCGCGCAAGCCGTGCTGGAACCGCAGTGGGTGTCCGCCGCCTCCGGCTACTTGACGGTTCGTTTTGTTCACACTATTTCTGCCCTGGCGCTCCCGATTCTTGCGGGTGTTGCCATGTATTGTGCGGGCGCGTTCTTCGGCGGCCCGGAGGCGCTACGCATCGTCGGTCTGGCGGTGGTCGCGGTGTTTGGTCTGTGGGGTCTGTGGTGGATCCTGACCACTCCGCGCCGTACTCGCGCGCTCGGCTACGCGCTGGAGGCGAATCACCTGATGGCTCGCCGCGGTATTATGTTTCGTTCGATGAGCTCTATGCCGTATGGTCGCATCCAGTATGTTGATGTAGATTCGGGTCCGCTGGAGCGCATGTGCGGTGTTGCCCGCCTGACGGTGCGCACCGCGGGTACGACCACCGGCACGATGGTGCTGTTCGGTATTCCGCTGAACGTGGCGGAGAAGCTGCGCGCTGATCTGGTGCGCCGTGCCGATGAGCGAATGGCGGCACTCTAATGAGTACTCCTGTTCCGAATAATAACGCCCCGAACTCTCAGGAGCAGGAGTGGTGGCGTGCCGATATCCGCACGTTCATCATGAACCTCTGGTTCATTATTCTGTTGGTGTTTGGTTTCTTCCAGAGCGTTATCCTGAATATTTTGACCACCCCGCCGAACGAGTGGGGCGCGCGGCTGACGCAGGCATTCAACGAGAATAGTAGCTACCTCAGCGCGACGTACTCGCAGCTCATTGGCCTCGGCGTGCTCCTGCTGATTCTGGTTGCTGGCTCGATTGACTGGTGGTTTACCCGCTATAGCCTGGACGATTTGGCGATTCACCGCCGTAGCGGTTTTCTGTTCAAGAAGAACCGCACGATCCGTCTGGAGAGCGTGCAGAGCGTGGACATTTCGCGTCCTCTGGTGGCGCGTCTGCTGGGCCTGTCGGAGTTGCGTTTTGAGGTGGCTGACGGCTCTTCGGAGGCGCTGCACATCAAGTACGTTTCTGCCCGCAAGGCGGAGGTTCTGCGCCGCACCGCGATGGCGAGTATTAACCTGCTGCGTTCGGAGGCGGCTGGCCGCCCGGTCGACGTGCTGCCCGATAGCACGCAGATTTCGGCGGAGCGCCCGCCGGATGCGAATCAGCTGCACCAGCCGTTTGAGGCATCTTACGAGGCGCCCTATGGTGCGCCCGCACAGAACAGTACTCAGCAGGTAGCCCCTCAGCAGGGCGCCCAGCAGCTCGTACCCGAGCAGTCTGCACCTCAGCAGCCCGTAGCATCCCGCCGCGGCACTCGCATGCCTATGCCGGTCGCGGCTGACCCCTCGCGGCCGCCAATTTTCCGCATCTCGAATGTGCGTCTGATTGCCTCCATCCTGCTGGAGCATCTGGTGTGGCTGGTTCCTGCCGTCGCCCTCATGGTCGGTGCCGCGGTCTGCGCCGCGATTATGGATGGCGAGAGCCCGTTCCTCATTTTTATGGCGATACTGCCCGGTATGTTCGCGCCCATGGTCGGTTATGTGGTTGCCCTCTGGACGCGTTTTGACGGTGCCGCGAACTTCAAAATCACCCCGAGTGGTCAGGGTGGCGTGACCCTGCGTTACGGTTTCACCGGCACGCACACACAGAACGTGATGGTTGAGCGTATTCAGGCCCTCGCCGTGGAGCAGCCCATCCTGTGGCGTGCGTTCGGCTGGTACCGCATCAAGATGACCATTGCCGGTATTGGTATTGAGAAGAATGAAAATCAGAAGCTAGTGACCCGCAACGTTGCCCTTCCGGTCGGCAACAAGCAGGAAACACTAATGGTGTTGCATCTGCTGTTGCCCGCCCTGGATGAGGGGCAGGCGCAGGTGCTGCTGGATACCGCCAACGGTTCGCCAAATAGTCAGAAGCCGCAGGTTCCGGCAATGATTGTGACGCCCTCTTCGGCGCGCTGGATGGACCTGCTCACCTGGAAGCGTAACGGCGTGACCACGGTCGGTTACACTGCCGGTTCGGTGCAGGCGAGCACCCGCATTGATTCAGATGCGGCACGTTCGAGCGTTGGTGAGCATACGCGGGGCGACCTGCTGCTGATTCGTGGCGGCTACTTCATCCGTACGTTGTCGATTGTGCCGGTCAGCCGTGTGCTGAGCGTGAGCTGGGGTCAGGGTCCGCTGCAGCGTGCCTTCGGATGTGCGAGTGTGCATTTCGGTACGGTGCCCGGCCCGGTACGCACGCTCATGATGCACTTGCCGCCGCGTATCTGCGAGGATTTGGTGTGGTTGATGACGGTTCGGTTGGAGGGTATTGAGCCCTACTACCGCGTACCGGTGATGAGCGGGCGTCCCTAAGCCAGCCCGTCAGCTGAGCTTCCCCGCCGGGTTAGCGGGCAACAAAGCTACAGATTGCGCCCTGCCGTCGGTGTTCTTCGTGATATTGCCGGCAGGGTCGGCGTGAAAAGGAAGAATATACTTAAAGCCGTGATACTGCATTCAAAACCTGCGCGTTTGGGCATTGGAATTATTTCAGCCGGGAGGGTCGGATCCGTCCTCGGGGCGGCTTTGCGCGCCTGCGAGCACACTATTGTGGGTGTTCATGCGGTGTCTGAGGCTTCTCAGGAACGCGCCGCGATGCTGCTTCCCGATGTGCCGCTGTTGCCGGTGGAGCAGATTGCTGAGCGTAGCGAATTGCTGATTCTTGCGGTTCCCGATGACGAGCTGCCGGGCCTTGTCACCTACCTGGCGTCCTCGGGAAGTATTACCGCCGGTCAGATTCTGGTACACACCTCCGGCCGTCACGGCACTGAGGCTCTCGCACCGGCGACCGCGCTGGGCGCTATCGGTTTGGCGATTCACCCCGCTATGACGTTTACCGGCATGTCCGTGGACCTGCAGCGCCTGAACGGCACCTGCTTCGCCGTGACCGGGCCTGCACCGTTCATCCCGATTGCTCAGGCACTCGTGGTGGAGATGGGCGGCGAACCCGTACACGTTGCCGAGGCTGATCGAGCGCTCTACCACGCTGCTTTAGCGCACGCTGCGAACCACCTCGTGACCATTCTGGGTCAGTCCCAGCAGATGCTCGCCTCCATCGGTATTGAGGACCCTGCACGTTACATGGGGCCGCTCGTGCGAGCCGCCGTGGACAATGCGCTCGCCAGTGGTGAGGGTGCTCTCACCGGGCCTGTGGTACGCGGAGACGCAGGCACCGTGAAGGCCCACGTTCAGGCTCTGAATGAGTACTCAGAGCATGAAAAAACAAGTGATATTACAGACTCTTACGCCGCTCTGGCACACGCAACCGCAAAAAGAGCGCATAATAGAGGTTTGTTAAACGATGAACAACTGGGACGAATTGAGGATTTGCTGGGTGAGTCTTTGGACCGCAACCTCCCCGGCGATATTGATGATTCAGCCCCCGAAAACAAGGAGTTCTCGTCATGACTGAGACTTCGATGCCCCGAGTCGTGACCACCATTGCGGATTTCCGCATGGCAATCACCGAATCCCTTGCCGCAGCGCAGGAGGAACTGGACCGGGTAGCCCGCCAGGAGGCGGAGCAGAACGGCACCGCAGTTCAGTACACGAACGCATCCCTGGGCTACGTGCCCACCATGGGCGCCCTGCATGACGGCCACGCAACCCTGTTGCGTCGCACCGCTGAACAGAATGATGTAGTGGTCGCCTCCATTTTTGTGAACCCGCTGCAGTTTGGCCCCGGCGAGGATTACGAAGCATACCCGCGCACCCTGGAGGCAGACGCTGCCCTGGCTGGGGCCGCCGGTGTTGACATTATTTTTGCCCCCGAGGTTGAAGAGATGTACCCCGACGGTGACCCGCTCATCCGCATTTCGAGCGGTGAGCTGGGCACCAAGTTTGAGGGGGCGACCCGTCCGGGCCATTTTGATGGCGTACTGGCCGTGGTCAATAAGTTCTTCAACATTATTCGACCCGCAGCCGGTAACCACCCGGTGAATGCGTACTTCGGTCAGAAGGACGCTCAGCAGTACATCCTGATTCAGCGTATGGTGCGCGATTTCAACCACGACGTGACCATGCGCCCTGTATCGATTGTTCGCGACGATAACGGTCTGGCGCTGTCTTCGCGTAATGGCTACCTGTCGGATGAGGAGCGCGAATCTGCCCTGGTGCTGTCCCGCACCCTGGCGATGCTGCGTGAGAATTCGCTGAACCGTGGCTTCCACGAGATTGATTTGGAGGGTGCGCGTGAGCGTATCAACTCCACTCCGGGTGTACGCCTTGACTACCTGGAACTGGTCGACCCGATGACCTTCGGCGAGCCGACTGAGGATTCGGAGCGCGTGCTGGCCCTGGTCGCCGCGTATGTGGGCCCGACCCGCCTGATTGACAATATGGACCTGCGCTAAACGTTCGCTCGTTTAGAAGAGTCCCCAACACACTACACAGATAGGTATCACCGTGAGTACAGAGCACACCTTCGCACCGGCGATTGCTGATATGTCCGAGCAGATGCAGATTCGCCTGGAGAAGCGCGCGAAGCTGATTGAGTCGGGTCGTGAGGCATACCCGGTGGGTCTGCTGGATTCCGAGGGTAACCGCGTGGAGCCCAACCACATTGAGGATTTGCGCGCCGAGTACGACCCGAAGCTGGAGTCCGGCGAGCTGAAGGCAGGCGACGAGACCGACCGTGTGGTGCACGTGGGCGGCCGCGTGGTGTTCGTCCGTAACACCGGTAAGCTGTGCTTCGCGACCCTGCAGGGTGGCACCGAGGGTAAGCGCATCCAGGCGATGCTGTCGCTGGCTGAGGTGGGTGAGGAGTCCCTGGCCGAGTGGAAGTCCCTGGTTGACCTGGGCGACCACGTGTTCGTGACCGGCCGTGTGATTGTGTCGCGCCGCGGCGAGCTGTCGATTATGGTGACCGACTGGAAGATGGCTTCGAAGGCTATTCGCCCCATGCCGGTTCTGCACAAGGACCTGAACGAGGAAACCCGCGTTCGCCAGCGCTACCTGGACCTGATGGTTCGCGAGGAGGCTCGCGAGCTGGTGAAGAAGCGCGCCCTGATTACCCGTACCGTGCGCCGCGTGTTGGATGAGCACGGCTACGTTGAGGTGGAGACCCCGATTCTGCAGCTGATTCACGGTGGCGCGACGGCTCGTCCGTTCCGCACCCACCTGAATGCTTTCGACCAGCCGATGACCATGCGCATCGCGACCGAGCTGCCGCTCAAGCGCGCCGTGGTGGGCGGTATTGAGCGTGTGTATGAGATTGGTCGCGTGTTCCGTAATGAGGGCGTCGATTCGACCCACAGCCCCGAGTTCACCACTCTGGAGTGCTATGAGGCGTACGCCGATCAGTTCGTGATGGCTGAGCGCATGAAGGAGATTATCCAGAGCTGTGCGAAGGCTGTTGGTACCGAGCGTATTGAGACTGAGAACGGCACCATTGACCTGTTCGGTGAGTGGAAGTGGGTTGGCGTGTACCCGGGCCTGTCTGAGGTTGTGGGCGTTGAGATCACCCCTGAGACTGACGCTTCGGTTCTGCGTGAGATTGCTGAGAAGCATGAGGTTGACATCGACCCGAAGTGGGAGGCTGAGAAGCTGGTGACCGAGCTCTTCGGTGAGATTGTTGAGCCGACCCTGGTGAACCCGACTTTCGTGTACGATTACCCGCCGAGCGCTCAGCCGCTGGCGCGTCCGCACCGTTCCGGTGAGCCTTTGATTGAGGCGTGGGACCTGATTATTGGCGGTATGGAGCGCGGTACCGCGTTCTCCGAGCTGATTGACCCGGTCATTCAGCGTGAGCGTCTGACCGCTCAGTCGCTGCTGGCTGCTGCCGGTGACGATGAGGCGATGGAGCTGGATGAGGACTTCCTGCGCGCCCTGGAGCACGGTGCACCCCCGATGGGTGGTATCGGCCTGGGTATTGACCGTTTGATTATGCTGCTGGCCGGCGAGCAGGACCCGGAGCGTCCGGGTACTGTGGTGCGTCAGCCCGGTATTCGTGAGACGATTCTGTTCCCGCTCATGAAGCCGGAAGCATAATTTCATATCTGTGAGGGCCTGAGCTCGTTCTGTGCGCGTTTGCACAGAGTGTTCCGGGTCTGAACCTGAATGCGGCGGGGGCCGCGGGTGTGTATGCGCTCGCGGTCCCCGCCGTTGTGTGTTGTGCCCGGATGGTTCGGTGCCAGCTGGATAGGACACTGAGCGGATGCGGAGTGGATGTGAGGGTGTTTTGTGTTCGGGCTTGCTACACATTCTTAGGGATGCTTTGTGGGGTTTTCGGCGTCTTTTATTGGCTTGTGGGCATCCAGTTATAGCGTAGTTTTGGCCAGTCTTTTGGCTAGTCAGCAGCATATTCGGGCGCTGGGTGAAAAGTATTTTGCGATAAAGAGTATTGATTCGTCATGATTCAGTGCGCGCGAGGGCGGAATATACTGTTGAGATGATTTCTGCCGTTCCGTGTGTGGTGAAGGATTATTGTCGGGGGATTATTCCTGCTGATTTTCCGATAGGTGCTGTTCAAATGTGTGTGGTGTATCTCTAGCCTTCGGCCTTTGAGATGTCGATGTGCTGTGGGATTGTTCAGCGGGTTATTTACCGGGGTGGTGGCGGCAATATGCGCTTAGAGAACAGGGCCGGCATTGCCTGACGATTCAGAGCCGATATTCCGGCGGAATATTCCTCGATGTTATTCTCGGGGATTATTTTCCCGTCTATTTTGCCGCTTTGGGTAATGAATACCTTCGATATTTCTGTTACGATGTATAAGAAATTGGTACGTATATATATCCGGCACACTTTTTCTTCTATCAATTTTAGATAGAGACTTTAGGGTTTTGCGCCCATAGGATATATGCAACAGATGAGGGAGGTGCCATTCATGGCACAGAAGGTTCGCATCATCCTTGAAGACGATCTGGACGGCGGTCCCGCCGACGAGACCATCCGCTTTGGCCTGGACGGTGCTCACTACGAGATTGACCTGTCCTCCGCAAACGCTGCTCGCTTGCGCGATGCTATCCGCCCCTTCGTAGCGAAGTCTCGCCGCGTGCAGGGTTCGGCTCAGCGCACCCGCGCGCCTCGCGGTACCGCTGCTCCGATTAAGCGTAACCCTGAGACCGCTGCGATTCGCGAATGGGCTAAGGCTAACGGTCACAAGGTTTCTGACCGCGGCCGCATTCACCAGGACATTCAGGATGCATACTACGCAGCTATGAAGGAACAGGATTAATTTCTAGCCTTCCGGGTCTGCTCCGTGTGGGGTAGATGTATTGCGTGCTCTCACGGCGGATAGTGATCATCACTATCCGCCGTGAGTGTTTTTATGTGATGGTAAATATCTGAGTCGGTGGCATGATGAGTCGGATTGTAGGGCTTGCTGAGGTGTGGGGAAATGTGTGTGGTGTTGGGTCGTGCTGACGCATCAACATATTTAATTTACTCGTAAATATATTATCGGCGGTGGAGGGCGCAAATTCTTGCACGTGTCGGAATATATAGACAGAATGTCAATATCACTGCATCCGTACCTACAGGGGGTGTGGTCTCACATGATTCTCTGCGCGTGAATAAATCATGAGCGATGGGCGGGTGTGCCATTATTCCCCGGATTATTCTTCCGTCTGTAGTGTGTATATCTTTATGTCTTTTCGCGTGCTTTAGGGAATAATGGGGAAGTCGTGAAGCATTTAGGGCGATTCTCACGCGCCGCCGTGAACTGCGGTCTGCCTGTTGGGTGATTGGCGTGCATATACTTTGAAAAACAGTGGGTATTCTGCAATATTTCGGATTCTCTGCAGATAAATTGCACCCAACGTAGTCGGGATCGCTTTCCTTTCTGTGTTTATGTTCGGCTCTATGTGTACCTGGGTGTTGGGAGGCGATTCTCAAAGGACTCTGGGCGACTCGAAAGGTGGCACAGACGACCCGGCTTGAAACCCGATTCAAAACCTGGCCCAAAACCCGGCTCGGACCTCGGCAGAGGAACCCGACCGTTCCGCGTATCTTCCGCCCGCGCCTCTTTCGTTCTCTTGATGGCGAACAGATACCCAAGCGCCGGGCAGAAACCCGGCGCTCAACGTACTCTTGTATCAATAGGAAAATGCAAGGAGTGCGCAATGTTTGAACGCTTTACCGATCGAGCTCGGCGCGTTGTGGTGCTTGCCCAAGAGGAAGCACGCATGCTTAACCACAACTACATCGGTACTGAACACCTGCTGCTCGGCCTGATTCACGAGGGCGAGGGCATCGGTGCTCGCGCCCTGGAATCGTTGGGCGTTACCCTGAACGCGGTTCGCGAGCAGGTTCAGGACATCGTCGGCCCCGGCCCCCAGGCCCCCAACGGCCACATTCCCTTTACCCCCCGTGCTAAGAAGGTTCTCGAGCTGTCCATGCGCGAATCTCTTTAGATCAATGTGGGCTTCCTCGGTACCGAGCACATTC